>Ga0209358_10003947_pt1 | contig 10790 bp, 11 predicted proteins | sample LauGreFa1BDMLBSN_2_FD_187574 | JGI IMG/M metagenome (GOLD analysis project Ga0209358, IMG submission 187574) | Freshwater lake microbial communities from Lake Michigan, USA - Fa13.BD.MLB.SN (SPAdes) (version 2) | ecosystem: Environmental > Aquatic > Freshwater > Lake | place: Lake Michigan, USA...
GCCGGAACCAAAATGGCGCATATCCCGTATAAAGGCCTGGCGCCGGCGCTGACCGAATTGATGTCGGGTGAAGTGCAGGTGATGTTTTCGAGTGCGGTGGCGATGATGCCGCAGGTCAAGGCGGGCAGGCTGCGCGCGATTGCGATGACCGGCAGCAAACGCTCGGCGGCGATTCCCGACATTCCGACGGTGGCTGAATCCGGACTGAAGGGTTATGAAACCGGCTCTTGGTACGGCGTTGCCGCACCGGCCGGAACACCGAAATACGCGATCGACAAACTGAGTGCGGAAATCATCCGTATCACCAAGTCGCCGCAGATCACCAACAAACTGGTGGAAGAGGCGGTGATCCCCGTCGGTAGTACGCCTGCCGAATTCTCGGCCTACATCAAGTCCGAGATCGCGCGCTGGGGCAAGGTCATCAAGCAGGCGAAGATCGATCCGACTTAAGCGCTGGCGTCAGGGGCGACGGTGTTGATCCGGGTTTATTGCAGCGACGGATCGGGCTCGTCGTCCCGGATCGTGGCCAGAGCCATGGCCAGCACTTCCAGGCCGTCGGCGACGCGGTCAGCCTGCACATCCGTCAGGCCTTTGCTTTCCAGCAGATCAATATTCTCATCCATCGGCAGCGCCCCGTGCAGGCGCTGATAGGTGGCGACCTGCAGCGCCAGCAGGCGTATGGCGGTGATGAGTGCATCCCGCGACGCATCGTTTATCATTCTGTCCGTCAGCGTCGTCAGTTTGGCGAGGCGTCCGTATCCGGTGAGGTCGAGCATGTTCAGGTTCCTGGTGGTTTGTGCGGCGCTGGCCATGCTGCCGCCGGCGATCATGGCCCAGACTGTAGCCCCCGGCACTGCCGCCGTCCATGAGAGCGCATCCCGATCATCCGCCATGGAATCATTTTTCAAAAATCTGAGCAGACCCGGTTCGCCGAACCACTGGCTGGCGGCGCCTGCAGACTATGCCGTCAAACCGGATGCGGTTGCGCCCGTGTTTGCCGTGCCGGCCGCGGCATTGCATGCCGCCCTGAAAACACTGGTCCAGCAGACCAGGGGCGCAGCCATCACGACGGAAACCGCGGATGGCCTGCACATCGTGTTTACCTCGGCCGTTTTCAGCTTCAAGGATGATGTCCGCGTTCTCGTCATACCGCTGTCACCACAGCAATCGACACTGGCGCTGTACTCGGCGTCCCGCGTGGGATACTGGGACCTGGGCGCCAACCGGCGGCGTGTTGAAGACTGGCTGGCCCGCCTGCAGAACGCGCTGTCCACTGTAAAACCGTAATTCCAGGGTGCCGCCGCGGGCGCGGCGAGGCACCGGCACGATTCATTACCGCGTCCTACCCACCGGCTGAGTACCTCATGCAAACCGAAAGTTTCATCCCGGGCAAGGATGCCTCGCTCGAATCCACAATCGCCACCATGCAGGCCAAGCTGGCGGCCCGCGGCTTCAATCTCGACGAATCCTCATGGCTCAATCCTGTTGAATCCATCTGGTCAGTCCATGTCCGTGACCGCGAATGCCCGATGCTGTTCGCCAACGGCAAGGGCGCGACCCAGCTCGCCGCCCGTGCCAGCGCACTGGGTGAATTTTTTGAACGCCTCGGTACCCATTATTTCTGGACCCACTTTCATTTGGGCGAGACGCGCGCCAATGCGCCCTTCGTGCATTACCCGCAGGAGCGCTGGTTTGCGCCGACGGATGACGGGCACTGGCCCGACGAACTGCTGAATCCCGAACTGCATGCCTTTTACAACCCCGATGGCGATATCGACGGTGAAGTGCTGGTCGATCTCAATTCCGGCAATGTCGAACGGGGCATCTGCGCGCTGCCCTACAAACGCCTGCATGACGGCGCCGAAACCTGGATTCCCGTCAACATCATCGGCAATCTCTATGTCAGTAACGGCATGGCTGCCGGCAACACCCCGATGGAAGCGCGGGCGCAGGCGTTGTCGGAAATTTTCGAGCGCCACATCAAATACCGCATCATCCGCGAAGGGCTGTGCCTGCCCGAAGTGCCGGAAGAAGTCATTGCGCGTTATCCCGGCATCGCTGCCGGCATCAAGGGCCTGCGCGCCGCCGGTTTCGGCATCCTTGTTCGTGATGCCTCGCTGGGCGGCCGTTATCCGGTGATGAACGTGACGCTGCTGCATCCCAAGGATCAGGGTGTATTCGCCAGCTTCGGCGCACACCCGCGCTTCGAGATAGCGCTGGAGCGTGCGCTGACCGAACTGCTGCAGGGCCGTGCGCTGGACGCGCTGGGCAGTTTCCCCGAAGCCGGTTTCGACATGGAGGAAATCCAGCTGACCTCCAATCTCGAAATCCACTTTGTTGATTCCAGCGGCGTGATCAGCTGGAACTTCCTCGGTGACAAGCCGGATCATCCCTTCGCCGACTGGAACTTCAGCAATACCACGGCCGAGGACTATCAGTGGCTCTGTGACTGCATCAAAAACGAAGGCCACGACATCTATGTCGCGGATTTCGCCGAGCAGGGCGCCTACAGCTGCCGCATTCTGGTGCCGGGCATGTCGGAAATTTATCCGGTGGAAGACCTCGCCTGGGAAAACAACAGCATCGGCAACCGCATCCGTCCGTCGCTGGTGAAACTGCCGGACCTCAGCGACGAAGAATCGCGGGCCCTGCTCGATGATCTGCATACCATGAATCTCAACGACGAGCGTCCGCTTTGGGAAATCCTTGGCCTCGCGGTGCCGCTGGACACGGTGTGGAAGGAACTGCGCATCGGCGAGCTGAAAACGCTGCTGGCACTGGCAATTGGTGACGAAGAGGCGGTGCGCGAAGGCTGCGACTGGGTGCGTCATTTCCGCGAAATGAATCCTGCCCGGTATCTGGTCTATCGCTGCATCGAAAGCCTGCTCAATCTCGAAGATACCGATAACTACCGCCGCTCCCTGACACTGCTCTATGGCGCGGAAACCCTGCGTCAGGCGCAGGCGCTGCTGGACCGCAGCGAAAAGTTCTTCGGGCTCGATACACTGGGCTCCGACATGCAGGGCAGTGCCATGCATCAGACGTTGCTCAAGGCCTATGACAAGTTGTTTGCCGCCGCGTAATCTTGCCGGTAAAGGAGATCGTCATGGCGCAGAACAATGACCGGCTGGACAAGGTGGTTCTTGAAGCGCGCCGCGCGGCCGACCAGCGGGACGCCGGTTACCGCGCGCAGGCGCTGAAGCTTTACCCCTGGGTGTGCGGGCGCTGCGCCCGCACGTTTACTCATGCCAATCTGCAGCAACTTGAAGTCCATCACAAAAACAGCAATCACCACGACAATCCGCCGGATGGCAGCAACTGGGAGCTGCTGTGCACCTATTGCCATGAGCACGAGCATTCCAAGATCAAGGACGGCGCCGGGCGCTCGGCGGTGGCGGATGAATTGCCGGCAGCGACCTTCAACCCGTTTGCCGAACTCAAGGCCCGGCTGGAAGCAAAGAAGCAGGAAGGCGGGAAATAGCCGTGCCGGGAGCCGGCTCAGTTCGGCAACTGAAAGCCGTTATCGCGAAACAGATGCAGGCAGGCTTTGACGCCATCCGCATCGTAATGCGTGCCGCTGCCGCCTTCGATTTCTTGTAGTGCGCGTTCAATGCCCAGGGCGGCGCGGTAAGGCCGGTGCGAGGACATGGCTTCCACGACATCCGCGATCGCCATGATCCTTGCCTCGGGGATGATCTGGTTACCTTTCAGGCCGTTCGGGTAACCGCTGCCGTCCAGGCGTTCATGATGCTGCAGGGCCACCATGGCGACCGGCCAGGGCCATTCCATTTTGCACAGCACATCGTGACCGGCCTGCGCATGGGCCTTGATCAGTTCCATTTCGATGGTGCTGACCTTGCCTGCCCGGGACAGGATTTCGGTCGGGATGCTGATCATGCCGATATCGTGCAGTGAACCCGCCACGCGCAGGCCTTCCTGGCGCGTTTTGTCATAACCCATTTCTGCGCCGATCGCACCGGCAAGAGCGGCGGAGCGCCGCGAATGTTTGGCGGTATAAGGGTCGCGGATTTCGCTGATGATGATCGCGACTTCCACGGTATTCATTAACGCAACCTTCAACTGCGCCAGGTAATCCGCGGCATTGTTTTCTGCCAGTTTGCGTTTACTGATGTCGCGGATATTGCACTGGATGACGCGTATGCCTTCGCAGTCATAGGCGTTGCTGACGAATTCCACCTCGAGTATGGACCCTGAGCGGGTTTTCAGCGGCAGGTCTTCGTAGCGGATGAAATCGTTGGTCTGCAGCTCGAGGAAGAGCTTTTTGCTTTCGGTGATGTCCGCGAACGAACCGATTTCCCATAGTTTCTTGCCGAGGAATTCCTCATGCGAGTAATCCAGCATGTTCATCAGATAGGGATTGACGTCCTCGATCTGCGCGGTATCGGCGTTGAGCAGCAGGATGCCGTCCTGCGCTGTTTCGAACAGCCGGCGATAGCGGCTCTCCGAGGTTTGCAGCACATGCAGCGCGAGGGAAGAAACCCGGTTCGCTTCAGCCGCAAGTTTCCCCAGGGCCTCAATGGCCGTTGTCACAGCGGACGGGGGTGGTGCGATGGGCATGAAGCCGCCGGTTTGGCGTCCCCGGGTTGGTGACGCCGAAAACCCAGTATACGCCCGCAGCTCTATCCGGATGCAAACAAAAAGGCCGGCCACTTCAGGGCCGGCCTTTGCTGTGATCCCGTGGTGATCAGGGGTAGGCGTTTTCCGGCCGGCCCTGGGTCAGGAAGTGGTAGTAGCTGCTGATGAACAGGTTCATCCGGTAGTAGTTGCGCACATCGCGGTATTGCTCGAATTTGACGTTCTTGACGATGTCGTCGCGGCTCATGCCCTTGGCCACGGCGTCGCGCATGCCGCGGTCGAAGTCTTCCAGCATTTTGGCTTCGTGCAGCACATCGGCCTTGGCGCCGATGTCGCCATGGCCGCCGAGGTAGACATCAACATCCATCACCGCCAGCTTGCGCAGGATGCTGACCCATTGCGTCATTGAGGGCGTGAACGACGGATTCGGCCAGCTGTTCTTGGAAAACGGGCCGCCGGCGAAAATCACTTTTTCTTTCGGGAAACGCACGAAGGTGTCGCCCGGATTCTGGCCGGCACCCATGTACAGCAGCTCCACGGTGCGCCCGCCGAGGTTCAGCGTCAGATTGGAATCGAAGGTGACGTCGGGCAGCACCAGCGTGACTTCCTTCGGGTCGAAGGCGCGCTGCTTGAAATAACCCTGACGGCGTTTCTGCTCCAGGCCGTAGTGCATTTTCATCATGCCCGCGGTGTCGTTATGGGCGATGAAAGTGGCGCCTTCGCGCTTGAACACCGAATTACCGAAGTAGTGATCGCCGTGGGCATGGGTGTTAACCACCCAGCGGATCGGCTTGTCGGTGGTTTTGCGGATGGCAACGAGCAGTTCTTCGGCACGCCGCGGATGCTGACGGGTGTCGATGACCAGCACGCCGGCATCGGTGACCAGCCAGGCATTGTTCGATTCTTCGTGGTGATACTGGAAGAACAGCCCCGGAGCGACTTCGGTCACTTTGATCGGGATGTTTTTTTCTTCCACCTCGCCCGCGCCGCTGGCCTGGGCCCAGACGCTGCCGGCAATGGCCATCAGCAATGCCGAGCAGATCGTCATCAATAAGCGTTTCATTATTAGTCCTTGGTCAGTTCGGTACGGGGAATCAGTGACTGTCCGGCTTGTCGACGCTCATGCCGCCGGAGCCCATGCCCATCACCATGAACAGTGCGCCGATGATGGCGAGGTTCTTGAAGAAGTGGTGGAACTGGTTGACGAACTGCGCTTCCGGATAGGTCCAGAAACTGTGGAAGATCAGCGTTGCCGGAATCATGAACAGGATCAGCGCCAGAGCCGCCCAGCGTGCTTTCCAGCCGACCAGCAGCATCACGCCGCAGGCGAGCAGCAGCACGATTGTCGGCACCAGCAGGATGTCGGGCATCGGCATCGCCTTCGAGGTCATCAGTTTGACCGTCTTGTCGAAGTTCATCAGTTTGTCGATGCCGGATTGCAGGAAGATCGCCGCGAGCAGGACGCGGCCGAACAGCACGCCCCAGGTCTGGGACAGTTTGCACAGATTGTTCATGATGTTTTCACCTTATGCCGGATGGTTGATGTGTTGATGCAGTTTCAGAACTTGTCCTGGTACGCCACGCGTCCCCCGACCATGGTCATCAGAGGCTTGATGTCCTTGATCTGGTCGGCCGCTACCGTGAAGTAATCGCGGTCGAGAACCAGCAGGTCGGCGTATTTGCCCGGTGCCAGCGAGCCGATATTGTTTTCCTGGAACAGGATGTAGGCGTTGTTGCGGGTATGCGCGATCAGCGCCTCCTCGCGGGTGATCGACTGGCGGTTGACGTGATGGCCGCCGATCATTTTCCCGGTCACTGCAAACGACAGCGTGTAGAACGGGTTCGATGTCGTCACCGCAGTGGCATCAGAGCCCAGCCCCCACATGATGCCGCTGTCCTGAACCCGGCGGAACGGCGGCATGTCCCAGGCGGCCTCGCCATGCACGCGATGCATCAGCACACCCTGGATCAATGGCCGGCTGTGAATCTGCGCGTTCATGCCCAGGCGCTTCATCCGCGCCAGTTGCGCGTCGGTGATCTGGTCCAGATGCGAGAACGACCAGCGCAGGCCGCGGATCGGTGACTCCTTGTTCAGTGCCTCATACTGGTCAAGGAAGGCATCAATGACGTTGACCATCTCGACGTGCGAGTTGAGATAGATGCCTTTTTCCGCCAGCGCCCGTACGATGCGCATCATCTGCGCCAGGTCTTCCGGCTTGGTGTTGCCGCCGCGCGCCAGCAGTTGCGTGGTCAGCGGCCGGTAGACCGTTTCGCCCCAGCCGATATGGTCGAAATAGTCATTGCCCTGAAATGGTTTCAGCGAGGGGATTTCCAGCAACACCTTGTCCACTTCCGCTGCATTTACCGGCTGGCGGATCGTGGTCCAGAACACGCGCACGTTCAGTTCATCGCGGTCTGCCAGGTTCTGGTACGGCTCGTAATGTTTCGGGCCCATGCCGCGGCCGCCGGCGTCGCCCCAGGCCGTGATGCCGAGACTGTTGAGGTAGGTCGCCAGCTTGCGGGTGTTCTCCAGCCAGGCGTCGCGGTCCTTCAGCGGCACCTTGGCGGCGACAAAGGCTACGCCGCCCGCACCGCGAACTACGCCGGTGATTTTTCCGGAAGCATCCTTCTCGATGGTGCCGCCCGGCGGGTTGGGAGTGCTGTCGTCGATTTTCGCCATCTTCAGCGCGGTGCTGTTCAGATAGCTGTGACGGTAGATGGACTGCAGTACGACCGGATTGTTCGGCGCCATGACATCGAGTTCCGCCAGCGGGAAGCCGCGCACTTCATCGGTGAACTGTTCTTCCGACCAGCCGCCGAGCACGACGACCCATTCCCCCGGTTTTTTGGTAGCGAGTCGCTCGGCGAGCATTTTGACGGCCTGGGCGCGGGTGGTGACACCGTCGAAGCGCAGTTCGTCGTGCTCTGCCGCACGGATCCAGTGCGAGTGGTTGTCGATCAGGCCCGGGACGACGGTGCGGCCCTTGAGGTCGATGACTTTGGTCGATGAGCCGGCGTGTTTGCGCACGGCGTCGTTGCTGCCGGTGGCGATGACGCGGCGGTCCTTGATCGCCAGCGCCTGCGCCATGGTGAAGCGGTCATCGACCGTGGCGATCTTGCCGTTGATCAGGATGGTGTCGGCCGTCCCGGCGCCTTGCGCCGCTGCGGACAGTGACAGCATCGCCAATACCAGCAGGCCAGCTGCTTGAAGCTGTTTCATGAACTCCCCCTTTATGGAACATCCGGTGCGTGGTTGCTGAGGTGCTGCAGGTCCATGCATGCCGGACCGTTTTTTTGTGGGGCTACATTAAATCAATGCGCAAGCACTTGCAATGAGCGCTTGCGGCTCTTGCCGGGTGGCATGTCTGTGCGACGCGCACAAGTGACATTTGCCGGTTTATTGCATTGCAATGTCCGTGTGCGGCGGCCGAAAGGCAAGTAAAGTAACGCCTGTCACGCAAGACGAATACGGAACGGACTCCCGTTCCGGTCCGACCCACCCCCTGAATCCATGCCCATGACCAAAACCTTCGCCCAGCGCATTGCCGCCATGAACGCCATGTACAAATTACCTGCCCGGGATAATCCGGCACTGCCGGAAGATGTGGTCGGCCGTCTGACCAAGTTCAAGGCGACGCTGATGGATGAAGTGCATGAAATCGACGAAATCGTCGCCGCGGCGCAAAAAGGGGCACCTTCTGCGGATATTCTGGTGGCAATGGCCGACCTGCTGGGTGACGTCATCGTCTACTGCCGTTCGGAAGCGCTGAAATACGGGCTGCCGCTGGAAGACGTGCTCGACATCATCATGGACAGCAACGAAAGCAAGCTCGGCGCCGACGGCAAGCCGATTTACGATGCCAACGGCAAATTTCTCAAGGGCCCCGATTACTGGAAGCCCGAACCGAAAATCAAGGCGCTGCTCGAAAAAGCCGCATCACGTTGAATTAGTTACGCTGAAACCCCGCTCAATTATTACACCAGGATAATCCATGCCCCTCACCATGTATTCCGCCAGCACGCCGCGATTCGTGCACATGCTCAACAACCTGTCCGCGCTGCTCGACAAGGCGCAGGCGCACATCGACGCACGCAAGCTCGATCCCGCGGCGCTGACCACCGCACGGCTGTTTCCCGACATGTTCCATCTCGCACGCCAGGTGCAGGTCGCCTGCGACATCTCCAAGGGTGCGGTGGCGCGCCTGGGCGGCGTCGAGGTGCCCAAGCATGAAGACACCGAGCAGACCATTGAGGAGCTGAAGGCGCGCATCGCCAAAACCGTGGCCTTTATCGAAAGCGTGCCGCAGGCGCCGATTGACGCCAGCGCCGACCGCGACATCACCCTGAAGCTCGGCAAGCAGGATTACACCTTCAAGGGCATGGACTACCTGCTCAAATTCGCTCAGCCGAATTTTTATTTTCACGTGACTACCGCGTACAACATCCTGCGCCATAACGGTGTTGAGCTGATCAAGAAAGATTACGTCGGCAAATTCTGATGGCGAATCCCGAATCGACGCCGGCCTATGGCGAACTGACCCGCGTCTATACGCGGCTGTACCGCTATTTCCATCTGTCTTCCATCGTCGGCTGGGACCGCAACGCGATGATGCCGCCCAAGGGCAACGAGGCGCGTGCGGCTGCTGAGGGTGAGCTCTCTGCGCTGATTCACCGCACCCGTACTGATCCGCAGCTCAAGGGCTGGCTCGACGCCGCGGCCCGCGAACCGCTGGATGATGTGGCCCGCGCCAACCTGCGCGAAATCGGCCGTGACTGGCGCGATGCCAATGCCCTGCCGGAATCGCTGGTCGAAGCCAAAACGCTGGCCGGTGCGCAATGCGAGCACGCCTGGCGCAGCCAGCGTCCGGCGAATGACTGGAAGGGCTTCCTCGGCAATTTCCGTGAAGTGGTCAAACTCGCACGGCAGGAGGCGCAGTTGCTCGCCGACGACACCGGGCTGTCACGCTACGACGCGCTGATGGACCGTTTCGAGCCCGGTGTGCGCGCCGCGGACATTGACCGCATTTTCGGTGATGTCAAAACCTGGCTGCCCGACCTGATCAACCGTGCGCAGGCGAAACAGGCCACGGAAAAAGTGATTGCACCATCGGGCCCGTTCCCGGTGGCGGCGCAGCGCGCATTGAACATCGAAGTGATGACGCTGCTCGGTTTTGATTTTGCCGGCGGCCGTCTCGATGAAAGCACGCACCCGTTCAGCGGCGGCGTTCCCGAGGACGTGCGCCTGACCACGCGTTACAGCGAAGATGATTTCACCCGCAGCCTGCTCGGCACCATTCACGAGACCGGGCATGCGCGTTACGAACAGAACCTGCCGCGCGAATGGCTGGGCCAGCCGGTGGCGACGGCGCGCTCTTACGGCGTGCATGAAAGCCAGAGCCTGTCGTTTGAAATGCAGCTTGCGCGCAGCCGCGCCTTTGCCGGCGTGCTGGCGCCGCTGCTGGCCAAACACTTCGGTGATCAGCCGGCCTTCGATCCGGACAATCTCTACCGGCTGTGGACGCGCGTAAAGCGCGGACTTATCCGCGTTGATGCCGATGAAGTGACCTATCCGGCTCACGTGATACTGCGCTACGAAATCGAACGTGCGCTGGTCGAAGGAGACATCGAGCCCGACGACATTCCGGTGTTGTGGGATGAAAAAATGCAGCAGCTGCTCGGCCTCGACACCCGCGGCAATTACAAGGACGGCTGCCTGCAGGACGTGCACTGGACCGAAGGTGCCTTCGGTTACTTTCCCAGCTACACGCTGGGGGCGATGTATGCCGCACAGTGGTTTGCGGCAATCCGTCGCAAGACCTCGGATCTGGATGCGCGCATCACGCGGGGTGATCTCCAGCCGGTATTCGACTGGATGGGCAACAACATCTGGTCACAGGCCAGTCTGTGGCCGACGCCGGAACTGGTGCAGCGGGCCAGCGGTGAAGCGCTCAATCCGCAGTATTTCCGTCGCCACCTGGAACAGCGTTATTTAAAATAATACAATAAAAACAAATACTTATTTTGATTCCTTGGTGTGTTCCAAGGGCAGCCGCTTTTCGCTGGATTGCTTGGAAAAACGCAGCGTGTGCGTGGCCAGCAGGGTTTCCGCAAGAAAGCAGATCAGCGCGCAGGCAAAACACATGATGCCGCCGAGGAAACTCCAGCGCACAAAACTGTCGGTTACCGAGTTCGTT
>Ga0209358_10003948_pt1 | contig 10789 bp, 10 predicted proteins | sample LauGreFa1BDMLBSN_2_FD_187574 | JGI IMG/M metagenome (GOLD analysis project Ga0209358, IMG submission 187574) | Freshwater lake microbial communities from Lake Michigan, USA - Fa13.BD.MLB.SN (SPAdes) (version 2) | ecosystem: Environmental > Aquatic > Freshwater > Lake | place: Lake Michigan, USA...
TTCCTGTCGTCATAACTTTCCATCACAGCAATTTCACTTTCAATAGCGGCACTGATGAACAATATTTCAGCTTTTTCATTTTTGATTTCATCCATTACTTTTTGCGTATGCTGGTTTCCTTTGACTACACTTTTCTCATCCACATTGCAAACATAAATAACAGGTTTGATCGTCAAGAGAAACAAATCAAGTAAGAATTTTTCTTTTTCTTCCTTGCTGATTTCAAAAGCACGTGCGTTTTTTCCCTGCTCTAAAAAAGTTTTCAATTCTTTCAATACTTCGATGCTGCGCTGTATTTCACGGTCACCTGTTTTGGACATTTTTTCAACCCTTGCTAGTTTTTTTTCAACACTTTCCAGGTCTTTTAACTGCAATTCTGTATCAATCACCTCTTTGTCGCGTATGGGATTTACATTTCCATCCACGTGTATCACATTCTCGTCTTCAAAGCATCTCAATACATGGATAATGGCATCTGTGTTTCGGATATTTCCAAGAAACTGGTTTCCCAATCCTTCCCCCTTGCTGGCACCCTTAACGAGTCCAGCGATATCTACTATCTCCACAGTTGTTGGTACTACTTTTTGAGGTTTAACCAATTTTTCTAATTCGATCAGTCTCTGATCAGGCACAGTGATAACTCCTACATTGGGCTCAATCGTGCAAAAAGGAAAATTTGCGGCTTGTGCCTTTGCATTGCTCAATGCGTTAAATAAAGTTGATTTTCCTACATTTGGTAGGCCAACAATTCCTGCTTGTAATGCCATATTTTCAATTTTGCGTTGCAAAGGTAGTGAGATTGCCTCATAAGCTTTCTTGTTGTAGGCAAGTTTTATAATCCGCATCTATGGCCCTCAACATCATTTGGTTCTCTTTTTTCATCATTGCCTTTGCTGTTGCATTGTTCAAATGGCTTCTTACAGGAGATCCACTGATTTTTAAAACCATTACAGAGGGTATATTCAAATCGGCAGGTGACAGTGTAGACTTGTCCTTCAAGCTCATTGGGATCATGACTTTGTTTTTGGGATTTATGAACATAGGGGAGAAGGCCGGTGCCATCAGGTTTTTGTCTCGCATTGTTGGACCGTTTTTCTCAAAATTGTTTCCTGAGGTGCCGGAAAAACACCCTGCATTTGGACATATGATCATGAATTTTTCTGCGAATCTCCTGGGACTTGACAATGCTGCAACTCCTTTCGGATTGAAAGCAATGCAGAGTCTGCAGGAATTGAACCCGCAAAAAGAAACTGCCAGCAATGCGCAGATCATGTTTTTGGTTTTGCATGCATCCGGACTCACATTGATCCCGATCAGTATTATAGCGATACGAGCTTCTGTAACACCCCCTGCAGCCAATCCTACCGATATATTCCTGCCCTGCATGATTGCAACGTTTGCCGCAACCATGGCAGCCTTGTTCATTGTTTCTTTCAAACAAAAAATCAATCTACTGCAACCCGTCGTGCTGGCATGGATAGGAGGCATCTCAATACTGATTGGTTTACTGATCAGCTATATCAAGTTTGTTTTGGCAGAAAACCAGATTGAAAATTTTTCCAGCATTTTGAGCAATGGGCTTATCCTGCTGATCTTTCTAGTTTTTTTGCTGGGTGGCATGTACAAGAAAGTCAATCTTTTTGAAAGTTTTGTGGAAGGTGCCAAAGGTGGATTTGAAGTAGCTATCAAAATCATTCCTTACCTCGTTGCAATGCTGGTTGCCATCAGTGTTCTCAGGAGTTCTGGTGCTTTTGAATTCATCACTTCATCAGTAGGGTATGTTTTTTCTGCAATGGGCCTAGACACGCAATTTGTGCAGGCACTTCCTACTGCTTTGATGAAACCCCTCAGTGGCAGCGGTGCCAGGGCGATGATGGTGGATACCATGAATAGCTATGGGGCAGATTCATTTGCCGGTAGGTTATCCGCTATTTTTCAAGGTACCAGCGACACGACTTTTTACGTGGTTGCTGTTTATTTTGGATCTGTTGCAGTTAAAAATACACGCTATGCAATAGGGAGCATGTTGCTGGCTGATTTGGTAGGCATCATCACATCTATTTTATTGGCTTATTTATTTTTTGGGAGCTGATCATGCAAATTATTTTAAAAGATATATTGTTGTTTGGGTATCATGGAGTTCACCCCATGGAGCAAAAAACGGGTACCCATTTCAAAATAAACCTCATCATTGAGGTGGATGATAAAAAGGTGGTTGATTTGAATGATACGATTGATTATACAGAAGTTTACAATTCGTTGAAACATAGTTTCCATCAAACTGAACAGTTGTTAGAAGTATTGGCAGACAAGATCATTGATGCAATTTCTTCTAAATTTAAACAAATCCTTCACATAGAAATTGAGATCTTGAAGCTCGATCCGCCCATTCCTTCCTTTCAAGGAGCGGTGGGTATAAAGAAAAGTAAAAAACTAAACTGACCTATATGCGAATCAGAATTTTGTTTCTTTTGATTTTATCAGGGCATTTTCATTTGTTTGCTCAAGAGAATGTTCAGTCAAAGTATGATCCCAATGAATTATTCAATCCCTTGTTTTACAAGCAATATGGCAATTCCATCCGAACAGGAAACGGAGAGCCCGGTGTTGCGTATTGGCAAAACAGAGCAGATTATGCTATCAAGGCATCATTGAATGATGAAACCAATGAAGTAAAAGGTACAGTTGTGCTGACATACACGAATAACAGTCCACATCAACACAATTACCTTTGGTTCCAGCTTGATCAAAATCTTTTCAATCCATCTTCTCGCGGATATGCAAAGCTCCCAGTCAATGGCAGAAGCAGGTATACCGGTGTCAGCTCCGAAGTCAATGGAGGGTACAAAATCGAAGCTGTTAAAGTAGTCAATTCGGTTGCTGGAAAAAATACAGATGTGTCCGTTGATCCTGATATTACTGATACGCGCATGAGAATCGATCTTCCCAAAACGCTAAAACCCAACGGAGACAAAGTTATTGTGAAAGTAGATTTCTCTTTTATAGTTCCCGAGTACGGCGCCGACAGAACAGGCATCCTGAAAAATGCCGATGGAAATATTTTTGCGATTGCACAATGGTATCCGCGCATTTGCGTATTCGACGATATTCAAGGTTGGAACACACTCCCATATCTTGGTGCGAGTGAGTTTTATCTCGAATATGGAAACTTTGATGTTTCCATTACAGCCCCTGCCAACCATGTAGTGGTTGCATCAGGAAATCTTTTGAATCCCGCTGAAGTAATGACAGCTGAACAATTGAAGCGTTATCAGAAGGCGCATGCCTCTGATGAGACAGTCATCATCAGAAGCAACGAGGAGGTAAATGATCCATCCAGCCGCCCGGATAAACAAACACTGACCTGGAAATATGCTATAACCAATGCAAGAGATTTTGCATGGGCTTCATCCAAATCATTTATTTGGGATGCTGCAAAAATCAATTTACCCAGTGGTAAAACTGCGCTTGCTCAATCGGCTTATCCAAGAAGTTCAGATGGCAAGGATGCATGGGGTAGAAGCACGGAGTATACGAAAGCTTCGATCGAAAATTATTCCAAGCGCTGGTTTGAATATCCTTATCCCATTGCTACCAATGTGGCAAGCAATGTAGGTGGCATGGAATATCCCGGTATCGTTTTTTGTGGTGCAAGTGCCAAAACAGAGGGATTGTGGGGAGTTACTGATCATGAATTCGGACATACATGGTTTCCTATGATTGTAGGAAGCAATGAGCGCAAGTATGGATGGATGGACGAAGGATTCAATACCTTTCTCAATGCCATTGCTGATGATGATTTCAACAATGGTGAGTACAAAGCACCTAAGTCCAACATGCACGAAATGGCGAAATTCCTATACAGTGATCGTACAGAAGCGGTGATGAAAACACCGGATGCGTTGAAAGAGTTCAACATTGGACTCTCTCTTTATTATAAACCAGGATATGCATTGACTTTGTTGAGAGAGCAAATAGTGGGAGAGAAAAGATTCGATGCTGCTTTTAAAAAGTACATCAGAGATTGGTCTTACAAACATCCATCTCCTTGGGATTTCTTCCGTTCAATGGAGAGCAGTGTAGGGGAGGATCTTGGTTGGTTCTGGAAGGGCATGATCTTGGAAAATTGGAAACTGGATCAATCCATCGGAAAAGTAGAACCACAGTCAGGTGGTGCCAAAAACGGTTACGTTGTTACAGTGCACAACCTTGAAAAGATGGCCATGCCTGTAGTAATCGAATATGAAACTGTTTCTGGTTCAAAAGGAAGGATTCAATTGCCGGCGGAAGTATGGCAGAACGCCGTAAGTGTCAATGCCCGTATTCCTGTTAAAGAGGAATTGAAAAAGGTTGTCTTGGATCCTGACAAGGTGTTCCCAGATGTCAATTCAGAGAATAATAACTGGCTGAATACCAAGCAGTAAGATTAAAAACAGTCTAAATAAAGCTCTTTTATTCCAAAATGTTTTAATTTTGCGCCTCCAAGTCATTTCTTGGAATTATTCCCATACGGTCCCATAAGTTCTTCGTCTGTTCGAAGACACCAGAAGGGGTAACAAAAAAAATACTGTCATGCCAAAAGTTAAAACCCACTCAAGGGCGAAAAAAACTTTTAAAATCACAGGAAGTGGTAAGATCACTTTCAGAAAGCCCACTCGTGGCCACTTGTTAACGAAAAAATCCACCAAGAGAAAGAGAGCCCTCAGAATTGAAGGTCAGGTACATCATTCCAACCTTGATTTTGTAAAGAGATTGCTTCGTCTTAAATAGGATTTACCTGATAACAAACTAAAAAAAATTAGATATGCCACGTTCAAAAAATGCAGTTGCCTCAAGAGCACGCAGAAAAAGAATACTCAAACAAGCCAAAGGTTTCTTTGGTAAAAGAAAGAATGTTTATACCGTTGCCAAAAACGTATTAGAAAAAGGACTCACCTACAGCTATGTTGGCCGTAAACTGAAGAAAAGGGATTACCGCAGACTTTGGATTGTGCGTATCAATGCTGCTGTGAGAGAAGAGGGACTCACTTATTCAGAGTTCATCAACAAGTTGAAGGTGAAAGGTATAGATTTGGACCGCAAAGTATTGGCTGATATGGCCATGAACAATGCTGAGTCTTTCAAGAAACTTGTTCAATCAGTTAAATAAACCTGATTCCCATTTGCTTAAGAGATGAGCAATACTTATACTGACCTTGTCAAGCAAACTTTTTACTTTCCACAGGAAGGGTTTGATACCAAAGACGGCAATTTGTACTTCAATGATTTGGACCTCAAAGCATTGATTGAAAAGTATGGCACACCTCTTAAGCTTACTTATTTGCCCAAAATAGGTTCACAGATCAACAAGGCAAAGACGCTGTTTGCCAAGGCAATCAAGAAACATAAATACGAAGGGAAATATCATTATTGCTATTGTACGAAAAGTTCACACTTTTCTTTTGTTGTTGAAGAAGCCTTGCAACACGATGTTCATTTGGAAACATCTTATGCGTACGACATAGAGATCATCAATCAGTTGTTGAAGAAAAGAAAGATCTCCAAAGAAACCTATATCATTTGCAATGGATTTAAACAAAAGCACTACACTTCCAGAATCGCAAGGTTGATCAATACAGGATTTAAAAATGTAATTCCAATTCTCGACAACAAAGAGGAATTGGAGCGTTATAAAAAATCTGTAAGAGAACCCTTCAAGCTGGGAATTCGTGTAGCAGCGGAAGAAGAGCCCAATTTTCCTTTTTATACCTCCCGTTTGGGCATCAGAGCAAAAGACATCCTTGAATTTTATGTAGATCAGATTGAAGGATACGAAGAAAAGTTCCAGCTTAAAATGCTCCATATCTTCCTAAACAAAGGCATCAAAGACGATATATATTATTGGAGTGAGTTGAACAAGGTGATCAATCTGTATTGCCAGTTGAAAAAGATTTGTCCTGAACTAGACTCCATCAATATTGGAGGTGGATTCCCCATCAAGCATTCACTTGGATTTGATTATGATTATGAATTCATGATCAATGAAATCATTTCCAACATCAAAAAAGCATGCAAGAAGGCAAGGGTTCCCATGCCACATATTTTCACTGAATTTGGAAGCTTTACTGTGGGAGAGAGCATGGCACATATTTACTCTGTGCTTGCCGAAAAAATTCAGAATGACAGAGAAATCTGGTACATGATTGATTCTTCTTTCATCACCACTTTGCCTGATACATGGGGGATTGGTGAGAAATTTCTCTTGTTGCCCATTAACAAATGGAACAACGAGTATCAGCGCGTTGTATTAGGTGGCATCACATGCGACAGCCACGATTATTACGATTCGGAAGAACATATCAACGAAGTATTTCTTCCCAAAACGAATGGCGAAAATCCAAAAGAACCACTTTATTTGGGATTTTTTCATACTGGTGCATACCAGGATCAAATCAGCGGATATGGAGGTATCAAACACTGCATGATTCCTTCTCCACAACACATCATTGTTGGCAAAGATAAAAATGGAAAACTGGTTGACTGGGTGTATGCGAAAGAGCAGACTGCTCAGAGCATGCTCAAGATTCTCGGTTATCTTTAGCCGCCTTACTTACGGACATTCATTTTGTATTTCTTGTTGACTTTTGGATTGTTGAAATATTTCTCAGCATCCTCTTGTGTATACTTAGGGTCAAATTCAACCAAGGGCAGGTCGATTAACTGCAACTGTGACTGTTTCAATTCATCTTTTAATTTTCTGGTCTTGTTGAGAATGTCAATGTCTTTTTCACCCACCAGGCTGTATTCAGATAACATAAATTCCAGTCGCTTGATGGTTCCCCGTACCTGTGAAGCCATGTTTTGCTCTTGCACCTTGTTGGGTGAAACAGTTTCTTTGATGGGCACAAGCGTTAAACCCAATGAAGGCAGCACTTTGCCGAAGTTTTTCGCGCCATTGCTCTGCGCTGAGGTTGAAAGGATGGTGCCAAACATTGCAGTTGAAGAACTTCCGATATCAAAATAAGTTCTGTTTTTCTTTGTCTGCTCGATCTCATTGCTGAGAACGAAAAAAGTAAGCTTAAGGTCTTTGATGTATTTTTTTATTTCATCCGCAATCAGCTTGTACTCCATTAATTTTTGAGGGTAATTGACTCCAGGTTTGATATAGAGTCTTACTGTTGCAGTATCTGTATTTCTGAATGTATCTGTGCCGATGAATTGCAATAAAAGTACTTTTTGTTTGGTAGTATCACCTTCCCGGATAAAATCATAGGGAACGGCCCACTCAAACTCATCATTGCATTTTTTTACTGGTTTGAAATTGGTGATGGGCTGATTGGCGTTGATGGTGATTTGATCCATTGGAAAGGTTCCTTCTTCACATTGAACCCTGAACCTGATGGTATCGCCCTCTTCCAGCTGTACAAAGTTTCCAACGGTAGGTTTTAGTCGAGTGATATTGATTTCAGTGCTGAAAAAAAGTAGATTGAAACTTGTGTCAATTCTTTCTGAAGCATTGCGCAGGTTTTGAACACCAAACTCGACCTTGTACGGAATATCAAATTTTAACCTTCCGCTCTTGAATAAATTTTTATCTGCTTTGAAAAACATTATCCCTGTATTCTTGTCGATTCGGAGTCCCACAGGAGCTGATTTCAAATACCAAAAATATTGGTCCATTGGCCTGTTGATCTTGAAATCATAGGTGAGGGTCGAATCTGCCTGGAGAGAGAAAAAGGGACTCAAATTCATGATCCTCAATACAGAATCTGCATCTTGCTTAGGAGCGAGTAGGTTAGAAATGGTGTCCTTTGTAGGGAGGGTGGTGTCTTTACTGATTTCCTGTGCAAAAGAAAACTGAGAGGTGGCCAAAAAGATGATAAATAACTTGATCTTCAATGGCAATATTGTTTAGACAAATGTAATTGAAAACATGCTAAATGTGTAATTTTGCACTTAAATCTTAACATTATGTACCCAGCACAAATAGTTATTCCCATGAAAGAGGAATTGACGGAAAATGGATTTGATGAATTGCTTACACCAACGGATGTTGACCAGGCAGTTTCCAAAGAAGGAACCACACTGGTAGTAATCAATTCTGTTTGCGGTTGTTCAGCTGGAAGCGCCAGACCAGGTGTCTTGATGTCTGTCCATAATTCTCCCAAAAAACCAGATAACCTCACTACAACATTTGCAGGATTTGACATTGATGCAGTCCGCAGACTCAGAGAGCACCTGTTGCCTTATCCGCCTTCTTCTCCAGCAGTCGCATTGTTCAAGGATGGAAAATTGGTTCATATGATCGAACGCCATCAAATTGAGGGCAGACCTGCTCAGATGATTGCTCAAAATCTCATGGCAGCTTACGAGGAGTATTGTATCTAAGATGTATCCCAACTTATATTTTTTTATCAAAGAGGTATTTGGATTTGAGCCATTTGGGTTCACCAAATACCTCAATACATTTGGCATCCTTGTTGCCATTGCTTTCTTTGTTGCAGCCTATGTCTTGAAAAAAGAATTTGAAAGAAAGGAACAATTGAACCTGTTACAACCAATGGAGGAATCCATTATGGTAGGCAAGCCTGCATCTTTCTCTGACCTGTTCATCAATTTTATTTTTGGTTTTATTGTAGGCTATAAAATCATCGGCATCTTCCTTAATTCGGATGATGGGAATCCACAGGAATATATTTTTTCATCAAAGGGTAGCCTGATTGGAGGTGTCTTATTATCAATACTCTTTACATCATTGCGCTATTTCGAAAAAAAGAAGCAAGTCCTACCTAAGCCTGAGAACAGAAAAATAAAAGTATGGCCACATGATCGCGTGGGTGATATCACGGTATATGCTGCAATTTTTGGTTTTATAGGTGCTAAAATTTTTGATAACCTGGAAAATTGGGACAGGTTTATTGCTGATCCAATTGGAAATTTATTGTCACCCAGTGGATTGACTTTTTATGGAGGATTGATTCTTGCAAGTTTGTTTTTGCTTTGGTATACGAACAGAAAAAAAATTGCTACACGTCATTTCATAGATGCAGTTGCTCCCGCATTGATGATTGCCTATGCTGTTGGCAGAATGGGTTGTCATTTTTCAGGTGATGGTGATTGGGGGATTTTCAACAGTGCCTACAAGGTCAATGAAAACAATCAAATTGTAGAAGCTGGATCATGGGAATTCCACCAGGTGTTGATGGACAACCAGGATTATGCCAAAATGCTTGTTGCGGAATATGGAGACCTTGACAAGGTGCCGCATGCAAGTTTCAAGGGACTCTCATTTCTCCCCAATTGGTTTTGGGCATACAACTATCCTCACAATGTAAATGAACAGGGAATCCCTATGACAGGGTGCGAGGGACAATATTGCTATCAAATGTCACCTCCAGTTTTCCCAACCACTTTGTATGAGATCATTGCATCTTTCATCTTGTTTTCGATACTTTGGGTAGTGAGAAAAAAATTACAGGCACCCGGACAGTTATTCGGACTCTATCTCATGATGAATGGATTGGAGAGATTTTTCATTGAAAAAATCAGGGTCAATTCCACCTATGATATTTTTGGATTTCATCCTACACAGGCAGAAATTATATCGACTGCACTGTTTATGATTGGTGTTTGGGTTTGGGTGGATGCCATAAAAAAACATCGATTAAAAACTACATAAATTTTCTCTATGCCCTCTTTTGATATCGTTAGCAAAGTTGATCCACAGCTATTGGACAATGCTGTGAACGTCACCAAAAAAGAAATCACCAACAGATTCGATTTCAAGGATACTGTGGTCAATATCGACTTGAATAAAAAAGACTTCAAGATATCCCTTGAAACTTCCGACGATATGAAAATGCGTCAGTTGATAGAAGTTCTTGTCAACCGAGCCAATAAACAGGGAATTCCTCCCATTGCATTCGACCAATCAAAAGCTGCTTACCAAAGTGGTAAAACAGTGAAACAAGAGATTCAGGTAAAAAACGGACTCAAACAGGAGGATGCCAAGAAGATTACCAAGCTGGTAAAAGACTCCGGACACAAGGTGCAGACCCAAATCATGGATGATATCATCCGTGTGACCGGGAAGAAAATTGATGACCTGCAAGAAGTCATACAAGCTTGTAAATCAGCCAATTTTGACTTTCAGCTTCAGTTTGAAAACATGCGCAGCTGACCCATTTTCTTGGATTTTCCCTTCCAATTGCGTACATTTGCACCCTTAATAAAAAATGTCATGGCAAAAACCATGCAGCCTAAAAATTTCTAATATGAAACAAGGTATCCATCCAGAAGATTACAGATTCGTAGTATTCAAAGACATGAGCAATGGTACAACTTTCCTTACCCGTTCAACAGCACCTTCAAAAGAGACTGTTAAATGGGAAGATGGTAATGAGTATCCACTGATTAAACTTGAGATTTCAAATACATCTCATCCATTTTTTACAGGACAAAATATATTGGTTGATACAGCAGGACGTATCGATAAATTCAAGAAAAAATACGCAAAGAAATAATTTTAACCCTCCCTACGGAGGGTTTTTCATTTACATTTGTTTCTATTCATGCGCATCTACCTGGATGATAAAAATTTAAAAGATTCTTTTTATCCGCTCACTGTTACCAATAGGTTTGAGGAGCTCAGAATTGGTTTGTTTTCATTTTGCGAAAGATGGGTAATGCTCGCTGAGTCACAGCAGTTTAATTTGAAAATGGTGAAGGATGCTTCTGAAGCAGATGTAGTTCTTCCAGCCAACAAAATTCCACCCCCTTCATTGAACCTGGCTGCGTTTTTCAAAAAAGA
>Ga0209358_10003954_pt1 | contig 10779 bp, 11 predicted proteins | sample LauGreFa1BDMLBSN_2_FD_187574 | JGI IMG/M metagenome (GOLD analysis project Ga0209358, IMG submission 187574) | Freshwater lake microbial communities from Lake Michigan, USA - Fa13.BD.MLB.SN (SPAdes) (version 2) | ecosystem: Environmental > Aquatic > Freshwater > Lake | place: Lake Michigan, USA...
AATTTATGATTTACTAATAAAAAAAGATTCTTTTTTAGAATGTATAAAAAAAACTAAAATAGAAAATTTAAGCATCATACCAGCTAATGCAGATCTATCAGGACTTGAAACTGAAGTTGCAAATAATTCTCAAAAAGCTTTTTTATTAAAAAATATTATCGATGATCCACTAAATAATTTAGAAAAAGAAAAATTTTCATTCATCATAATAGACTGTCCTCCATCGCTTAGTCTTCTTACAATCATGTCTTTAGTTATTTCCGATTCATTAGTTGTACCATTGCAAACAGAGTTTTTTGCGTTAGAGGGTTTAAGTCAATTAGTTAAAACAATCGACCGTATAAAAATTAATTTAAATCCAAGTTTACAAATACAAGGCATAATTCTTACAATGTATGATAAGCGAAATAAGCTTTGTGCTGATGTCGAAAAAGAGGGAAGAAACTTTTTTGGAAATAAAGTTTACAACACAAATATACCTCGAAATGTAAGAATTTCAGAAGCGCCATCATTTGGAATGCCCGTGATTTTGTATGACAAAAATTGTGCTGGTTCATTAGCTTATAATCAATTTGTTGATGAATTTTTAAGTAGAGAAAATTTAGAAGAAAAAAAAGTTGCGTAAATGATTGGAAATAAATTTAAAGGTTTAGGAAAAGGTCTGTCAGCATTAATGGGTGACATGCCTTTAGAAAATGTTCAAACTAAAAGTTCTTCAGAAAAAATTCCTATACATTTTGTATATGCTAATCCATCTCAACCAAGAAAAAATTTTAATCAAGAGTTACTAAATGAACTTTCAGAATCAATTAAAGAACAAGGTATTATTCAGCCAATATTAGTTAGAAAAAAATCAGAAGATAAATACGAAATTGTTGCTGGAGAAAGAAGATGGAGAGCAGCTCAACTTGCAAAAATTCATGAAGTGCCAGTTATTATTCTAAATATTGATGATAAAAAATCTTTAGAATTTGCAATATTAGAAAACATTCAAAGATCAGATTTAAATGGAATAGAAGAGGCTTTGGGCTATGATAATTTAGTAAAAAAATTTGGATATTCGCAAGAAACGTTATCAAAAATTTTAGGGAAAAGCAGAAGTCATATTGCCAATACACTTAGGCTTGCAGGTTTACCTGAAGAGATAAAAAAAATGATTTCAGATGGGTTGTTAACCGCAGGACACGCAAGATGTTTAGTCAATGTTCCTGAGAATGTTAAACTTGCGAAAATAATAGTTAATAAGAATCTTTCTGTAAGGCAGGCTGAGTTTTTGGTGAAGAAAGAACAAGTTTTCTCCAGTTCAAAAAAAATTAAAACGAATAGTAAGGATACAAATATAAAATCTTTAGAAAGTGATCTTGGATTATTGATGGGAATAAAAGTAGATATTACAAATAAAAAAAATAACTCTGGAGAGATTAAATTTTCTTATAAAAATCTTGATCAATTAAACAAAATTATTACTGTTCTTAAAGGCTATTTTAGATAAGTTTTGAGTTAAAAAATAATAAAATTGTATATCTTGATTTAGGTCATTTCTTTTAAATTCAGTCTCAATAACATTTAAATTACTAAGAAATTTTTCAAGGTCATTAGTATTCCAAATTTTTAAAATATTTTTTATTTTGTCCTTATCTTTCCAGAAAATGGGAGGTTTATATCTTTCAATTCTTTCATCAATTGAGAGATTTTTATTATTTTTTTGTATATCCAGAATTTTAATTATGAATGATCTAAGAATAATAATTATTTCTATAAAATTTTTTTCATAATTAGACATATTTGATATAAATTCATTAATTTTTTTTTCATTTTTAGATAATAAAATATCAACAATCTCATCATTCTTTTTTAAATCCATATCAGTACAAATTTCTTCAATGATCTCATCTGTAATCTTTTTTGAATTTTTATATAAATTTAATTTTTCTATCACCTCTTTAATTTTTGATCTCTTCAACGAAGACAAATTAAGAATAATTTCGCTTTGAGATTCAGATAATTGAATATTATTTAACTGCAATTGTTGAGAAAGAAATTTTTTGATGTCAAATTTAGTTTCTTGATAACAAGGAATACAAATACCCAATTTATCATATTCTCCAAATTGTCTTAGTTTTGAATTTTTTAGAAGTATTTCGGAATTTACAATAACAACGTTGTCATTAATATTGTTTTTTATTGTATTAATTATTTCTAATATTTTGTCGGAGCAGTTTTTAATTACTAAAATATTTTTATTATCATCAAATAAAGATCCATTGAGATAATAATTAATAATATTGTCCGGGTCTTTAATTACATCATCCTCAAACAAAGATTTAGCGATTTTTTCTTCTGCAAATTTAGATATAATTTGCTGATTTAAATCAGTAATTAAATCTTGATTTTCTCCGTATAAAATAATTATTTTTTCTTTAAAAAAATCTTTTTTTTTTAGATTTATTTCCTGAGATTTTAAAATCATCTCAGGTTAATTTAATGAGACTCTAGATTTAAATTTTATATTTTGAACTATTGATTCTAGTAATATTTTCTTCTCATTATTTTTAATTAGAATGTTATTAGAAAGATTGTCTGTTACAGAAATCCTCTTATCTTTAGAGATTGCATCTTGATAAATTACAATTCCATTTTTATCTTGAAATTGATAACTAACAGTTAATTTAATAATTTCTTCAGTTGATATCCCTCTTGAGTCTATTAGAGAGCTTTCTGCAGTATCAAAAATCTGCGCTTTAAATACGTAGGCTGTTAAATTTTTATCATCTTTAGTAAAATTCAATTTCTGTTCTAGTTCAAAAGCTAAATTTTTATCGCCTGTAATTTCTGACTTAGAAATAATTATTTGTTTTGAGCTTCCGGTGTAAATTGGAGAAAAGCCGCAGCCAGTTAAAATAATAGATAGTATTGCAGCTAATAAAATTTTATTTTTCATCTATAACAATATTAAGAAGTTTGTTTTTTATAAATATTTTTTTTATTATAGTTTTTTCTTCTAATATAACTTTAATATTTTTAATTGCTAAGGATTTAGTTAATATGCTCTCTTCGCTCTCATTGTTAGTAGCGTTAATAATTGCTCTTTTTTTGCCGTTTATTTGAATAACCACATCATAATTGTCTTTTTTTGTATTAAGAACCTTTATCTCAGGCCACTGCTGAGAAGAAAGATCATTTTGACCCGTTAACTTTTCCCAACATTCGTTTGAAACAAAAGGAATAAATATTGAGACAATAATTAAATATTTTTTATAAGAGTCTTCAATCTCTTCATTACTTAACAATTTCTTGTCTATTTCTTCATTAATTTTATTTAAAAAAATATAAAGCTTAGCTACGGCAACATTTATATGAAATTTTTCAACACATTCAGTAATCTCTTTTATCAAAACATTAGTAGTTATAAAAAAACTATTGTCAGATTTTTCTTGTTCTTTCTTATATATTTTAATTTTTTCGTAGGTTCTCCAGATCTTTTGAATATATTTAAATGAGCCTTGTATTCCGTTATCGCTCCATTGAATATCTCTATCAGGAGGGCTGTCTGATAAAATAAACCACCTTACAGCATCTGCTCCGTAGATCTTAATAATATCATCAGGATCAATTATATTTTTTTTGGATTTTGACATTGCCTGACTGTCCCCTTTAAAAACCTTTTCATTGTTTTTTAGAAAGTATGAATTTTCTTTTTCAATAACATCCTTTGGGAATACCCATTTCCCACTTTCAGTTTTATATGTGGGGTGACAGACCATTCCTTGAGTGAATAAATTTTTAAACGGTTCAGAAAATTTAAGTTTAAAATCATCTTGAAGTGCCAGTGTAAAGAATCTTGAATAAAGAAGATGAAGTATGGCATGCTCAACCCCACCAATGTATTGATCTACAGGCATCCAATAATTTGCATCATCAATATTAAATGGCTGCCCTCTTTCATTTGAAGAACAAAATCGGAGAAAATACCAAGAAGAATCTACAAAGGTGTCTAATGTGTCTGTTTCACGAATTGCTTTCATTCCAGTTTCAGGACATTTCGTATATTTCCAGGTCGGATGATTTTCTAAAGGATTTCCTGGTTTGCTGAAGTCTATATCGCGTGGCAATTCAACAGGTAAATCTTTTTCAGGAACGAGCATTACTTTACCATCTTCCCGGTACATTATTGGTATTGGGCATCCCCAATATCTTTGTCTAGATACTCCCCAATCTTTAAGACGATATATTATCTTTGCGTTTCCTATTTTTTTCTCTTCTATTTTTTGAATAATATTTTTTTTAGCTTCCTGTGTTGTTAGATCATTTAGAAATTCAGAGTTAATGACATATCCATCATCAATATAAGCCTGTTCCTTAATGTTAAGAATTTCAGATACTTTAGGGCTTACAACAGGAATTATTTCTAGTTTATATTTTTGAGCAAATTCTAAATCTCGTTGATCATGAGCAGGACATCCAAAAATTGCTCCAGTTCCATAATCCATTAGTATAAAATTAGCCACGTAGATTGGTATTTTTTTATTTAAAAAAGGATGAAATGCTGAAAATCCTGTTTTAAATCCCAACTTTTCGTTTTTGGATAGAGTCGATTCCGTTCCAATATTCTTTAACGCAAGATTTTTAAAATCTTTAAATTTATTATCATTTATAAAAAATTCTGTGAAAGGATGGTCTGGGGCAATTGCAACAAAAGAAGCTCCAAATATTGTATCTGGTCTTGTTGTAAAGATTCTAATTTTATTTTCTTTGCAATCAGTTAGAAAATCAATTTCGCATCCTATGGATTTTCCTATCCAATTTTTTTGCATTAACCTAACTTTTTCAGGCCAGCCGTTTAAATTATCTAATGAATTAAGCAACGCATCTGAGTAGCGCGTTATATTAAGGAACCATTGATTTAATTCTTTTTTTTCAACGATAGCCCCAGATCTCCAGCCTTTACCATCAATTACCTGTTCATTTGCAAGAACCGTATTGTCTATTGGGTCCCAATTTACATAACTCTTTTTTTTATAAGCAATTCCTTTTTTAAAAAAAATTGAAAATAAAATTTGTTGGTGTTTATAGTAAGTTGGGTCGCATGTGGAGATTTCTTTATCCCAGTCTATTGAAAGGCCTAGCCCTTTTAATTGCGCCCTCATTATTGAAATATTTTTTTCTGTCCAATCTTTAGGATGAAGATTATTTTGTATAGCGGCATTTTCTGCTGGCAAACCAAAAGAGTCCCAACCCATAGGATGTAAAACATTATAATTATTAAGTCTTTTAAAATTAGCTATCACATCGCCGAGTGTATAATTTCGAACGTGGCCCATGTGAATGTTTCCAGATGGATAAGGAAACATTTCTAAACAATAAAATTTTTTATTTTTACTTTTCTTAGTTACAAAAATATTATTTTTTTCAAAAAAAATTTTCCACTTTTTTTCGACCGAAAGTGGACTATAATTTTCCATGATTTAACGTGAGTGACTTATTTCTCTGGATTTTTTTTAGTATCTTCGATTTTGATCTGTCTTGCTTTTGCGATTATAGAATCTTTGATCTCATCAGTAAATTTGTTTTCCAATTTTTCGGTGAAACAATTTCCCATATTATCACAAATTTTTTTGTGTCCGATTATATCAATAGAAGATGATCTCAGTTCGTTGTCTAAAAATCTAACGGTGATTTTAATTAGTTGTTTGTCGTTTTTATTTGAATACCAGTCGTATACAATAATACCGCCAGAATAGTCAGCATTGGACAAAGGTAGAAAATCTAAACTTTTTAGAGTTGCTCGCCATAAAACATTAGACGTTGCAAACTCAAAGTTGGTTCCTGTTTTGCTTTTACTTAAATCACCAAATAAACCACCTTGCTTATCAGCAAATTCTCTAGATTTTTTTCTAGTGTCAGTTTCCATTAGAATTTTTTCCCCTGTTACCGGGTCAACCTTTGCGCAATGATTTAAAAAAATAAGGAAAACTAAAAATAAAAAACTTGCTTTTTTTGATGTGTTTGATGAAAAATTCATATTTTTGAGTACTTTTAAGCCTAAATATACAATAATAATAGGAAATATTAGTGTTGTAAAAATATCACTTAATTCTATTAATTTTGCAATTTTGCTCTTTTTTACACAAATAATAACACGAAATTTGTATGTTTGCTGGGTTAACTGAATAATAAATTTTATCTAGTTAACAATTAACAAATAAAAAGGAAAAGTAATGAAAAAACTAATGTTAACAACTGCTATTGCTTCTGTTCTTTCAACAGCTGCTATAGCTCAAACTACCGTAACTGGTGAGATGAGAATCAATTACAAAATGATTGGTTTAGACAGAGGATTAGGAGTAACAACAACAGATCAAGCAACAACTGCTGGATCGATTCCTGCTGTAGGTAATGGTGACTCTATGCAAGGCTTTGGTACTGAACAACAAATTAATTTTCAGACTAAAGGAAAATTAAACATCGGTGGACTTGAATATGCTGGTGGATTCTCTTTAGAGAATGATGGCGAACAAACTACAACTTTGTTCAATGAAAATGTTTACATGGACATAACTAACGCAAGTTCAGGTACTACAATTTCTTTCAGTAAAGATCATATTCAAAGATCTGACTCTGATAGATCAGCGACAAATTTAGTTGGATTTACTCCAAATGAATTGTCACAAGCTACTGCTGCGGTTCAAACTATATTCCAACAAAACATTGGAGCAGCACCAAGTCAACAATTTGGTATAGCGATAGTACAATCATTCCCAATGGCAACTTTGTCATACAATTACGTACCAAACAATGCTGCCCCTGGCGCATCTGAAGACGTAGTTAACCCGACTAAAGCTGCGACTGAGTATGGTTTAACTGGTAATCTTGGAGTTAAAGGACTAAGTGTTCATTACTTCAAAAACGAAGAAGAAAAAACAGTAACTACTTCTGTTGTAAAAGCTGAAGGTAAAAACTACGGAGTAAGCTATAACTTCGGTCAATTTACTGCTGCTGCTAACAAGAAAGTTTACAACCCAGCTTCTACTGCTGCTGCTTTAGTTGAAACTACAGAAAAAGCTTACGCGATTGGCTATGCTGTTAACAAAGACCTATCAATTGGTATTTTGTCAGCTTCTGGTGAACTTTCAGGCGCAGGTAAAAATGCTGCAACTGTAAACAAACAAAAAATTAAAGCTATCAACGTTGGATACGCTTTAGGACCTATTGATCTTGCAGTTGGTTACGCTCAAAACTCTGATGTATTAGGAGTTGCGGGTAACGACTCGGATGTGTTTATGGCAAGAATTATCGGCAAGTTTTAATTTTATAAAACTTAGTTAGAAAGTTCGTCATTTAAAAAGCCCACCCCCTTAAAAGGGTGGGCTTTTTTTTTGTCAATTTGTTACAATTGATTTAACCCCAATACATTTAGACTTTATAGCATTAGTAAACTTAATATTTTTATTATTTATCCCTCCTAAAGGACAAATATTACTTTTCCAGTTTAGCGTAATTAGATTAAATCTTATGGGGCCTAAAATTTTATTGTATGAATATTTATTATTATAAAAAATAGGCGACAGCATTATCACGCTGCATTTTTGTCTTATCTTTATATAATATTCATATTGATTGTGAGCAGATCCAATGACATCGAGTTTAGTGGTTTCTTTAATGTTATTTCTTAATGTTTTGTTTTTGCTAGTTAAAAATATACCTTGGGCATTGTTTTTAATTGCAACTTTTATGTCGTCTACAACAAAAAAAGCAATCTTGTTATTTTTTGCAAATTTTGAAATCAATAGAAAATTTTTGTCAGAAAGTATAATAATAGTTAATTTTAGTTTTCTTTTTTTTAATCTTATTATATTTTTTATTATTTTTTCATTTAGTTCTTCGACAAATATATAGTAATCTAATTTATTATTTTTCACTGTAATTTCTTATATGAATTGTTTAGATAATTATAAAGCTATAAAAGACGAAGTTTATAAATTTCATAGCAAATCTAATATAATTGTTGTAACTAAAAATAGATCCTTCGATACAATTCTTCCAATTATAAAAAATGGCCACGTACATTTTGGTGAAAATAAAGTGCAGGAAGCAAAAGAAAAATGGGCTAATTTTTTAAATCTTAATAAAAATATAAAGCTCCATCTTATTGGAAAACTTCAGTCGAATAAAGTAAAGGATGCTTTTGTTATATTCGATTTTATTCATACGCTTGATAGTGAAAAATTAGCAAAGAAGTTTTCTGAATTAGAACTGAATTCTGAAAGGAAAATAAAGTATTTTGTCCAAATAAATATTGGTAGTGAAGTTCAAAAAAATGGAATCGACCAAACTCTTACAAGAGAGTTTATTAACTTTTGTAAAAATGATTTAAAGCTTAATGTTATTGGACTGATGTGTATTCCTCCAATTAATTTAGATCCCAATCCTTTTTTTGAAAAGATGCAAAAATTTAATATTGATAATGATTTAAAGGAACTCAGCATGGGAATGTCCTCTGACTATAAAGAAGCCCTGCATTACGGTTCTACGTACGTTAGAATTGGTTCTGCTATATTTAAATAATAAAATTAAGTTATTTTGATTTTGGTATTCTTCTTAATTAGAGAGAGTAGTTTTATTAGGTGATTCTTTTTTAGAGCAATGCAGCCTTTAGTTTTTTGATATTTCTTTCTTGCGATGTGCAAAAAAATAGCACTGCCTTTTCCTTTTAATGTGGGATGTATATTATAATTAATCACACATACAACGTCGTAAATATTATCTTTTCGATATAAAATTTCATGACTAAGCTTGCTAGGTAGCTTTATTACTTTGTTATAATATTTACTGTTTGAATCATCGCACCAACCTATTTCTTTAGTAATTTTTATTTTTTTTATTGTGCATTTAATTTTTTTAATTCTATCTTCTCTATAATAAATTCTCAAAATTTTGTAAGTACCTTTTGGTGTTATATTATCTCCTTCTTTAATTTTTTTTTTAATTCCAGCTTTTCCCAAAGCACATCGAAACTTAAGATTTTTATATTCTAGGGAGTTGTTTTTTTTTACAACAATCATATCAAATATATTATATAGTTATTTATGGAAAATATTCACCTTCATATAATTGGATCAATTTCGTTCTCCAAATTGATGAGAGAATTAGATCTTAATTATGTCATAAGTTCAGATAACAATACGGGATATGATGTTAATGATTCTTTGGTTAGAATTATATTTCCAGAGGAATTGCAATTATCAAAACTAAAAAAATTATTTTCTGCGAATATACCAACAGTATTTATATTAAATAATAAGAGTTTTTTAATTAAAAATAAATTACGTTTATTAGACTTTCATCTATCTTTAATCTCACCCATAGAAATACTATCGCTTAAAGAATTATTAAATATTTTGCTTACAAAGTATAATTTTTTTAAAAAATCTAAAATTATTATTAAAGGCTATGAAATAGATTCCAACCAAAGACTTATTATAAAAAAGGGCAAAAAAGTAAAACTGACAGAAAAAGAATTAGAATTAATACTAGTCCTAAGCAAAAACAATGGGCTAGACAAGTCTTTTTTATTAAAAAATATATGGAATCACAATTCAGATTTAGAAAGCCATGCTTTTGAAACTCATCTTCACAGATTAAGGAAGAAAATAAATAATATTTTTAAGGATAGTGAATTTATTATTGAAAAAAATTCTAGATATTATTTACTCAATAAGTAGCATTTATTCTAAGCGAGCACCTATTTTTTGAATTATTTTTGAAGCGAGCATTGATCCTGTTGCCAAACATTTTTTTATTTCGGATTTTTCTAAATATTCTTTTAAAAATCCAGCTGCAAATAAGTCTCCAGCGCCAGTTAGATCTAATATTTTATCAACTTTTGTACTATCGCAGTTTACAACTTCATTATCTTTAAAAGCTAAACTTCCATCCCCACTTCTTGTAACAACTATTAATTTGTTCAATTCTTTTAATTGATTAATAGAATCTAATAAATTCTTTTTATTTGTTAATTCTTTTATCTCATTTTCGTTTCCTATTAATATATCTAGATCATTTTTTAACAGGTTATAAAAATCTTCTTTATGTCTGGTTACACAAAAAACATCAGACAAACTCATTGCAATTTTTACTTTATTTTTTTTAGCTATGTTTATTGCATGTTTAAACATTTTTTCACTTATCCCTTTATCCCATAGATATCCCTCTAAAAAAATTAATTCATTATTTATGATATTCTTTTCGTTTATATCGTTCGCCGAAAGATATGAGGACACACCAAGATACGTACACATACTTCTTTCCGAGTCAGGAGTAATTAAAATGATTGAAGCCCCCGTAGATAAATTTTCATTTTTTTGAAGATAAGGAAATTTTACATTTATATCCTCAAGACTTTTCTTGTATATATCTCCAAAAACATCAGAATTAATTTTCCCAATAAAAGATGGGTTTCCTTTTAGATAGGCAATACCGGACATAGTATTAGCAACTGAGCCGCCTGCTACAACTTTTTCAATTTTAATATTTTTTTTAAGATCTTCAAATTCAGATTTATTAATAAGTTTCATGGAACCCTTAATAAAGTTTCTTTTAATTAAAAATTCATCGTCTACTTTTGCAAGCACATCAACAATTGCATTACCAATTCCTAATATTTTGTTATTCATTTTTTCCTTTGTATAGACAAACTTTATTGATTACACACTTTTTGCATGATGGATTTCTAGCCTTACAGATATATCTTCCATGTAAAAGTATTAAATGGTGAGCTTT
>Ga0209358_10003958_pt1 | contig 10774 bp, 10 predicted proteins | sample LauGreFa1BDMLBSN_2_FD_187574 | JGI IMG/M metagenome (GOLD analysis project Ga0209358, IMG submission 187574) | Freshwater lake microbial communities from Lake Michigan, USA - Fa13.BD.MLB.SN (SPAdes) (version 2) | ecosystem: Environmental > Aquatic > Freshwater > Lake | place: Lake Michigan, USA...
CGCTTGCTGCATGTCAACATAGTTAAAGGCCGCACCATCGCCCATAAAGCGCTTCACTTTACGATCAATAAATTCATCCAAATCAATATTAATGGCACCATGGACATGACTACGAAACCCTAAGGCTTCATAATCTTTTGTGAAGGTAATTCCAGAGCGGCCTTGTTTTAGGGAATCAACCACTTCTGTGGCGTTATTTCCTATACTTGAGACAATGCCTAATCCGGTTACGACAACTCTTTTCATCGCTGTAGCCCTTAAAAGTTTTCTGTTGAAGTAAATAAACCAACTCGCAAATCAGTAGCCTCATAGATAAGCTTACCATCTACTTCCATAGTAGCATCAGCTATACCCATAACGAGTTTACGCATAATCAATCTCTTCAAGTTAATTCTATATATTACTTTTTTAGCGGTTGGTAATACCTGGCCTGTAAATTTAACTTCACCAACACCTAAAGCGCGACCTTTTCCAGGACCACCCATCCAACATAAATAAAACCCTACTAATTGCCACATAGCATCTAAGCCCAAGCAACCGGGCATAACCGGATCACCTTGAAAATGACAGGCAAAAAACCATAAATCGGGGGTTACATCCAGTTCAGCTATGATTTCACCTTTTCCGTATGTACCACCTTCATCAGATATATGAGTAATACGATCCATCATCAGCATATTTGGGAGCGGTAATTGCGCATTATTAGGTCCGTACAACTCCCCTCTACCGGACTTTAATAGCTCTTCGCGCGTAAAACTATGCTGTTTCTCCATTCTATTCGTACACCTTGATCATTATTATTATAAATAGTTCGACATTATCTAACAGACTCTGAAAAAAATCAGCTCAATTTTTTATATAAAAGCACATCAAATAACAAGCCTATTAGTTTTAATGTATTTATTGCTACTTTACCAACTCTATAAAGCTTAAAAATAGGTCGCCAAACATATACCACTTCAGAAAGTTCACCTGCAAATTAGTCCTACTAGCCGGCATTAGCGTCTAAATAACGTGATTTAATAGCCTGTGCCAATTGATGCACTGCCATCGCATATTTATTACTGTTATTATATTTTTTGATGACTCTAAAATTAGGATAGATATGCCAAAACTCACTCCCTTGATAGGTACTAAGTTCTATAACGTTTGCATCATTAGCTGGTGTTGAGCGTTTTGCTACCGGATTATTTAGTTGCCACCCACTATTTGAAAAATAATGCGCTACACTACCAACAGCATCCTTAGGATGCCACAAATCCCGCCGCCCATCTTTATTAAAATCCACAGCCAACTTTCGAAAACTACTAGGCATAAATTGCCCATAACCCATAGCACCAGCCCATGAACCTTGAGGCATTAATGGATCAAAATCTTCATCACGCGTCATGAGTAAAAAATGTTCCAACTCTGACATAAAATATTTTGATCGCCTTTGCGTATCAAAAGATAAAGTAGTTAAGGCGTCAAATATGCAGGTTTTACCGAAATTTTTACCAAAATAAGTTTCAACCCCAATAATTCCTACAATATATTCCGGATCAACACGATAAGTTATACTTGCCAAGCGAATAGAATCGGCATTATTTCGCCAAAACTCTACCCCATTACTAATATGTGCATCAGTGAGAAATTTATTACGATAACGTGTCCAACTACCCAAACTTGGTTTTGATGGCCCTGAAGGAGCAGGGCTCTCCAAGCGAATAACTGAATCTAAGCGATTAGCGCGGGAAAATAAACCGTTCAAATAGGTTTCAGAAAATCCATATTTATGAACCATATACTGAATAAATTTTTTCACTGCTGTTGAGTGTGCATAAGTCCCTGTTAACATGAAAGCTTCATAACTGTTCGAATAAGGGGCTTTTGTCTTACCACCCTGAAAGTCTTGAATAGATTGGTCAACCGGAAGATGTAGCGAAGACACTGTACTTTGTTGACTACTGTTATTAGAATGTTCCGCAGAGTTATTAGTTAAACGTTCGTTGGCGCAACTGACAAGTAGCAAAGTCAATACTAGCATAACCGAGCAGTTATAAAACCTGTTTGTCATAAAACTCCTCTTTACTGTGTATTGTTAACTGAGCTTTCACGTTTTTTCAATAGACAAAATAGATGTCTTTCTTAATTAATACCCGATTTATTATCACAAAAAAACGAGTGTCGATCATCATATAAATTTATAAGCTAAATCATTATTCCCGAAAATGAAAACTGTTATATTGAAGTTATATTCTCGCAGCCAATTCAGTTATTAAATTTTACACGACTTTTTTGATTTTATGATTATAGAGCAGCACTGGCTAACAAATGCCAAACACACACCGTCCCCCAATTATGATGACCGCCCTAACCCAGTCGACATTTCATTATTGGTTATTCACTGCATTAGCTTACCACCCGGTGAATTCAACAATCCTTACATAGACCAACTGTTTTGCAATACGCTCGATCCCGACACACATCCGTATTTTAAAGAAATTTATCAACTAACCGTATCTGCTCATTTACTCATTAAACGTGATGGAAGTTGTGTGCAATATGTGCCTTTTAACAAACGCGCGTGGCACGCAGGAAAATCAAATTATCAAGGTAAAGAACGCTGTAATGATTTTTCTATCGGTATAGAACTTGAAGGCACCGAATCGATACCTTACACCGAAGCCCAATATCTTCAACTTACAGAAATAATTGACTGCCTACTTAAGACTTACCCCAACCTATCCAAGCAAAAAATTACGGGTCACAGCGATATTGCACCAGGACGAAAAAACGATCCGGGTGCATCATTTGACTGGCAAAGAATCATCTAAGACTAAGACCAATCATTATTCAACTTTTGTCTTAATTTTTATTCTGACTTTTTTAGGCCTACCCAGCCAAAGGACTCAAGAAGCATTAAAACAACCCCTAAAGTTATCGCTGAATCAGCAATATTAAATGCCGGCCAATGCCAAGTTTGATAATAAACATCAAGAAAATCGATAACGTAGCCATAAGCCAACCGATCAATTAAGTTTCCAATCGCACCACCCAATACTAAAGATAAAGCGATCGCAAGAAAAGTCTCATGCTTTTTTAAACGAGCCAACCACACTGCGATAACAGCACTAATTACCAAAGCCAATCCAGCAAAAAACCATCGTTGCCATCCACCTGCTTCACTTAAAAAACTGAATGCCGCCCCAGTATTGCGTACGTAAGTAAATTTAAAAAAAGAGGTTATAGGAATAGATTGGTAAAGCTGCATGGAACCCGCAATAATCAATTTACTCACTTGATCCAACACTAAAGCCAACAAAGAAAGCCATAACCATTTCAACATATTCAAATCACGCATAGAATCTGCGCTCTCCATTACCCACGACATTTTCTTCACAACGACCACAGAGCTCTGGATGAGCTACATGCTCACCCACGTCATAACGTTGATGCCAACAGCGTACACATTTTTTATACTCAGAAACAATCACTTTCAACTTAACTCCTTCGAATTCAGTCTGAATAGCATCATCTGGTGCAAATTGATCAGCAATCACCAAAGCATTGGAGGTAATAAAAATAAAATGTAGTTCACCAGACAACTGATTTAGCGTATCAAACAGTTCAGGATTACAATACAACTCGATTTCAGCATTCAGAGAAGATCCTATATCACCTTTCGCACGACTTTTCTCGAGTTCTTTACTGACTGCCGCTCTTACAGACATTATCGTTTGCCAAAACTCACGATTCATAACAGCGTTATCATCCAGTTTGACTAAACCTTCATACCAAGTCTCTAAAAAAACCGATTCACTACGCTGACCAGGAATAAACTGCCAAATTTCATCTGCAGTATAACTAATAATAGGCGCCAACCAACGTGTTAAGGCTTCTATCACATGATACATTGCCGTTTGAGCTGAACGTCGAGCCAAACTATCTGCTTTTGCTGTATATTGGCGATCTTTAATGATATCAAGGTAAAAACCACCCAGATCAAGTACGCAAAAATGATGTACTTTCTGATAAATATGTTGAAACTGATACGTTTCGTAGGCGGCTTTTACTTCTTCCTGCAATAAATAAGCCCTATCCATCAACCAACGATCCAATGCTAATAAATTAGGTGTTGAAACTAAATCTTTTGCAGGATCAAAATCATCAAGACTAGACAATAAGAATCTCGCCGTATTCCTTAACCGTCTATAACCGTCCGAAGTACGCTCCAAAATTTCATCAGACACCCGCATTTCGCTACGATAGTCTGTCGAAGCAATCCATAAACGTAATACGTCTGCGCCTAAGTTTTTCATCACCGATTGTGGGGGGATTACATTACCCTTGGACTTTGACATCTTTTCTCCGTTTTTATCAACGGTAAAACCATGCGTCAAAACAGCTTTATAGGGCGCCACATCATTCATTGCAGTTGATGCCAACAATGAGGACTGAAACCAACCTCGATGCTGATCAGAACCTTCCAAATATAAATCTGCTGGAAACCTTAATTGCTCACGCTTATCTAGCACACAGGCATGAGTAACACCTGAATCAAACCAAACATCTAAAGTATCGGTCATTTTTTCATAATCCGCCGCCTCAATGCCAAGTAACTCTTCCTTTTTCAGCTCAAACCAAGCTTCTATTCCTTTTTCTTCAATTCGTTTAGCAACTTGCTCAATTAACTCAACGGTTCGTGGGTGTAACTCGCCAGTTTCTTTATGAATAAAAAATGTAATCGGCACGCCCCATGTTCGTTGACGTGATATACACCAGTCAGGGCGACCCTCTATCATACTTTCTATTCGTGCCTGACCCCATTCAGGGATCCAGTTGACACGCTTAACCTCACTTAATGCTTTTTTTCGCAATCCATTCTGATTCATAGAGATAAACCATTGCGGGGTCGCTCTAAAAATAATCGGCGTTTTATGTCGCCAACAATGAGGGTAGCTATGCAAGATCGCTTGCTGATGCACCAACTTGCCTTTGCTTTCCAACACTTCCAAAACATGAACATTAGCGTTAAATACATGCTCACCCGCAAAAAGTTCCGTATTTGACAAAAACACACCATCGCCACCGACTGGATTATCAATTGGCAAACCGTATTTCTTACCAACGATATAATCATCTTGTCCATGGCCTGGAGCGGTATGTACAGCGCCTGTACCCGCCTCTACAGTAACGTGGTCACCCAAGATAACAGGCACTTGTCGATCATAAAAAGGATGTTGCAGTAACTGATATTCCCAAGCTGATCCTTTACAATAACCAATGACATGATAGTTATCATTGCCATAACGTAACATCGTATCTTTAAGCAAAGCTTCAGCAACGACCAAACGTTCGGTTTCACATTGAACCACCACGTACTCCAAATCTGGACTTAGGGCAACGCCCTGATTGGCCGGTAAAGTCCAAGGGGTTGTCGTCCAAATAACCACAGACAAAAGACCGTGCCCTTCATGCTCAAGTGCGTGATGGCACAAGCCCATAAAAGCACTCTCATCCACTACTTGAAAACGCACATCTATGGCTGGTGAATGCTTATCTTCATACTCCACCTCTGCCTCTGCCAATGCTGATCCACAATCGGTACACCAGTGAACTGGTTTTGCTCCCGCTACAACGTGACCTTTTTGAGTAATTTTTCCCAATGAACGAACAATGTCAGCTTCAAAAGCAAAATCCATTGTCAAATATGGATTATCCCAATCACCCAATATACCTAATCTAACAAACGCTTCTTTTTGAATATCTACCTGCTTTGCTGCATATTCACGACAGGCCTTTCGAAAAACAGCAGGAGATACTTTAATATCCGCTTTGCCTATTTTCTTTTCAACCATCAGCTCAATTGGCAGACCATGACAATCCCACCCAGGAACATAAGGCACATCAAAACCACTCAACGTTTTTGATTTAACAATAATGTCTTTTAAAACCTTGTTAACCGCATGACCGATATGAATTTCACCATTTGCATAAGGAGGGCCATCATGCAATATAAATTGATGCCGTCCAGCAAAAGCCTGCCTAATTTTGTGATATAAATCTGCTTCCTTCCACTTTTTTAACCGCTCTGGTTCGCGTTGCGCAAGATTCCCTTTCATAGGAAAACCGGTATTGGGTAGGTTGAGTGTTTTTTTATAATCCATTGTCATAATTTTTTAGTCTCAGCAAAAATCTTTTTAGTCTCCGCCACATCTTTAACGATCTGGTCTTTTAATTCTTCTAGAGATTGAAATCGTAATTCATCTCTGATCTTTTGATGAAAATGTACTTCCACATAACGCCCGTAGATTTCCTTATTAAAATCGAACAAATGCGTCTCAAGAATTACCTTAGAACCACCATCAAGTGTCGGCCTAGTACCGACATTTGCAATCCCTTCAAATTCCAATCCGTCAATCCCTGTCATGGTAACGGCAAACACACCATTAACAGGAGTATTTTTCCTGTGCATTTTTATATTTGCAGTAGGGTAACCAATAGTACGACCAAGTTTATCACCATGAGCTATTCTTCCACACACTGAATAACAATGTCCCAACAGTTTTTCTGCCTGTTTCAGATCACCAGCAACCAAAGCATCCCTAATAAGAGTACTACTTATACGTAAACCTTCTGATTGGAAAGAACCGGTATCTTCAACCGTAAAGCCATTTTGCTTACCCTTTTCTTTGAGCATTGCAAAATTACCCCGCCTAGCCTTACCAAAATGGAAGTCATCGCCAATTACAAGGTGCTTCACATTAAGTGTATTAATTAATATATGATCAATGAACTGCTCGGCATCACGGTTAGCAAATTCTCGATTAAAACGCACTATCAATAAGTTATCAACCGGCAGTTTAGCCATTTCAATTACTTTTTCGCGCAAACGCATTAAACGTGAAGGCGCATTATCCCCTAAAAAATACTCCAAAGGCTGCAACTCAAAAATCATAATCACATTTGGTAATCCTAGCACTCTGCCGCGATCAACAAGCTTCTGAATAACTGCTCGATGACCTAAATGCAAACCATCAAAATTTCCTATGGACAGGACGCAACCGTTCTTGAATGGTTCAAGATGAGATAGGCCTCTAATTAAATGCATGATCTTTTTGCCAGCAAAAATAATTTTATTCTATCATGTGCAACGGCTAAATGTGATGATCATCACCAGTTACTAATCACTAATATTATGTAAATTTACACTTATTTTTTGGCGTTTCTGGGTAACAGATAAATCCCTCAAACGTAATCCGACTGCCAATAATGTCGCTATATAGATAAGTAGCCCTATTAGAATCCATTTAAATAAATTAATAACTCTCTCTGATAAGCTCCATTGATTCCACCAACTAACATCAACCCAATAATAAAGCGCTAATGACATAGCTGTACTGGCCAAAAAAACACGAAAACAAAATAGCCCCCACCCACTGACGGGGCGATAAACCTTTTCTTGCAAAATTTTTATTAATAATAAAATTGTATTAAAAAAAGCCCCCAACGAAGTTGCCAAAGCCAGTCCTGCATGAGCAAAAGGAAAAACCAACGCAATATCTAAAAGCAAACTGACTACCATTGCATAAAGACCGTAACGAACTGGCGTTTTCATATCCTGTCTGGCCGAAAAACCTGGCACCAAAACCTTGATCATGACATAACCCAATAAGCCAATCGAATACGCCCTCAAACTCATTGCTGAATAATGAACATCTCTCGAGCTAAACTCATTATACTGAAATAGCGTTGAGAGCATAGGCTCCGCCAGCAACACCAAACCTATAGTCGCAGGCATGCATACCAATAAAACAAGACGTAAACTCCAATCCAGTACATTTGAAAAAGCAATCGCATCTTCTAACGCATGATCTTTTGCTAACTTCGGCAAAATAACAGCACCCAGCGCTAGCCCCAATATCCCCAAGGGGAATTCCACCAAACGATCGGAATAATATAACCAAGAAACGCTGCCTACCGCTAAAAAAGAGGCTATCAATGTATCCAGTAATAAATTAATCTGTGTGACAGATACACTAAACATCGCCGGAGCCATCAGACCAATAATTTTTTTTACACCCGGATCATTAAATCTTAACCTACACCTTGGCATCATTCTCAACGCTAACAATGCCGGAATCTGAAACAATAACTGAACAACCCCGCCCGCAAAAACACCCCATGCCAACGCTACAACCGGCTCATCCATAACTGGCGCAAGCCAAACTGCCGCTCCAATCATACAAATATTAAGAAAAACCGGTGTTAAAGCAGGGACAGCAAACTTGCCATATGCATTCAATATAGCTCCAGCAAAAGCTACCAAACCTATAAACAACAAATATGGAAAAGTAATTCTTAACATAATTACTGCCAACTCATGCTCGGTTCCCTGCCAATCAAATCCAGGAGCCATTAGTAAAATAAGTAAAGGTGCTACCAACACACCTACCACACTAATCAGCATCAAAATTAACGTCAAAGCACCAGCAGTCCTATCTATAAACAACTTTAGTGCTACTTTACTGCCTTGCTCTTTGTAATCACTGAGAACAGGTACAAAAGCATGCGCGAACGCCCCTTCTGCAAACAAGCGCCGAAAAAAATTAGGTATTTTGAATGCGACAAAAAAAGCATCAGTCGCCACATTGACACCAAAAATACGCGCGATTAACATATCACGAATAAAGCCTAAAATACGCGAGACCAACGTCATACTTCCCACAATGACCGTTGATTTAAAAAGCTGGTGACTCAAAGCGACTCCATCTAAATAATGTTTAAGTTGACAATAATAACATTTAAAAAGATAATACAAGGCTATTTAACTAATTCCAATACATTGAGACACTATGGCTAATACAGCACAAGCTAAAAAACGCGCGAAACAAGCGGAAAAAAGCCGTATTCGCAACGCAGGACAACGTAGCAACCTACGAACATTTGTAAAGAAAGTTATTGCCGCTGTTAACGCAGGCGATAAAGAAAAAGCACAAGCAGCCTACCAAATTGTAGTGCCCATCATTGATTCCGCAGTTAACAAAGGCATTATTCATAAAAATAAAGCGGCACGCGGCAAGAGCAGACTCAATTCAAAAGTAAAAGCTATTGCTTAGTTAATTTAGCCTTTTATTTAATTTAAAAACCGGACCTTTAAGTCCGGTTTTTTTTGCTTAAAAATATTAACCACTCACTTACAGCAACTGTTTTATCTCAGGATAATCATTTAATAATTGCTGACGAAACGCTTCGACCACGCCTTCGTTATGGCGCCCAGCTCTCGGAATAGTCACCGCAATCTCACTAACAACAGTCATAGGTCTGGCCGATAAAAAAATAATCCTATCTGCCAATGTGATTGCTTCTCGTAAATCATGCGTCACAAACAACACCGTATGTGGACGGTTACACCACAATTTTACCAATAGTTCCCTTACCTGCCGCGCTGTTGGCGCATCCAGTGATACAAATGGCTCATCCATGAGTAACACATCAGGCTCTATTGCAAAAGCACGAATAATTGATACCCTACGACTCATTCCTAACGACAAGCGTTCCGGATAAACCTGCTGTGCCTCTGTTAACTGCATCACCCCCAGTAATTCATCAACGATAGTGGAAGAGTGCCCACTATTCATTACTAGTTCTATATTTTCCCGTACCGTTCTCCAAGGTAACAAACGTGGATTCTGAAAAATATAGCCGATTTTAGAGTCCGTCTCATTACAGCCAACTGTAATTTCCCCCTCATAATCCTCATCCAACTCAGCAATTAGATTTAATAAGGTCGTTTTACCACTACCCGAAGGTCCTACCAAACAAACAAACTCACCTGAATCAATCGAGAATTGAAGGTTTTTAATGGCCAAGTTCTCACCTGCTTTCCCTATAGCAGGAAAAATTTTGCAGTGGATATTGATGTCAATAGCACTCATCGACGCCACCTCAATGATTTTTTATCCAGCGGCTTTAAGATCATTAATTCTATCAACTGAATGATCGCAACAAAAGCTATCGTATAAGCCAAAATACTGGCCACATCAAATAGTTGAAAAAATAAATGTAATTGATAGCCCATACCATTGCTACGGCCCAACAACTCAACAACTAAAATAATTTTCCATATTAAGGCCAAACCAGATCGCGTTGCCGCCATCACAAAAGGATGTAGTTGTGGCCAGATGACATGGACCAACATCTTACGGGCGCTAAAGTGAAAACTACACCCCATTTCCAATAAGTCTTGATCCAACCTCCGCGTACCTTCCCTGATTGTCACAATAACATTGGGCAATTTGTTCACTACAACAGCCAAGATAGCAGCCGACTCAACCAATCCGAACCAAACATAACACAAGATAATAGTTACTAGCGCTGGTACATTCAAAAAAATAACTAACCAATTATCAAAAAAAGCATCCAGTTTTTTATTACGCCCCAAGGCAATACCTATTGCACAACCCAAGAACATGGCAATAGAAAAACTAGCCAACAATCGGAGCAAAGTAACTCCCATATGATAAGGCAGCTGACCTGAAACAGATTCCAACCAAAACACTGTTGCCACTGTTGCCGGAGTGGGTAAAAGATTATTATTAAGATAAATTGCCAATGCTTGCCATACAGCTAACAAAACCAGCAAGGACAAAACCGGCATCGTTCTTTTCAAATACCTCAAGTTATTCTATCGCCCAAAAAGTGCCTGGCTGCAGATTTTCTGATTGTCCGGTCAAGCGATTATTACTGACAGCCCGTAACAACGTATAAATTTGCCTCGCCGCTTGTTGTT
>Ga0209358_10003960_pt1 | contig 10771 bp, 6 predicted proteins | sample LauGreFa1BDMLBSN_2_FD_187574 | JGI IMG/M metagenome (GOLD analysis project Ga0209358, IMG submission 187574) | Freshwater lake microbial communities from Lake Michigan, USA - Fa13.BD.MLB.SN (SPAdes) (version 2) | ecosystem: Environmental > Aquatic > Freshwater > Lake | place: Lake Michigan, USA...
CATTTCCAATGGAAGACATTACATCTAGATTTTGTGTTATTTTACTAAATTGTATAACATCTAATAATGAAAGTTTATTTAATGGTTTAAATGTAATTGAAGATGAATATTCATTCATTTATAATAAAGCTAGAAAATATAATTTAACATATTCTCTGTGTTTAATTTAACAAAATCAATAAAACTATGGTTTTCTTTTTTGAAGAAATAATAGAAGATGCGGAAGATACGACTATTACGAATGGTTTAGATAAAATAGAAACTGGATGTTGGGCTATTGATTTCGTACCTAAATTTGAATCATTAGAAAAATTAGTATATCCTAATAGAATACTAGAAAAATTTAAAAATTTAGTAATAGATGGAGAAATACCATATCATATTAATATTCAAGGACATCGCGGTTGTGGTAAATGGACTATTATTAAATCCGTAATATATCAATGTTACAAAAATACTTTAGATTGTGTGAAACCTTCAAGTGATTGTGAATATATTTTATATTCAAATAATATTTTTATAGTTGATTTTAAGAATTTAACTAATGCTGAAACAGTATCAACCATTAAATATTTAAAAACTCTAAGCCAACAAAAAGGATTTATAGGAACTATGAAAATTCTAATATTAAAAAATATTGATAAAGTGGAAAAACATATTCAACTTGGACTTTCTAAATTATATGAACATAATAATAATATTCGTATTATTACTACTACTATAGCCTATAATTCTAATATTATAATAAATTTAAAAAGTCGTATTTCATTAATGATTATTCCTAAATTAAATGATAGTGAAATAAAATGTTATATTTCTAATATATGTAAATTTCATAATGAAAAAACACTATCAAGTAGTGAAATTTTAAAAGTTTATAATGCTACAAATTATAGTTTAAGAGATACAATCTTAATAATACAATCTCTAGTACAAAAAGGTGAAAAGTTTAAACCATTATTTATATATAGTTTTATTAATGAATTATTAAATCTGTGTTGTAATATTAGTGGAGGTCGAGGAGAAATTATTAAATCAGATATATATCAAAATATTACTAGAGTATTATATTCTATTGTAGCTCTTGGGGTTGAACCTGAATTAATAGTGCGAATGATGTTGAAGAAGATTTTAAATCATAAAACTATTGGGAGTGAAATGAAATCAGCTATAGTAGAATTAGCAGGTTCTAGTAGTAAAAATCTTAGTATTTGTGATAAATCAATATTTCATTTAGAACATTTTGTATTTAATATAGTTTCAATTATTTCTAAAGGTATAAAATAAAAATCAAATCATATTATAATAATATACTTATTGAATTACTACTTAATTTTTAAAATGGGAATTAAATTTTCAAGTATGCGATTTAATAGAAGAAGCTTTAGTTGGAGAAGAAGCCGACGAAGTCATCGACATCATCATCGACATCATCATAGTAAAATGATGCGTGGAGGAAGTTGTGGTACTACTCCTGGAGAATGTGGAGGAACTTATGAATTTGTAGGTGGAATAAATATTCCAGCTGAGGAAGACTTAGGATTAAATGGATTAACAATTAGTGATAAAATGGCGGAAGTATATAAACCTGATTGTAATGTAATGAATGGTTCAGGTAGAATGAAAACAAAAGCTAGAAATAATAAAACGATGGTAAAGAAACAGAAACATAGTAGAACTAAAAAGTGTAGAACTAATACAAAAGGTAAAAAATAAATTAATATATGGATAGGTTTAATCAAATGTAATGATTGTAGAATAGTTATGTTTAATAATTGATTTGCTCATTGACTCCGATAATTCACGGCGTTTCTTTCTTAATGTTTTCTTATCTTTCTCTTTCTCTTTCTCCTTATCATCTCCTTGTGGCTGAGATACTTCTTGTTGTTGTTTTTTTGGTATTCTAGATTGTTTAGTTTTAGTTCCATTTGAATAATTCTTCTTTTTAGGTATAGATGAAACTGATTTAATAATTACAACATCAGCTTCAGCTTCAGCTTCAGCTTCAGCGTCATTATCATCATTTGAATTTGGGTGTGGTTTATGAATATCATCTACAATTAGTTCAGTATCTATATTTACATTTTCTACTTTATCCAATGGTTGTTTTAATGAAATAGAATTCATATCATTTTCAATATCTATTATATTAGATTTTATATATTCAATAATATTATTTTCAATAGCCCATTTAAAAAAATTTAATTGACCTACAGTTGTAATAATATATTTATCCTTTGAATAATAAAAATGAATTCGTAATCTTCTACAAAAAGGATCAAAATGTTTCTTACTAAATGATTTCAATTGAGACTTATAATCATTGAAAACATTGAAATAATCATTGAATTGTTGTGATTCTTGTGATGCTAGAAGCTTACTTGAAGGTTGTGTATCAAAAGAACGTTTATTATACATAATATTATTCTTTTTAGAATAATTCGTTACGAACCAATCAATAAGTCTTAATGATACACCATTTTTATTATTAACTGTTTCTTGCAATTTATCTATATTATATTTATTGCAAAAGAATTTAGTTAATGGAATCATTAAAAGTGCTTGTTTTCCTGATATTTCCTTTGGACTTTTAATAAAAAAATTCTCAGTGGAAATTATGGATGTTGGTTTATTATTATATTCTTTAGATGCCGCCATTACATATGAAAATAATTTATTATTTGTGAATAATTTCATTTTGTTTTAAATCATTTTTGAAGATGATTGATTATTTTTATTTTAATTACTTGAATTACTTGAATTACTTGAATTTTTTAAATCAAGATCAGTGAGTGTCTTAGCACGTTCTAGTTTAACTGTCTTAATGCGTTTAGAATATTGTTTTTTCTTAGAAAGTGAAGAAGTCATTTTCATTGCATTTTGTTTTTCCTTTAGTTCTTGTAATTTATTTTTAACACGAGCACAGATTTCCTCTTTTAACATATCATTTGTAATTTGAAGACCTAATTTATTAATTGCTAATTTCTTTAATTTATCACGGGAATATCCTCCACGCTTCGCAGGTTTATTACATAAATCAATATTTTTTTTATATATATTATTGACATCTAAAATATTATCACCTTTATATTTAACAGAAAAACCTTTTTCAATTGCTTCAGTAGTTGAAATTTCTCGAATATTTCTAACAATAGGAATTATAGTATTACATAGTTTTTCTTTATCCATATTATTAGCTTCATCCACAGAAAGACCAAAATATTGAACTCCTAATTCTCGTAAATCCTGTAATTTATATCCTCCTTTCTTTTCACCTTCTAAACATTTATCTAAATCCTTTTCATACACATTAATAGGTTTTTTATTCGTAAAACTGACTTCTTTAAATCGATCATTAATTATCTTACATAAAATATCCTTACCAAAAATAGTATCTCCATTTTTCATTAATGTATGTGGAATTTTAAGAACATTACGACCAAATTCAAATAATTCAAATTTAGAATATCCGCCTTTAGATGGTGTATCCGCACATCTCAGGGGTTGATAATTCTCTAGCGTTATTTTATTAACAATATCTTTAGTTTGTTTATTAGTTATTTCATTTTCGGAAGTAGAAGACTCCAAATTAGTTTTATTATTAATAGTAGATATAGGAGGTTGACAATATCCTTTAGCTGTTATATTCATAAAGTCCGGTGAAACTGTAGTAGTATCACCGTGTTTAAAAATATTTTTATAATTCCACCTTTCCTTAAATACATCTTTTAATTCCTTAGCTGCTACAGGTGCAGAATCTCCTCCAAATTTAAATTTAATCGGACACCAACTAAATTCAACACCATCTTCTTTTTCAGTCATACATTCATATTGTAAATTATTCTTACTATCTTTAAATGGAAAAATACAACGTCCTTTTTGATATTTTCCATCTTCACTAGCAATAGTATCAATTGGAAATATTTTAAGCCGTTGTTTAGTAATTTCAGGATTTTCTGGACAATATCCCCATTTAACGGGTTTTTTATCTAAATTTAAAAGTGTAGGACAAGTGAGTAATTCTTTCTTATTCTTGGAACAATGATAAATTAATTTGTATGAAGAAGTATCTAAAAATGGAAAGATACAAGCACCAGTTGTCATTTTCTCATTAATGCGTCCAGTTGCATCAAAAGGTGTAGTATTAATAATATTTTTAGGAAGGAGATAATCTAAACTAATATTAGCTAGAATATTGGAAAGTTTATTGATTGATTTTATCCTTTCATTATTAATATTTACTTTAATAGCATCATATTCAGTATTTGATAAAATATGAGTGTCCTGTGATTTTGCTAGAAAATCAGTAAGTGGTAGGTTCTTATGATATTTATTAATACGAAGATGTTGTATTTCTTCATCTAATTTAGAACCTTCAGTTATAATTTCATCAGGACGAGATAGAAGTCTATTACTGATATAGAATGAAGGAGTATATAGACCTTGAATAATTAACCGACGTTCATTGGTATTATTAATTATATCTTGTCCTAAAAGATATGAAAATAATTCTAGCATTTCACTATTCATACGAATATGACAGGTTTTCTTATTTTTGTCATCTGTATCTAAATTACAAAACTCATTTTTAACACACATACCCGGATTTTTAATAGTATAACAAGTTCCTATACTTAAACCAGGTACTATATTAATTTCATCATTTTTATTCAATTGTGTTTTTGTTTTTTCATTACTTACTAAATCCTTCATTATTGTTCTTATTTCTTCAGTTAATTTTTGTTGCAGCATATAGTAATCACTCGTATTTTCTAGAATGACATTGAGTTCATGTTTTAACTTTTTATTTTCATAATCATTAATATACACACTAAATTCAAATTTAAATTGTTGATAAAGATAATCCTGAAATAATAATTGTGATACTTGGAAGATCATTGAATTTGACTTATGAAAATCTATAGTATCTATATAAAATGTTCCTTGAGTACGTGGAACACTAGAAAGTTCTTTAGGAATTAATTGAGGCATAACAGGAACCATCATTTCATTACTAAATTCTATTCCAATAACAAATTCTCTTTTATTCTTATCATTCACATTCTCATCCGAATAAGAATAAGAATAATTAGTAATTAATTTAGTAGGTTGAAATTCAATATTTAATTTACTATCAAAAATTTTGGAACCACCATCAGTTCCATTCATCCCAATCATCTTATATGTATTCCAAGCATTAATAATAGGTTCGTGTAATTCTATTTCATTTAAATAACGAACTGGTAATTCACTATATATATATGTTGGATAAATAGGTAATAAATAACCATTATTAAATAATAAATACTGAACTTTAATAGAATTTGTTAAAATTTGTGCTATGATTTTAAGATCTGTTGTAGGTTGTAAATTTTTAATATAATCAGACACTTTCATGTAAATAAAGGATTTCTTATTAGAAAAACAAATGCTAGAATGAATGAAATATAAGTTTTGAAAAAAATCCACACGTATTTTAGCTACATTTATTAGATTAGTATTTTTATGTATTTCAGTTAAAAATTTTACAGTGGTGTCATCTAAATTAATGGCATCAGAAACACGTATTATACCTGATGATTTAATGGTATTGTGTTTCATTTTAATATGATAAACTGGAGTAAATCGCATATCATTTTCATTGATTAAGATTATCATATTTCGAGTATGTCGCATATATGGATTGCATTGAATACTTTGAGTTGTCTTATCAAATATTAGAATATTAACACCTTCCGGAAAAATGAGATTATTAGGTCTTGAAATGAAATCTAATAAATGTTTATAATCAATTAGACTATTAGGATTTAAAATACTATTAATATAATTTGTATATGCAGTCATAATTTGATAAAGCATATAGATATTGTTTAATTTCATACTTGCTGTATTTCTAGCATCCTTGGATGTGGTAGTGACATTTGATTTAGAAGATTTAGTTTTTTTAACATTAATATCACTAGATAATTCTTGAATAAGTTTTTCGATAGAATCAATATCCTGTTGTTTTATATCAAATAAAAGACTTAGAATAGGAGATTTTGATAAAAAGCTTTTAAATGCATTTCTTTTATTAGGATTAGTCATATTAGGTAATAAATCGTTTGATGAATATATTTTTACTAGATCACCATTATTCAATGTCATAAAGAGTTCAGGTGTTAAACTACGGATTAAGATTTGTTTGAATGTATCTTGATTATAAAGTTCTCTAATATGTGAAATACACCTTATGAAATTAGAACCTTGTCCATCATAATAAATACCCGTTCTCAGAAAACAATTTGCATTATCTCTTAGAGAATTATGATTAGTATTTAAAAATAGATTTTGATTATTATTTAGTAATAAATCTAAATTATCAGGTAGTAAGCCTAAACGACAATTTTCTAAATCAACATTTTTATCAAGAATATAATTTTCATTTACACATTTAGAACCTGCGGTGGATTTATGATGTCGCTTTTTTTTCTGTTCTGTACTTTCTAAACCAAATCCACATTTATTATAACCATAGAATTGTTTAAATATTTGAACATTTTGTTTAGCTATATCAGTTTGTGGTGTAGGCTTTACATAATCTGCTGGAATATTTCTATAACAACAGGGTGCACAGAATTTTTTAGGATGATCTCCTAAATGAATAAGTCCTGGATATGCCGCTGCACCTGTATATTTTAAAAGTTCAGGATACTCTTTTTCTGCCTTACTATCTGCCCAATATTTACCAGTGCGTGGTTTCCTGATAATAACTGTATGTTTATCATCTAATTCCTGTTCAGAACGACGACTTGGTGGAATAGCCATACCTTGTGTATAAGGACTTTTCAATCCATTTTTAATAAAATCTTCTGCTGCTACAGGTTTTCTAGCTTTAAAATCCCAAATACGTGGACAAATATAATAATTACCTCGATATTTCATAGCACCTGTAAGTGCTTTAGTATCAAAACTTTCCAATTCTTTCTTGCTTACAATGTAAGGTTGTCTCATTTGTTGAGCAGGACAAGACCTATCATAATTACTTATTTCACTGTATAATTCCGGATCCATAGCTTCTCTCATTTTAGACATATAATTACTATATTTAAGTTTCTTGTGTTTCCCTTTTTTACTGAAATTAAAGGATGCTTCAATGCCTCCATCTTCTTTTTCAAATCTATTTTGTTTTACATTTCTATTATCACTAGAATTTAGTTGTGTTCCATCTGCTTTTACCTCTCCTTCTCCTTCTCCATTTACATTTAAATCTTCAATAACTTCATAATTAATTTCTATATCATTGTCTCCATAGAAATTATCAAACTCTATATCATTAACAGTTTCATAAGGTGTAACAGTTAATTTCTTATGTAATTTAGATTTTGAGGATTTTTTAGAAGTCGCATTATCATCTTTTTTCTTAGATTTAATATTATGATTATGATATTCTAATGATAGAATTTCGGTATTAAATTCACGCACACTATTAATATTATTTATAATATCATTGAATATAATATTAAAATACTGTAATATCTTACGTGAATTTTCAAAACTTGTAAGACGATTAAAATTAAATGTAATTGTATTACGATTTATAATGAGTTCTATTACAACTCCAAAATGATTATTACTAGAAAATGTATTACCATTAACATTACTAATAGTTTTTAATTGTGATTTATTAATATTCAAATCAGCAATCAATGAATTACTTGTTTTGCGATCAATATAAAATACAGTTTCTAAGATTTCTTCTAGTTTTGAAATTTCATTAGCATTAAGTCGTCCTCCTTTTGATTTCATATAATTACTAATGAAAATAGATACATTATAAGGGTTATAAAAATCATCAATAGATTTATAAATAAGTTTAATATTAGGTTCGTGACTACTTAAGAGAATGAATTGATTTTTATAATCCTTTAATTTCTTGATAATAAGACTAAAAAGATTAGAAGAAATATTAGATAGTTTCGTTTCAATTGTGTATTCTAGTGATAAATTAGAATATTCTAAATGACTTCTTGGAATATTAAGCCCTTGATTTTCAAATATATAGTTAGTTTCAATTTCTCTAAAAATATGATTTTTAATAATAGTACCTATTTTATGAATAATGATATTAGCTATATTTATAAATGCTTTAACACGTTGAACACTAGTATATTTAAGAAAATGTAGAGAAACTTTAAATACACCGGTTTTAAATAAAAAACAATTCATATAACTATTTTTTTCCAAATAAGTAATGAATGTAATATAATTTTCACTTTCCTTAGCTGGCATAGTATCCATTAGATTTCGGGATAATGCTGAATAATGAATTATTTTTTCTACAATGTCTTGTGATGTATCAGTTTCAACAGTTATGAACTGTTGGTATATTTTTACATTTTTAAATTCTCCGTCTTCATATAATTTAATAATAGGTAGTTCATTATAAGTTCTAAAATTATTAAATACTTGTATTAAATTTATAGATTCAGTTCCAAAATGTTCATTATTTAATGTAATAACACAATCTTTAATGGTACAATCTTTTATGGTAATATCTTGTTGTATGGTGTTTTTCAATTTATTATGATATTCTATAGTTTTAGAAAGTCTCCATTCTATTATATCATTTTGAATTTGGATGGTTTCATTAGAATCTGTAAAATAATAATCAAATAATTTTGAAGGTATAGATTTTTCAAATCTTTTAATATCACTATATGAAATCATATGAATTTCATTATTTTCTAAGTATCCACGTGATTTTAAAGTTTTATAAATTTGAAATTCCATACCTTTAATAAATCCAGTTTCAATATCATTATTTTTTAATTCTAGAGTAGCAGTTTTAATTGGATCATTATAATTAACGTATGTGATTTGAGTTTCAGCACTAATGATATAATTGTAGATTGTTAATGCGATAGGTGCTGAAGTTATTAATTCTATAAAATCATCATTATTGATTATGTCTTCAATATTATAATTATGTTTATTAAAAAAAGTAATTTGAGTTATACTAGAATATTTTTTAGGTAAACGTGATTGTAAGTGTTGTTTTAATTGGTCTTCATTTAATCCTAAAATTGTATGTAATTTATTTAGAAATGTAGTTTGTGTAATAATAGTTTCTTTTAAGAAAATGAATTTAACTACTTCAAAGAAATAAGCTCTAGTAATATTTTTAGGATAATACCACAGATAAATATGATTATGAGATTTAATATTTAATAAATAAGCTAAATTTTGTTGAAGATGATAGATACATTCATTATCTTCAATATATGTATGAATGAATTTTATTTTTTTAATTATGTCTCCGAAAATAGTTTTAAAAGACGGTATGTTTTCATTTAATTTTTTAGTTTGTATGTCAGATAGTCCTTCATATCCAACGAGTTCAATATGTTTTAAGATAGTTTGAATTTCTTTAGAACGTTGTCCTACAAAAATATATTTTTCAATATCATCTGAATTATTACTTCTATACCAAATAATTTTATAAATTGTTGGATTATAATAACCAGTACAAATGGACGTACTCATTTATATCTTATTCTTATTCTTTAATTTCTTAGTTTTATAATGTTATAATATATTATTTGATTTTAGTTTCTTTTAGTTTCTTTTAGTTTCTTTTAGTTTAGTTTATTATATATATAATTAGTAATACTAGAATGTTTGAATTTTTGTTTGGTGGTAATTCTAAGTCTAAAAGAAAAAGTAAAAAATCTATTAAATCTAAAACTAATAAAAAAAATAAAAATACAATGAATAATGTGAATACAATAAAACATCAAGATTTCTTTGATAATGTAGCTAAAACACATTCATATCTTACAATTAAAAGAGTTAAAGTATGAATTATTCTAGCTTCAAAGGAGTATCTGTTATTTCAGTTCCACAATATTCTTCAGGATTTTTGTTAAAATTTACATGTTTATATACTTTAAGATGAATAGCTACACGTAATAAGAATTTCATATTATCCCAGAATTCAGGCGTATGATCTATAGATTTCGTCATTAAATGACCTAATTCATGAATAGCAACAAACATCATCGTATTGTGTTTAACTAATTCTGCTGTAGAATCCTTTGACCTTAAACAAAAAACTACTTTTTCACCCTTATTAACTGAATATGAAGTATATTTACTATGTGCTGAACTTTCTGTGAAGTTTTCAGGATTAAAGTTTTTAATCAACCGTTTTATATCGTCCTTAAGTTTCGTTTGTATTTCATTATCATTAGAATTAGATTTAGATTTAGATTTAAATTTCGTTTTAATTTCATATATTGGAGTAGTTTTTAAATATTCAACTATCTTTTCTAAATTAATGGATATTTTAGAGAGTAAATCAGCAGCTTCTTGTTTATCATGAATATTTCGAACTAAATAGCGTTTTCCATTAATTCGTGATTTTACAAATACTATTTCATTATAAGATACATCAATATATAAATATATAATGATTGATAAAATTATTACTAATACTATTTTCATAAATGTTCCATTTGAAATCTCCATACTTATGGTTATATATTCTATTATTTAATTAGAAGATTTTTAGTTTTAGTTTTGTGTTATTTTACAAATTTAAGGGATTAGAAAATTGAATTTAAAACTAGATTATAGATTGAGTATATATTAGGAATAGGAAGAGGAAGAGAAATGGAAATTAAGAAAGCTATTCGTCAGCCTATTTCTAATTGGAATAGAAAACAAAACATTGAAATTCAAGGAATTGAGTGGATAGAATGTGATGAAGTAATTAAAGATGAAACTGAAG
>Ga0209358_10003965_pt1 | contig 10763 bp, 10 predicted proteins | sample LauGreFa1BDMLBSN_2_FD_187574 | JGI IMG/M metagenome (GOLD analysis project Ga0209358, IMG submission 187574) | Freshwater lake microbial communities from Lake Michigan, USA - Fa13.BD.MLB.SN (SPAdes) (version 2) | ecosystem: Environmental > Aquatic > Freshwater > Lake | place: Lake Michigan, USA...
TGTGAGATGTATTTAAAGAGTGGTGCAAAGGCCATGCTAGATGCTGATTCATAATTTGCTGAGACTTTAACTTGGGCCAATACACATGGCAGATACTCTCGAACTTCAAAATCACGGTAGCTTTGCAAAACTTTATACTCTTGCCGTTTAGTCATAGTTACAGAGTACTGGGTAATTACTTAAGCTTTTTAAGCAAAGATATTGCCCCACTGCTCCAAAGCGCCCAAATAACTAGTGGCGGTTGAAAACAGTTTCACTTGACTAGTAATCAGTGTAAACGGTTATTTATCTTGGAGAATGAACCAAGACTTCTTACTTTATAGCTCCCATTGCAAGCCCTCGCACTAGATTACGCGATAGTGCAGCAGTGAATAAAATAATTGGAAGTACAACTAATGTGGATGTAGCCATCATTGGACCCCAACGTATGTCATAGCCAGACATGTAGCCCAAAGCAACAACAGGTCCAGTAATTGCTTCAGATCTAGTTAATATTTGGGCAAATAATAATTCATTCCAACAGGCTACAAAAATAAGTACTGCGCTGACTGAAAGACTTGGAAAAACTAAAGGAAGATCTATTTTAAGAAATGTCTTTATGATTGAAGCGCCATCTACTGCAGCAGCTTCATCTATCTCTTTCGGAATTGCTCTAAATTGATCAACAGATAACCAGACAACAAAAGGAATTGCAAAAGTTTGATAAATAATGATCATTACCCAATATGTATCAACAAGTTGTAAGTTAATTGCAATAAGGAAAAATGGCAAAACTACTACAATCGGGGATATAAATCGGTTAGAAATAATCCAAAACCATAAATCAGATTTACGCTTAAATTCCCATCTAGCAAGTACATACGCTGCAGGTACTCCAAGAATTAAAGCAAGTACTGTAGATGAGGTAGCAACAACTATTGAATTCCAAAGACCTTGCAATACAGTACCCTCTTCAAGTACTTCTTTATAATGATCAAGCGTTATTGTTGGTATCAATTTAGGTGTTGGAGAAAAAGTTTCCGTTTGGGGACGTAAGCCCGTAATTATCATCCAATAAATAGGAAATACAATAGTAGTAGCAATACCTCCACCAACAATTATCTCCCAAACTTTTAGCTTTGACCGCTTACGAGAACTTCTTAAATTTATTTTCATTACTATACCTGGATCTCTCTATAGAAGATCTTAATATATGCTCGAGAAAGCCCAATGCAGATAATCAAAAGCAAAATAGCTTGTGCAGATCCTAAGCCGATATCAAAGGTTTTTCCAAAACCAATTCTATTTATATACAAACTAACTAATTCAGTTGCAACTCCAGGGCCTCCCTTTGAGAATGCATAAACTGTGTCATACATTTTTAGTATGTCAGCAGTTCTTAGAATCAATAAAGCTGTAAAACCAGGGAGCAAAAATGGAAATTGCATATATCTAAACAGATTAAATCCTGTACCAGCATCTAATTTGCCGGCTTCAAGAACTTGTGGAGGAATAACCATCAAACTAGCAATTAATACCAGCGCAGCAAACGGCGTCCACTGCCAGGTATCTAAAATGATTATGGCAATAAATGCTGCTCTCTGATCCGCTAGCCATTGGACAGGTTGTATTCCAATAAATGAAAGAAAATAATTAATTATTCCGAATTCACTATTAAAAATTAGCCTACCTAGTAGACCGGTAATTGTAGGAGTAACTGCAATCGGAAGAACTAGAATTACTCTTAGTAAGGATGACAGTGAAGGCGATTTTAGATTGTAGATATACACTGCAATCAAAGTTCCCATAATTAATTGCAAGGGTAAAGCGATAATTAAAAACGTAAATGTAATTCTCAAAGCTACCCAAAATTCAGGACTTGTTAAGACAGTTATGTAATTATCAAGTCCTAAAAATGTTTTAGGTTCATAGGCCTTTGAAAGTTGATACTGACGAGTGCTCACCCAAACTGCGAAAAGCAATGGAAAAATTCCAATAATAAATAGAGCGATAACTGATGGATAAAGCAATAATCGCGCAGAAGTAGGCAACTTCGGCTGTTTAACCTTCTCTATCTTCATCTGAGCGTTGCCTATTCTAAATTGGTGTGTCTTGCCCTCATGGACTCGGCACTTTCTTGGAGTAATTCACGTAGTGTGATTATAACTATTTCAAAGAAAAGAAATAGAGCTGCTTCATAAAGACTACCCATTGGCAATACACCTTTTGGATTTTTCAAGTCATCAGCCATGGTTTGCGCAGGAATATGGACAACTTGATGGTAGGTATGCTCATTAAGCCTATCTGGCCTTGCTGTAAATACTATGGTTTTGCAATCTGCCTTGGTGGCAACACCAACTAGCGCATCGACAGTTGAAAAAAATCCAGGTCCTGCGCTTACAAGCAGTAGATCCTCTTTTGTAGCCGGTGGAACATTCATGTCACCTACGAAATATGCATTAAGCCCTAAATGAGTTAATCGCATTGTTAATGATTTCATCATTAAACCCTCGCGCCCTACTCCGTAGCAAACTATATTTCTTGCCGTGGCAAGGGATTTACACAACTGATTTAAATTCAAGAAAGTAGAGGGTGTAAATACACCCTCTACTTCCTGTATAGCTTTTTTGATTAGGTTTACAGGAGAATCTTGATCCCCCTGTGTAATCACCTAATCAAACCTTTCGTCTATTACTATTGAAGCTTTGGCTTCTTGCCAGAGTAATAGCCACCGTCTGTAAGGATCTTCAGTAATGATTTATCAAGCTTTGCAGCTCCATCTTTTACAGAAATCTTACCTGATTGGATATCAGTACCAACTGCGGCAATTTCCTCAGACATTGCTGGCCACTCTGGGAAGCGAGGACGGAACACTGCGTTTCCGTATTGCTCCCAAGTTTGAACCATTGGTCCGAATAGTCCTGACTTAGCAACTTCAGCATCTTTGTAGACAGCTTTACGAGCAGAAACTCCACCATTCATGACGTAAGTCTTTGCATTAGCCTCTGAAGTTACCCACTGAATGAAGAGCCAAGTAGCAGCTTGCTTCTTTGCAGTTGTCTTTGTGCTAACTCCTAGTGAGAATCCACCTAGTGCTGGCATTGGCTTACCTACTGGACCAGAAGGCTCTAATCCGTATCCAAGACATTCTGGAGTTACCTTAGAGGTAGCTGGGTCAGTAATTGTTGCGTTAAACGCACTCCACTCAGTAATCATCGCTACTTTTCCGGCAGCAAATGCATTTACAACTTCAGAGTGATCGTCAGCAACGATGCTTGGTGGCATGAACTTCATCAAATCCTGGCGTAGTTGTAATCCAGCAATTGACTTAGCAGATGAAAGATTTGGCTTGAATGAAGAGTTCAATAATGAACCTCCGCCAGCCCAGACCATACGCATAAATGAGTCAGCTGATTGAGTTTCACCTCTAGCTGATTGTAATGCATACGCGTATTTTCCATCTTTGGAAATCTTTGGACCGTATGTATCAATAATTTCTTGATAAGTTTTTGCCGGTGCGCTAAATCCTGCATCCTTTAGCATGCACTTGTTGTAGAACATTACGCCTGCGTAGTTATCAAATGGCAGTCCGTAAACAGTCTTGTTCCAAGTACCAAAAGAGTCAAGAAGAATTGGGAAGAAACCTTTTAGATTCAATGCTGGATCTGCAAGTTTCTTATCGTTGTAAAACTTCTTTAATGGAACCATCCAGTTAGATGCTCCGAAGTTTCCAATCCATACAACATCTGCAAGAACACCATCATAAGCAGCTTTTCCACCAGTGAAATCTAGTGTTAGCTTTGAAAGCGTACTCTCGTAAGGAATGATGTCATACTTAACCTTAATGCCAGTTGCTTTTTCAAAAGCTGGAATCATTTTGATAGCAGCTTTATATCCTGGGCGATCAAGGAATGGTAAATTAATTGTTGTGCCCTTGTAAGGAGCTGCTGCTGTTTTAATATCCCAAGCAGCATTTGCACTTGAAACATTACCAACAGTCAACGACAAAGCTAAAAGCGTTGCAGTTGTTGCTGCATATACTTTCTTTAACTTTTTCATCGTACCTCTCTCGTGCTCTGTGTGTCAGAGCGACGTCCGATGGTAACTTCCGTCATATCAATTTACTAGGGGATTGAGGGTGATTTTTAGATTGGGGTTCAGAAGGCTTTAAAGGACCTGTACCGATTTATAACAAAAATGTAATTTCATACTTTGACCCTATTCCTAGGGACGAATCCACCTTAGAATACAAATGGCAGGGAAATTACTTACTTGCTCTAACTTAAGGGTGGTTGGGTATGTTGGCACTAGTTTTAGAGCGCAAAAATGAATTAAATCTTCGCGACTTTCCCATCGATGAAAAATTAGGCCCAAATGATGTTCGAATTCGAATGCGAACAGTGGGAATTTGTGGCAGCGATGTTCACTACTACACCCATGGTTACATTGGTAAGTTTGTTGTAAAAGCACCCATGATTCTTGGTCATGAAGGTGCTGGAGAAATAATTGAAATCGGTTCTGAAGTAAAATCCTTAAAAATTGGTGACTTAGTTTGCATGGAACCGGGCGTACCAAATCCACATAGCCCAGAGTTAATGATCGGAAGATACAACTTAGATCCAGAAATTAGTTTTTGGGCTACGCCACCGTTTCACGGTTGTTTACGTCCTGAAGTAATTCATCCAGAACAATTTACATTTAAATTGCCTGAAGGTGTCTCACTTGCAGAGGGGGCAATGGTTGAACCAGTTGCAGTAGGGATGATGGCTGCAACTAGGGCTGGAATCAAACCTGGTGACATCGCCTTAGTTTTCGGAGCAGGACCAATTGGTCTGGTAACAGCTATGTCTGCTCTAGCAGGAGGATGCAGCAAGGTAATAATTACAGATGTACAGCAACCTAAATTAGAAATTGCAGGAACAATTCCGGGTGTATTCCCTGTTAATACAGTTAATGAAGACTTAACATCAGTAATTGCAAAAGCTACTCGGGGCCGCGGAGTAGATATAGTTTTTGAGTGCTCTGGAAATGAAAAAGTTGCAGCCGCTGTGGTTACACATTTAAGACCAGGTGGAACCGTAGTTCATATTGGAATTCCACTTGAAAATGTGTCGTGGGATCTAGCAGCTGCGATCGTAAAGGAAGCGAGAATTGAAAGCGTATTTAGATACGCACATGTTTATCCAAAAGCTCTCGACTTAATGAGCAGCGGTAAATTAAATGTAAAACCATTGATAACTCATCATTTTGGCTTTAGCGAAAGTATCGCAGCTTTTGATTTTGCAAAAAATATGCCTCCGAACGGTATCAAAATACATATTGACATGGATAAGTAATAAGAAAATACCATGGCCGAAAATTGGAAGCACAAGTCACATTTAGATCAATATAGGCTTGACGGAAAAATTGCCATAGTAACTGGTGGTGGACAAGGAATCGGAGAATCTTGTGCACACGCATTAGTTGAAGCAGGTGCTAATGTAATTATTGTTGGGAGAAATGAAGATAATTTAAATGCGGTATCTACAGAGTTAAATAAAAAAGGACAGTCCAGTTATTTTGTTGCAGATTTAGTTAATACAGCGGAGATTAAAGCATTACAAGATTATGTGGCAAAGAAGTACAAAAGAGCTGATATCTTGATTAATAATGCAGGTATAGGTCAATGGAAATCTGCTCTTGATATTACGACTGAAGATTGGGACTTGATGATAAAGACTAATCTTTCATCAGCTTTCCAACTCTCTCAACAGTTTGGCAAGATGATGATTGATAATAAGTACGGCAAAATTGTGAATATTTCTTCAATATCTGGATTGATTGTAAATAGTGAACATAGTCATGTGCATTACCTAACAAGTAAAGCTGGATTAATTCACCTAACTAGAGGCCTGGCCGTTGAGTGGATAAAGTCTGGCGTGAGAGTAAATTGCATTACACCTGGGTATACAGCAACAAAGATGCTGACAGACCTTCTTTTATCTCCCGATGGGATTAAAATAGGTAAAAAAATTAATGAATTAACTCCGGCTGGTCACATGGCTGAGGTGACTGATATCAGTCAAGGAGTTCTTTTTTTCTCTGTACCTGCTTCTGATTATATTACCGGTCAAATTTTATCAATTGATGGTGGTTACACTCTTTTATAGAGATTATTTACCTAATCTTTTTTATCAATCTAAATGCCCCACTGCTCCAAAGCGCCCAGATAACTAACGGTGGTTGAAAGATGAGGCGGATTAATCGCTTGGTATCAGTATCTAAACCAAATGCATCTATTTGATTTACATACTGATTAATATTGCCAGGAAAAATAAGAATAAAAAATAGGCCAGTTAATAGGCCGATTATTTGGCGATACTTATTAAATACTAATACAGTTGTAATAAGTAAAGTACCTAGAGTTATCTCAACTAAGCCAGATGCAACAACTACAAAATCACCATCTAGTGGCAGCCAGGTTGGTACTTGGGCTAAAAACTCTGTTCTATTTGAGCCAAGGTGGCTAATTCCTGCAGAGAGTAGAAATGCACCAAGTGCGATCTGGGCTAGAGATTTTAGAAATGTCATGGGGTAAGTAAAGCCGATATTTTCTTATTTAGGCTATCTTTAAACTATGAGTAAACCATTAACAGTTGAAAGATTACGTAAAACTAATATCTATGCTGGTGTATTACACCTAGTTCAAATGGCGGCGGTACTAGCCCTAAGTAGTGACTTCTCACTTCCAATAAATGCTACCTATATGTCTGGCCCACCAGGGACTACATATGCTCCCCCAGTCACATTATTTGAAACACCCATTGGATTAACAGTTGCAATATTTTTAGGCCTTTCTGCCTTTTTCCACTTCTTAGTTGCAAGTGGCAAGTTTTATCCAAGGTATGCCGCAGGTTTGGCGTTAAAACGTAATTACTTCCGTTGGGTTGAGTACTCAATTAGCTCATCTGTAATGATTGTTTTAATTGCTCAGGTAACTGGAGTTGCCGATATAACTGCAATTATTTCTATTTTTGGTGTTAATGCATCAATGATTTTATTTGGCTGGCTGCAAGAAAAATATGAGAACCCAGGTAGTGGTGGATATCTGCCATACATATTTGGATGTATCACCGGAATTGTGCCCTGGATTGCTCTTTGTTTTTATGTCTTTGGTATAGGCGGAGCCGGTGAGACAAAGGCACCTGCATTTGTTTATGTCATTGTGCTTACTATCTTCTTATTCTTTAACTCATTTGCACTAGTTCAGCTTCTGCAATACAAACAAGTTGGTAAGTGGAGTAATTACCTTCGTGGTGAAGCTACCTATATCACCTTGTCTTTGGTTGCAAAGTCCGCACTTGCTTGGCAGATCTTTGCAAACACTTTAATCCCGCCAGCCTAGGTCTTAGAGTTTAGGCATATCTCTCAATGATTAACCTTACTCAGAGAAACTTATCTGGTATCCGTTGTGTTTGGGAGCAATTGCATTCAAGAACAAATTTAGATGTTTACGTACTATGAAGAGCAATCATTTACCAGCCTAGATGTATATTTTGCTCATAGTGGTAAATCTCTTGATAAAGCTGGTAATTATCTCAGTGTAAGGAAAGCAATGAGGAGTGGTGAGTAATGGGACAAGATCTTCTTTTAGGAGTTGATATTGGCACCTATGAATCAAAGGGTGTCTTAACTACAGTAAAAGGTGAGGTTATTGCCCAAGCTGCTATTGCCCACAAATTGCTATTTCCTAGAGCTGGATGGGCAGAGCATGACCCTGAGCTAACTTGGTGGGGAGATTTTTGCACTCTTTCAAAAAAATTACTAACAACTGAAGGCGTTAACGCTAGCGACATCAAAGGCGTGGGAGTTAGCGCTATTGGTCCCGATGTTTTACCAATTGATGAGAATTTTAATCCACTGCGAATGGGAATTTTATATGGTGTTGACACTAGAGCTGTTAAGGAAATAGATGAACTAAACGCTCAATTTGGTGAGGATACAATTTTCAATGCTACGGCTAATTGTTTATCATCTCAATCGGTAGGTCCAAAGATCTTATGGATAAAGAAAAATGAACCCGAGGTTTACAAAAAAGCTCGCTGGTTTGTTGATGCCACAACTTTTATTGTTGCCAGATTAACTAATCGGGTAGTAATTGATCACTTCTCAGCAGGATGTATGGTCCCACTTTATGACCCACACAAAAATAAATGGAGTGATACGTACTGCAAAGAATATTTGAATCTTAATCAACTGCCTGAGATTTTATGGAGCCATGAGTTGGCTGGCACCATAACTGAAAGTGCGTCTAAGCAAACTGGATTAGCAGTTGGTACACCAGTCTCAGTTGGAACTATTGATGCTGGTGCTGAAGCACTTAGCGTTAGTGTTACTAAGCCAGGTGAAATGATGATGATGTATGGCTCTACTATATTTATGATTCAAGTTACTGATAATAATCAAGCTAGAGAAAAGCGGTTATGGGCAGGTCCATATTTGTTTCCAAACACTTGGTGTTTATTAGCTGGAATGGCAACTAGTGGATCGCTCACCAGATGGTTTAAAGATAACTTTGCAAAGGACTTAATAAGTAAAGAAGAAGCTGGTGGAGATAATGCATACGCAGAGTTAGTAAATGAGGCAGGTGCAACTCCAGCAGGTGCTGAAGGAGTCATAGTTTTACCTTACTTTAGTGGTGAGCGAACTCCAGTAATGGATCCAAGGGCAAGGGGAATGATCTTTGGTTTAAGTCTTACTCATACTCGTGGTCATATATTCCGGGCAGTTCTTGAAGGTATGGGACATGGAATTAAGCAGCATGTTGATCTATTCACTGCTATTGGGGCAAGGCCGCACACAATTAAATCTGTTGGTGGTGGAACAAAAAATAAGGTTTGGCTGCAAGCAGTAAGTGATATCTCAGGTGTACCACAAGAGGTTGCACCTCTAACTTTTGGTGCATCCTACGGTGATGCTTTACTTGCTGGTGTTGCCACTGGATTAGTTGCCTCTGCGGAGGAGATTCGAGTTTGGCAAGGCCCACCAACGGTAGTAAGACCAAATGATGAGTTGGCTGAAACTTATGCTCCACTTAGTCAGATTTATGCTCAACTTTACGATGCAACGAAAAGCCAAATGCATAATTTGCATGAGCTCAACTATTGACCAAAGATAAAACTGTCCACTAGTTAGGTATTAAAAAGTGATCCTAAAATTACTTTAAGCGAATTCTAGGATCAACAAAAGGAGCAATTAGATCTGCAATTAAATTACCGATAACTATGGCAATTGCTGAAACTAAGGTGACTGCCATAATTATTGGAATATCAACTCTTTGAATCGCCTGCCAAGCTAACTGACCAATACCAGGCCAACCAAATACTGATTCCACTACAACAATGCCGCCCATAAATATTCCAATATCTAAACCGATCATGGCAATAATTGGCAGAACTGCATTCTTAAAGGCATGAACTCTAATAATTCTAGAGATTGGTGCACCCTTTGCTCTAGCTGTTCTTATGTAATCTTGGCGCAGCACATCAATCATTGAAGATCTCATAACTCTTGAGTACCAACCAGAACCTAAAATACCTAGCGTAAGGGCTGGTAATACGTAATGTATTGGCTTGCCATATCCGCCAATTGGAAACCAACCTAACTTAACTGCAAATATATAAAGCACAAAGATAGAGATAATAAATTGAGGCGCAGAAATAGCGATAAATGAAGAAACCATAACTACGTTATCTGATAATTTTCCTCGCCTCATTGCTGAGTAGATTCCAGCAGATAATCCAATTATTAACTCAATTAAAATAGCAAAGAACATTAAAGAAAGTGATGGACCGATTCGAGATTGAATTAATGTTGAAACCTCAGTTTTTTGCAAATACGATCTACCAAAGTCACCCTGAGCAAGATTTGAAAGATAATTCCAATACTGAGCAAGTAATGGTTGATCAAGACCCAGTTGAGCCCTAATACTTGCCACCGTTTCAGGTGTGGCACTTCGCCCTGCTATTTGAACTGCAGGATCTGCTGGTAATACATAAAGGAGAGCGAATGTAATAAATGAAACACCTAATAAAATTAGGCCAGCTTGTGCAAGTCGTCTTAAAACGTAATTTAACATTATTGTCTGCCTCGCTGTGTTGGATCTAATTCATCACGTAATGTGTCGCCTAAGAGATTAAAACAAAGGGCAAGAGTGATAATTGCAAGACCTGGAATGAAAACTAACCAAGGTGCGGTAATAAAGTAAGTTTGATTTTCAAAAATAATGTTTCCCCAGCTTGGAGTTGGCGGGCGAACACCAATACCTAAGAAGGAAAGCGTTGCCTCAAGTAAAACTGTTGTAGCAATACCGAGAGTTCCCCAGACTAAAATTGTTGGCATTAAGTGGGGCAAGATATGTTTAACAAGAATTCTTCGATTTGATGCACCAATGCTTCTAGATGCTTCAACAAATTCTCGCTCTGATATAGCAATAGTTTGGGTATAGATAACTCTAGCTACTTGAACCCAGTTAACCATTGCAATTACCAGCGCAACAATTAATAGGCTTGGAGAGAATATTGCAGCTAAGGTAATTGCTAGAAGCAGTGCTGGAAATGCCATCATTAAATCGGTGACTCGCATTATTAATGAACCAAGGCGGCCTCTTAGATAACCAGCAACTAAGCCAATAGTTGTGCCCAAAAGTAGTGCCACACCATTTGCCAAAATTCCCACAACTAGAGAGGTTCTAGCACCATAAATTAATCTAGATAATAAATCTCGCCCAAGTAGATCAGTACCAA
>Ga0209358_10003967_pt1 | contig 10761 bp, 11 predicted proteins | sample LauGreFa1BDMLBSN_2_FD_187574 | JGI IMG/M metagenome (GOLD analysis project Ga0209358, IMG submission 187574) | Freshwater lake microbial communities from Lake Michigan, USA - Fa13.BD.MLB.SN (SPAdes) (version 2) | ecosystem: Environmental > Aquatic > Freshwater > Lake | place: Lake Michigan, USA...
GAACAGCGCATCATCGGCGCCCTGCATTCTCGCCTCCTGATGGGCGAGGATGTTGTCGAGATAGTTGAGCGATTTGATCGCGGACAAAGGCGAGGTCATGTTGCGGCGGGTCTTCGAGATGGCGAGTGTCCCCGTACCGAATGCGAGCGACGGATCCCATGGCGAACGGGTGGCGAAGATGACGGGTTTGGCGTTCGAGGGGATCATGAGCCCGCGTTGGCCTGGACCGCGGGTGACCGTGACACGGATCGTGCCCGGGGTCGACGGATCGGCGGTGGCGAGGTCGGTGATGGCCTGATTGAAGCGGGCCGGATCAATATCGAGGCCGATCTGGTCACCTGCCAATGTCATCCGTTTGAGATGCGCATCGGCAAGGAAGGGGATGCCGTTGAAACAGGGGAGCGTTTCAAACAGTCCGTCACCGAGGAGCAATCCGCGGTCAGTGAGATTAAACGAGGCATTAGCGCCCTCCGAAATTTGTCCATCAATCCAAAGCATGGGGTCAACCTTTTCGAGTGCGCGTCAGGAAATTGGCGAGAAGTGTCTCTCCATCGGGGGTTAGAATGGATTCAGGGTGGAACTGAACGCCATAGGTGGGATGCGTGGCATGGCGGAGGGCCATGATCTCGCCGCGATCGGAGCGGGCAATGATTTCGGTGGAAGGCAGGCACGCGGTTACAATCAAAGAGTGGTAACGGCCCGCCATAAAAGGGTTCGGCAGATTGGTGAAAAGGCCCGTGGCATCATGATGGATGGCGGAGGCGATGCCGTGCATGGGTTCCGCTGCGCGGGTGATGACGGCGCCGAACGCCTGGCCGATGCATTGGTGGCCGAGGCAAATGCCGAGGATCGGGATTTTGCCGGAAAAAGCGCGGATAATATCGAGCGAGGCGCCTGCCTCGTTCGGGCTGCAGGGGCCGGGAGAGAGGATGATCGCGTCCGGCGCGAGGCCTGCGAGTTCAGCGGTATTGATCGCGTCGTTGCGGCGCATGACGACGTCCTCGCCCAGCTCGCGAAAGGAACGGGCAATGTTGAAGACGAAGGAGTCGTAATTGTCGATAATCAGGATCATGGGGTACAGCGCATACAGTATCGCGCGCAGGGTGCGCAACCGTCACATGTGACAGGTATTTTCGGGCAATAATGCCGAAAACTGTCCGATTGGCGGCTTGACAAATGTGTCATTTTTTGAGTGGGCCGCGGGATCCGAAGGCTTTGAAGATGCGGTCCGCCTTGGTAAGCGTCTCGTCGTACTCGGCGTCCGGCTCGGAGAGTGCGGTGATTCCGCCGCCGGCATGGAAGCGGGCGTGATGGTTGCGGAAGGTGACGGTGCGGATTGCGATGTTGAGGTCGACCGTGCCGTTGAAGCCGAAGGCACCGATTGCGCCGCAATAGATACCGCGGGGTGCGCGCTCGATCTCGCCGATGATTTCCATCGCCTTGATTTTCGGGGCGCCGGTGATGGAGCCGCCGGGGAAGGTTGCCTTGATCAGGTCGACGGCATCGAAAGTTTCGTCGAGCTGGGCTTCCACGACGGAGACGAGGTGATGGACATTGGCGTAGGTTTCAAGCCCGCAAAGGGTCGGGACCTTCACGCTGAAAGGTTTGGAAATTTTTGAAAGGTCATTCCGTAAAAGATCAACAATCATCGTGTTTTCTGCGCGATCTTTAACAGATTGAATGAGGTCTTTTGCGAGTTTTTGGTCCTCTTCCGGATCATCTGATCGCCTCGATGTGCCCTTGATGGGGCGGGCTTCGATGCGGCCATTGGCGAGCGTTATGAAACGTTCCGGTGAATTGGACGCGATGGCGACTTGCCCGAATTTCAGATAGGCGGCGAAGGTGGCGGGACTGGCGTTCCGCAAGTGCCAATAGAAGGCGAAGGGGTCGAAGCCGGGGGGGAGCGATGCTTCGAAGCGCTGGGCGATATTGGCTTGAAAAATGTCGCCGGAGAGGATGCGTTCGATTACGTCGCTGACGGCATTTTGATAGGTTTGGCGCGTGAAATTGCTCGTCCATCCTGTGATTGCGGGAGATGGGACAGGCGGTGTCGCTGGTGTTTCGATCCAGTCGATGAAGGTATCGAGACGGTACCCGGCTCTTGCGGCGCGGGTGACGGGGTCTGTTTCCGGAAATCCGGAGGAGAGGATGAAGCTGCGATTTTCCGCATGATCATGGGCGAAGATGACGTCGTAGAATGCCAGTACGAGATCCGGCATGTCCTCTTCCGGGTGCGGGGTGCTGGATGGGGCTTCGATCAGGCGTCCGAGTTCGTAGGAGAGATAGCCAATGCCGCCGGTTTGGAAGGGTGGCAGGCCGGTCTGATTTTCAACGGCAAAACGCTTCAGGATATCCCGTATCGCGGTGAAGGGATCAGTCGGGAGTGCCTCTTCATTCCAGTAGGCTTTGCCGCGCACGACACTGAACACGCCGAAGGGGTCGGACGCGACATAGGAATAGCGACCGAGTGCGGAATGCCCCATCGCGCTATCGAGAAAAGCCAGATGGGGGTGGTTCGCAAGCCGGAGGGCGATCTCCTCCGGCTTTTGTGGCTCGATTTCCCGATAAAGGAGTGACGTGACGGGCATGTTTCGGTCCAAATGAGTCGAACGACATATCCCTATCAGGGGAATGACTTGGTCATTGTTCCAATCACGTCCGGATCATGACGGATATCAGCCGAATACCTTGCCAATCCAGCCCTTTTTCTTCTCTTCTTCGCCTTCCGGTACGGGGCCGACGATGGAGCTGAACTTCTCGAAGAAATCACCGGCGAGCTTTTTCGACGTCGCATCAATGAGGCGGCCGCCGAGTTGGGCGAGTTTGCCGCCGATCTGGGCGTTGACGGTGTAGTGCAGGATTGTGGCCTCGCCATCGGCTTCGAGTTTGACTGCTGCGCCGCCCTTGGCGAAACCTGCCGCACCGCCCGAGCCTTCGCCGGTGATCGTGTAGCCGTTTGGCGGGTCAAGATCGGACAAGGTGACTTTGCCGGAGAAAGAGGCTTTCACAGGGCCGATTTTGAGGACGACCTTTGCGGTCATCTCGGTTTCAGACGTTTTTTCGATGGTTTCGCACCCAGGAATGCACTGGCGCAGGATTTCAATGTCGTTCAGGGCCGCGTAAACAACTTCGCGGCTGGCTTCAATACGCTGTGATCCGTTCATATCCATGATGGGCGTCTGTCCTTTAACTGTGTGTTGAAATTTTTAAGCCGCGTTTTGCGGCGTACTTGCTTATAGCGAGGCTCGCAGCGAAATGCCAGTAGAGAGGGATTAACGTTCATCGCGCTTTCCGCGTTCAATTCCCGCTACACTGCCGAATTCAACCCAATGGATCCAATCGGGGATGATGGGCCAGGGGGCAAACATTCGTTCGGTGTCCGGCGGCAGGACCGCGTCTGTCATATGGTCGAGCCACTCCCCTGAAAGGCCGAGTTTTTCGGCCAAGTCCGCGGCGGTGAGGGCTCTGATTGCCTCGAAGCTTGCAGGCATGGGCAGGGCCGGGTTCCAGTCTCCTGAAAGGCGATCATGAAAGGAAGCCCAGTTACGATTTTTTAGACGCTCGCCGAGGGTTTTGATGTCTTGGCGCAGGCGGGTTTCATCGGGTTCATGGAAGATATGTTGGCCTAGAACGTTCGGAAACAGGACCGCATGATCGGGATATTCCCGCAGGAGGCTCTCGAGATCGCGAAACAGGTTTGTTCTGCGCCAGACGAGTTTGGTGCCGCTTTGGTTAAGTGCCGACCCGTGAAGGCGGCGGAAAAAGAAATGAGCCAGCGGATCAATGTCGACTGCAATGATTGTTTTGAAGCGGATGAGAAAGGAGTCGGGCAGGCACCAGCCTGCGCTCGGCCCCATCAGGAGGAGATGGTTTGATCTAGGCTGCCATTCACTCAGCCAAAATTCGATGCGTGCAAGAAAGTCGCGCCATTGTTTTCGGCGGCGAAAGGCACGCCAATGCCAGAGAAGCCCTCCGCTCGGGGTCATGATCGCGTCTTCGGACATATCCCATGTCCGCGGGTCTTCGGGTTCGAGCTGCTTTGGCATAAGCGCCTTCCGGGACCGGGACGAAGCCAGCCGGTTCAGAGATGGGCCGCAAAAAATTCGAGTGTTCTGGTTCTGGCGGTCTCGGCGCTTGGCTTGTCGTAGCTGCCGCGCTCGTCACAGTTGAAGCCGTGATCAGCGTGATAGGTATAAATGGCGACGCGCGGTTGGGCAGTCTTGATGGCGTTCACATTTTCCATCGGAATGTGCTTGTCGAGTTCGCCAAAATGCAAAATCGTCGGCACTTGCGGCGTGTCCGCTTTCATCGCCGCGATACCGCCGCCATAATAGCCGACGGCGGCCGATAATCCGGCCAAATGGCATGCGGATGCGTAGGCCATGGTGCCACCCCAGCAATAGCCGACAACGCCAACTTTTCCTGCCGATTTGGCGTAAGCAATGGCCGCCGCAATATCGAGCATGGTCTTTTCGCGTTTTACCTTTTGAACGACGTCCGATCCGCGCTGGATGTCCGGCGGGAGATAGCCCACTTCGAAGTCGGGTTCGACGCGATCATAGAGTGCGGGCGCGATTGCGAGATAACCATGCGACGCATAATGATCGGTAACGGCACGGATGTGATGATTGACCCCGAAAATCTCCTGAAGAACCACGATGCCACCGCGCGGCTTGGTCTTGGGGGTTGCCACATAAGCGCTGATGGTCACGCCATCTTTGGCCGTGAGTGTGACTGTTTCGCCCATGGTCGGGATCTCCCTCAACTTTTGCAACTCAACCGGCTGAATGATGCGCGATCCTAAGTGGTCTCGATCACATTGATCAGCGCAGTTATTATCCGCGAGTCGGACGGATCTGTCGACGTCGGGAAAACTTCGCTCAATTGCCCTTTCCGATCGATCAGGTATTTATGGAAATTCCACCGCGGTGTTTCGCGCGGACGCAAGGAGGCGGTCCAGCGATAAAAGGGATGGGCGTCGGGGCCCGTCACGCCGGTTTTGGCCGCCATGGGAAATTCGATATGGTATTCACCCTCGGCGGTTGCCATGATCTCTTCGGCGTCGCCTGGTTCCTGACCGCCGAAATCATTCGAGGGGACGCCGATAATGGCAAGGCCGAGCGGGTTAAATCGCGTCCATAATCGTTGCAATCCGGCGAATTGCCCGGTGAATCCGCATTGCGACGCCGTATTGACAACCAAAACCGGTTTTCCACGAAAGTCGGAGAGGCGGATCGTACCGCCATTGATTGCGGGAAAGGAGAAGGTATAGGCCGAAACGAGACTCATTGCGGACTCTTCAGCGTGTGCCGGAAATGCGAGGCTCGAGCCGAGGCCTGCAAGCAGGTGACGACGGTTGATGAGGTGCATGGATGGTATCTTTCACAAGAGAATTCATTTGAGGTGATCGGGAGTGCCCCACATTGCTGCCTTTACTACGCCTGTTTGGAGCTTTTGGCTCACATTCATTGTCGGGGAATGTCGTGAAAAGGCCGTTCCATGACGCCGGTAGAGCTTATCAAGCGGGGCGCTTGGTTCTATAGAGGCGGCATGAAGGGACTTTCCAACTCCGATTTTGACCGCAACGGGCGTCGTATGGGCGGCTATGGCCGCGCTATGGTGATGGGCATTCTCAATGTGACGCCGGATTCATTTTCGGATGGTGGTCGTTTTTTTGATCCGCGTATCGCGCTGGACCATGGAAGGCGAATGGTCGAGGAGGGAGCTGATTTTCTTGATATCGGCGCGGAATCGACCCGTCCGGGGTCGGAACCCGTGAGTGCGGAGGACGAGTTGGCGCGGTTGCTGCCCGTTCTGGAACCGCTGGCTGGTCTCGTGGATTGTCCGATCTCGGTGGATACGTATAAAGCGTCGGTTGCTGACGCGTGTATCAAAGCGGGTGCGCGGGTCGTGAATGATGTCTGGGGATTTCAGAAGGATCCCGACATGGCCCGCGTGTGTGCCTCACATGGCGTGGGTGTTGTGCTGATGCATAACCGCACATCGATTGATCCGTCATTGGATATGGTGGCGGAGGTGATCGCGTTTTTGCAGCGGTCGATCGAGATTGCGACGCAAGCGGGGATTGCGAGAGAGCGCATTGCGCTTGATCCGGGGATCGGGTTTGGCAAGACGCTCGAGCAAAATCTGGCGCTGGTGAATGCGGTTGATGCGCTTGGACGTTTGGGTTGCGCTGTATTGATCGGTGTGTCACGGAAATCGTTAATCGGGAAGATTGTGCCATCGACGACGGATGAACGCCTGCCGGGAACGATTGCGCTGGATAGTGTGGCGCAAATGAAGGGCGCGGAGATTTTACGGGTGCATGACGTGCGAGAGGCTGTGCAGGCGGCGCGCGTGATCGATCAACTCAAGGGAATGTCATGGATACGATCCTGATTAAGGTTACGAAGCTATCGCTGTTCGCCTATCATGGGGTGAATGACGAGGAGCAGCGGATCGGCCAGCGGTTTTATGTCGATCTGGCGCTGCAGGTTGGCGCGGTGAAGGCAACGCGGACGGATGCGCTCGATGATACGATTTCTTATGAACACGTGATCAATGAAGTGTCGCAGACGTTTTGTGCGGTGAAACACAGGACAATCGAACGTGCGGCGCAGGCGGTTGCCGATGCGGTGATGGGGCGGTTTCCGACGGTCGAGACACTCACCGTGACGGTCCACAAGCCATCGGCTCCGGTGGCAGCGATATTCGACGATGTGTCCGTCACGGTGGAAGTGCGCCGGAATGGCTGATGTTTTCTTGAGCCTTGGCAGCAATATCGGGGATCGTGCGGCGAACCTTGCGGAAGCCGTGCGCCGTCTAGGTGCTGAGCCTGGCATCAAGGTGGTGGCGGTGTCGGCGCTTTATCGCACAAAGCCGGTAGGGCCGGTGGTGCAGGATGATTTTGTCAATGGCGCGGTGCGTGTGGAAACGACGCTCGAGCCGGAAGACTTGATGCGGCGGTGCCTTGCGATTGAGGCAGGCATGGGACGCGATAGGGCCAATTCGCTGAGATGGGGCCCGCGGCTGATTGATATCGATATTATTCTTTATGGTGATCTGACCCTCAAGACGGAGATGGTCGAGGTGCCGCATCCGCGCTTTGCCGAGCGGGCTTTTGTTCTGGTGCCGCTGGCGGAGCTTGCGCCCGACCACCGCGTCGGCGACCGGACACTTGCCCAGCTTGCCGATGCGGTTGATCGCGCGGGGGTGGAACGGGCGGATTAAAGCGGTTTCAGGCCTGCTTCGATCTGGGCGCGTTTCGGTTCTAGGAAGGGCGGGAGCGCGAGTTTTTCGCCGAGCGTTTCCATCGGTTCATCCGCGTCGAAGCCCGGAAGGTCGGTGGCGATTTCAAAGAGAATGCCGTTCGGCTCGCGGAAATAGAGCGAATGGAAATAGAAGCGGTTGACCTCGCCCGAAAACGGCACGCGGAGTGATTTGAGGCGTGCTGTCCATGCGTGGTAGGTATCCATGTCCGGCGTGCGGAAGGCGACGTGGTGAACCGAGCCCGCGCCTTGGCGCGATTGCGGCAGATCGGTGCGCTCGACGAGGTGGATCTCGGCGGCGGGGCCACCATCACCCATCGAATAGACATGGACGCGGTGATCGAGGCTTTCGGGGTGGAGATAGTCGCGTGTGGCCGTCATGCCGAGGATCTGGACGAGGGCGACTTCCGCGTGAGAACGGTCCGCAACTGTCAGCGTGATCGGGCCGAGGCCGCGGATCTGGTGCTCTGACGGAACGGTGCTCTTGTGCCAGTTGTTTGAGGTGCCTATGCCGCCATCATCGATGAGGGAGAGGCGTTGGCCTTCGGGGTCTTCAAAATCGAGTGTCAGCCGGCTGTCGCGAATTTCGGCGGGGCGATATTTCAGGCCTGCATCCTTGATGCGGTTTTCCCACCAGTGGATTGTGTCAGCGCCAGCAACGCGCAAGGCGGTGCGGGTGATGCTGTTGGTGCCGCGCTGCTCGCGGGGGACGGGCCAGTCGAAGAAGGTGAGGTCGGAGCCGGGGGAGGCGAGGCCGTCGGCGAAAAAGAGATGATAGGCGCTGGTGTCGTCCTGATTAACGGTTTTTTTTACAAGGCGCATGCCCATGAATTTGGTATAAAAATCATGATTGCCGCGGGCGTCTGCGGTGACGGCGGTGAGATGGTGGATGCCGGTAAGCTGCATGGTTTGCTCCAGAAAAGGCCGTCAATTTGTGAGTTGTATATAGGGCGGAGGAAGGATTGCCGATAGAGGGCGATGTTTGCAGTTTGACAAGCGGGCGTTTGCAGGAAGGCGGATCCGGGGGATCACATTAGGGGCGGTATTGTTTGATCAAGGTGCGGTTTGGTCGCATAGTCACTCCCGCCCGTCACTTTGTCTGGTTGTGCATCCCCCGTGCGGAACGGGGCGAGGGAAACGATAATGGCGGCAGATTCAGAGGCTAATCAGGGCAAGATGACTGTTTATTATGACGGGGAGTGCCCGATTTGCAGTATCGAGATCGGGCATTACCGGCGCTGTCGCGGGAGTGGCGCGGTTGAATTTGTGGATATTGCCGATGCCGCGATTGTGCCGCCACATGATCTGGCGCGGGATGTGGCTTTGGCGCGTTTTCACGTTCGCAGCCCTGATGGATCGTTGGTTTCCGGTGCTGCGGGGTTCGTGATGCTTTGGCGATATTTGCCGGGGTGGCGCTGGCTCGGGCGGATTGCATCCAACCGCGTTATCCTGAGAGGGTTGGAATGGGGTTATCTCCGGTTCTTGCCGATCCGTAGCCTTGTGTCGCATTTTGTCAGGCGCGTGCGTGATCGGCGCGCGGGATGAGATACCTTATGCAAGTAAGCTGGGGTCAGGGATGATTCTGGTTGATCAGTGCTTCACAAAGCAGCGGAATATGGATTAGGCTAGGTTTAAGAGTTGCAGAATTCCTTTTGAAAGATCGGGGATCGGTTTTGAGTGGACATCAGACGGTTGCGGATTTGACGATTGATGACGTCAGGAACGGTTTGGCTTCCGGAACAATTGTGCTTGTCGATGTGCGCGAGGCGAACGAGTTTGCGGCCGGGCATATTCCGGGCAGTGTTTTGTTGCCGCTCTCCGCGTTTGACGCGTCGGATTTGCCGCGACCGGATGGACGGCGGATTGTTTTGTCGTGCCGCTCCGGCCGGAGGTCTCTGACGGCGGCGGGTATGGCGCATGAACAGGGTATTTCGATTGACGCGCATTATGCCGGCGGATTTATTGATTGGGTTGCGCATGGCGAGCCAGTCGAGACGGGCTTGCCCGGCGAGTAGACGGAGACGAAACGGGGTTTGAGGCAGGACATTTTGACCACTCGTCAATCGTCCTTAATCGATTTATATGAGATCAATGATTCAAACTGATGAGGGACGCTATGAGTGTGAAGAAATTCGGTATCGGACAGCCGGTGCGCCGCGTGGAAGATCAGCGTTTGCTAACGGGTGGCGGCAATTACACAGCGGATTATAGTCCCGAAAAGGAACTTGTCGCGTTTGTTCTGCGCAGTCCGCATGCGCATGCGTCTTTCAAAGTGACTGATGTTGCTGCCGCGCATGCGATCAAAGGCGTCAAGCTGATCCTGACCGCGGATGACCTGACGGCGCTCGGCGACGTGCCATGCCTTGCACCGCTCGGCAATGATGACGGCTCGCAGAATCTGGTCGCGCACATTCCGGTGCTGGCGAAGGGCGTTGTGAAGCATGTCGGCGATGCGGTTGCATTCGTTGTCGCGGAAACAATGAACGCAGCGAAGGAAGCTGCCGAAGCCATCGAGATTGACTTCAAGATTTTGCCTCAGGTTTCCGATTTGCGTGATGCCGTGAAAAAGGGTGCGCCTTCGGTTTGGGCCGAGCAGAAGGACAATATCGCGTTCGAGCAAAATCTGGGTGACAGAGCCAAGGTCGACGGGATTTTTGCGAAGGCTGACAAGGTTGTTAAGCTCGAGATCGAGAATAACCGTCTGATCACCAATTACATGGAAACACGCGGTGCGGTTGGCGAATATGATGCCAAGACGAAGAGCTTCAAGCTGACGGTTTCGAGCCAGGGCGTGCATGGGTTGCGCGACGTGCTTGCCGAGCAGATCATGAAGGTGAAGCCTGCCCAGGTTCATGTGATGACGGGGGATGTCGGCGGCGGTTTCGGCACCAAGACATTTATGTATCGCGAATATCCGCTGGTGCTCGAGGCGGCGCGTCGCCTGAAGCGTCCGGTGAAGTGGATTGCCGATCGTGCGGATCACTTCCTCGGGGATGCACATGGTCGTGACAATATCACGATTGCGGAAGCCGCAATGGACAAGAGCGGCAAGTTCCTCGCCATGCGTTTTGACGTACTGGGCAATCTCGGCGCTTATGCTTCGCAGTTCGGACCCTATATCCATTATCTCTGCGCTTCGATGGTGACGGGTGTTTACCGGACGCCGCATATCGCGGTGCGTCTCAGGACCGCCTATACCAACACGATTCCGGTTGACGCGTATCGTGGTGCGGGACGCCCAGAGGCGGCGTACACGCTCGAGCGTCTGGTGGATTTCGCCGCCCGTGAAATGGGAATGAAGCCTGAAGCAATCCGCCGGAAGAACTTCATTCTGCCGTCGGCCATGCCGTACAAGACACCTGTTGGCGACCGGACCTATGATACCGGGCATTTCGACCAGCATCTGACGCAGGCAATGGCTTCTGCTGATTGGAACGGTTTCAAGGATCGCTTGAAGGTATCGCGGAAGAACGGAAAGCTCCGTGGTATTGGT
>Ga0209358_10003969_pt1 | contig 10757 bp, 5 predicted proteins | sample LauGreFa1BDMLBSN_2_FD_187574 | JGI IMG/M metagenome (GOLD analysis project Ga0209358, IMG submission 187574) | Freshwater lake microbial communities from Lake Michigan, USA - Fa13.BD.MLB.SN (SPAdes) (version 2) | ecosystem: Environmental > Aquatic > Freshwater > Lake | place: Lake Michigan, USA...
CCTAATGGATCAAATATCATTGATTTCATCGCCTCCGGATAGCTTTTCCCAGTTACCTTTTCTATGATTAATGCCAACATTGCATAATTGGTATTGCAATATTGAAATCGAGTATTTGTTTTGCTTTCCAAACCTATTTTCTTAGTAATCATAATATTCAAAATGTCTTGATTACTCATAATTTTATGATTGTCCCAAATTTTTCTATCATCTGTAAAGTAGGCATAATTTCGCATCCCACTTCTATGGCTTAGTAAATTTTTGATAGTAACTTCAGGATAGGGAAATCCTTTTAATAGGGAAGTCACTTTTTGATCCAATTCAATTTTACCAGCATTTATCAATTTTAAAATGGCAGTTGCTGTAAGTACTTTACTAACTGATGCAATGTGAATGGGTGTTTCACTTGTTATGGGCGTTTTCTTTCTCACATCCCCAAAACCAGCGTAATTTTCATATATTATTTGACCATCTTTTGCTACTAAAAAGCTAATATTATTATTTTTTGAGGGCCAATTTTTATTGAAAAAACGCTCAATTTTAATCCTTTTAGAACTAATATAGGATTCAGACAATTTTGGAAAAATAGAATCTGAAGGAATCATTTCTATAGAAGAGATTAATGATTCAGCATTGTTTTTATCAGAGCCTTTACATGATAAACAAAGAAAAAAGATAAAAAAAAGCTTAAGGTATATTAAGGGCGTTTTATGTGTCATTGGTTAAGGGAAAGAACAAATATATAGGAAAGAAACTTATTTTCAAACTCAAATTTATAGATGCTAATTTTAATTTATTATCTTAAAATATAAGGGGTTGTTTTTCAATTATAAACGATTTTATTTTTATTAAAATAAATTTTGACATCCATTCACTTAAGCTTACTTTTGAATGAAAATTAAAGAAGTTATAGCATGAAATTTGGAATCATAAAAGAAAGAAAGAATCCACCAGATAGAAGAGTTGTTTTTTCTCCTGAAGAATTGATCCAATTGAAAAATCAGTTTCCAACAGCTGAAATTGAAGTTGAATGTTCCGATATTAGAGTTTTTTCAGATGAACAATATTCTAGTTTAGGTATTAATGTTTCTAATGATCTAAGTGATTGTGATGTTTTATTTGGAGTTAAAGAAGTTCCAGTAGATTCATTAATCCCAGATAAAAAGTATTTCTTTTTTTCTCATACTATAAAAAAACAACCTTACAATAGAAAATTATTGCAAGCGCTACTTGAAAAAAATATTGATTTTTATGATCATGAAACTATTGTTGATGCTAATTTTAATCGGTTAATTGGCTTCGGTAGATATGCAGGAATTGTAGGAACCTATAATGCTTTTAGAGCCTTTGGGATTAAGTTTGGATTATTTATTCTGCCTAAAGCGGAGACTCTTTCTGGAAAAGAAGATTTAGTAACTAAATTAAAGAGGCCAATTTTACCACCTATAAAAGTGGTATTAACAGGGTGTGGAAAAGTAGGAAATGGCGCTAAAGAAATTTTAGATGCTATGAAAATTAAAGAGGTTACGGTAGATAATTTTCTGTCAAAAAAATATTCAGAACCGGTTTATGTTCAAATAGATGTTTTGGATTATAACAAACGGAAGGATGGAAAAGTATTAGGCAAAAATGATTTTTATTCTAACCCAAAAGAGTATACTTCTGATTTTGAGCGATTTACAAAAGTTTCCGATATTTTTATTGCAGGTCATTTTTATGGGAATGATGCTCCACATATATTAACTCAAGAAATGCTTCAAGCCAATGATTGCAAAATTAAAGTCGTTGCCGATATTTCTTGTGATGTCAATGGACCTATTGCCTGTACTATAAAAGCATCAACTATTGCTGAACCTCTTTTTGGATATTTACCAAGTGAACACAAAGAAGTAGATGTTTTTCATCCCGCTGCTATTGTGGTGATGTCAGTGGACAATTTGCCTTGTGAATTACCCAAAGATGCAAGTGAAGGCTTTGGAGAAATGTTTATGAAACATGTAATACCAGCTTTTTTTAATGGAGATAAAGACGGAATTCTCCAAAGAGCTAAAATGACCGAAAATGGAAAACTCACTAAAAGATTCCAGTATTTACAGGATTTTGTTGATGGAAAATAAGCTAATATTATTACCGTCTATAATTCAGAAAACGATTTCGTTGATAAAAATATCAGATAAATATTTTATAATCTTTTTTTATAAATGTATATTTAGCGAATATTAGCATTTAGTTTATTTCTTTAATAATTTACAATTGAGATAAATTAAAACGCTAAAATTTAATTTAACCACTATTAAACCAACTTTATGAATTCACAAAATGTTCAAACCAAATGGGGACAGTTTATTCCCTTAGTAACCGTTTTTTTCTTTTGGGGTTTTGTTGCTGCCAGTAACGACATCCTTATTCCTGTCTTTAAAAAAGCCTTTGATTTAACTCAAGGACAAAGCCAGTTAGTTTCATTGGCATTTTACATTGCCTACACTGTAGGATCTCTTATTTACATGGGAATTTCACTTTTGATGAAAGAAGATATTGTAAACAAAATAGGATATAAAAATGGTCTTGCGCTAGGACTAGGAATATCAGCTTTAGGAACTTTACTGTTTTATCCAGCTGCAAATACGGGTTCATTCACATTAATGTTGTCTGGATTATTCATTGTAGCTTTAGGATTTTCATTGCAGCAAACCGTAGCAAATCCACTAGCAATTGCCATGGGGCCAATTACAACTGGTTCTCAAAGATTGACATTGGCGGGGGGGATAAATAATTTTGGAACCACCATTGGACCATTGGTAGTAAGTTTTGCCATTTTTGGATCAAGTGCTGCTGGAGTTGACACTGAAATGAGCATAGAAAGTGTAAAAATTCCCTATTTAGTTTTAGGTTTGGCATTTTTATTAGTAGCTATATTATTGAAATTTTCTTCTATTCCAGATAAACCTGATGCTGTAGTTGAAGTAGAAAACGAGGTAAATTCATCTCGAAGCTCTGCTTTAAAATACCCTCAATTAATCATGGGGATGATCGCAATTTTCGTTTATGTTGGGGTTGAAGTTTCTACCGCAAGTAATCTTCCAGCTTATATGGAATCAAAATTAGGGTTTTTGACTCAAGATATCGCGCCATATATTTCATTGTATTGGGCGAGTTTAATGATTGGTCGTTGGACGGGTGCAGTTGGAGCTTTTACCAATGATATGAACCTACAAAAGGTATTCAAATTCTTAGCGCCGTATTTGGCTTTTGGAGTATTTTTATTAGTAAATGCCATTGCAAAACACGACTTAACCCCGTTTTATGTTTACGGTTTAATCATTTTAGTATTGATAGCGGCCGATATATTAAGTAAAGGAAATCCAGCTAGAATGTTACTTTTATTTTCTTTCCTGGGAATTGTAGCTTTAGGTATTGGGATGACAACTTCTGGAATGGCTAGTGTTTACGCGTTTACAAGTGTAGGTTTATTCTGCAGTACTTTATGGCCATGTATCTTTACATTAGCAATTAGTGGATTAGGAAAAAATACAAGTCAAGGGAGTAGTTTCTTAATTATGATGATCATGGGTGGTGGAATTGTAAGTTGGATTCAAGGTATCATTTCTGAAAGTATTGGTATACAAAGTAGCTATATTATTGGCGTTTTATGTTTTGCATATTTAGCATTTTATGCTTGGAAAGTAAGTGGAATCTTGAAAAACCAAGGGATTGATTTTGATAAACCAGTTTCGGGTGGTCATTAATAATAATTAACACTATTATATTAAAAGGATTTGTATTTTTGCAAATCCTTTTTTTATTTTAAATAATTAAAGAATTACTATCGTAACAAAAACACTTTTTATTCGTTTTGCATAAAACGAAATCATACAATGAAAAAAATTTATTTTTTACAAGCCTTTTTATTTGGCGCCCTACTTTCTTCCACCGCTCAAGAAACCAGCAAAAAAGCCGAAGAACTTAAAGAAGTTACCATTGTTAAAAACAAGAAAGCAATTGAGCAAAGAGCAGATCGGACCATTTTCGATTTTGCTAATCAGCCTAGTTTAAATTCTGGTTCTGTTTTAGAAGGACTAAAAAAACTACCTGGATTAATTGCTTCAGATATTGCTGGGATGATGTACCAAGGGAAGCAACTGGATGTATTTATGGACGGAAGACCTCTGAATATTTCATCTAATGAATTGAATGGATTTTTGGAAGGAATGCCAGCCAACGCAATTGAAAAAATTGAAATAATTACCCAGCCAGGCGCTGAATTTCCGGCAACTTCTGGAGGTGCAATACTAAATATAATTACCAATCGTAACGCAAAGAATTTCTTAAGTGCGACTTACACCAATAGTATTAATGTGACAAACTATGACCATTTAAGATGGAGAGTTAATAACAGTGTATTATTGAATGCCAAAAATAAATACTTCGGATGGCAATTAAATATGGGTCAAAACTACAGAGAAAATGCAGTTTGGGCGACGCTATACAAAGAAGAAAATGGCGGTCAAACTGTAATTACTTCAACGGCAACTGATAGAACGGGGAGGAGTAACTTTTTAAAATCGGCATTAACATTTGATTTTAAAAAAGATCGATTGTTACTTAACTATGATCTTAACCATAATAACAATGGAAATGCAACTTTAACAAACGGACCTGGTTTTTCTTCCCAAGATCAATCCGATTCTAAAGGATGGAGACAAGATGCGGTTGCGACCTATCAAAAAAGATTTACAGACAAAACCAAAAAATTAGATTTTAGATATAATTTCAACCGAAATCAAAATAGTTTTATATTTAATACAACGGGTTCTACTTTTGATTTGGAGAACTCCTCGGATCAAAAATTGTCTAACTTGAAGTTTGATTATTCGCAACCAATTGCTTTTTCTGATGAAGGCAAATTGAGTTTTGGGAGTTTGTATGAAGTTTTGAGTTTTCAAACACAAAATAGAAATGTCATTAACTTAGACTACGAAAGAATAACTACAGCTGGTTATTTTGAATTCCAAACTAAGTTCAATAGTTTGAGCTTTATTCTTGGTGGAAGAGCAGAAGATTACAACATAACTGGAAAAACCAACACCAATGATTTAACTCCTTTCAAACAGTTTCGTTTCTTTCCAAATGCTAGCGCGCAATATAATTTTGACAAATCGATATTCTTTAATTTAAATTACAATAAGAAAATTACTTTGCCAAGCACGTCTGCTTTAAATCCCAACAATACTACTTATCAAAATCAAAACGTGACAACGGTAGGAAATCCAAATTTGCAACCTACCATATATGATAATTATGAAGTGAAACTAAGTGCATATGATTACGCATTTATAGGATATTCATTGAGTTCAGCAAAAAATCAAGTAATACAAAGGTTGAGTTTAAATTCAAATAATGTGGTTAATACTAATGAGAATGCACCAGAAGTAAAAGTTCATAATTTTAATATTGGTTTGCCAATTCCATACATGTTGTTTACTAAAGGTCTTGCTGAAACCTTAAAAATGAATGTCAATCCAGATGAAATGAACTTTCTTTTTGTTTATGCGGGTTACCAATTACATGAATTACCAGCTATAGAAACTAAAGGTTTTTGGGTTTATAATTTAATGTCACAAATGGTATTGCCAAGTAAAATTAAGTTTGTTGCCAATTTCAGTTATATCACTGCCAAAGGAAATTACTACTATTTCATTGCAAATAAACCGTTTAATAATACGCTCGATTTGTCATTTTCTAAGAAGTTTTTAAGTGATCAATTGTCTGTTTCTATTAATTTAGATGATGTTTTTAATACTAACCAATCGGAGTTCCTAGCTTTCAACACCCCATTATTGTCTAACAATAAATTGGATACGCGTCGTTTTGGATTTAGTATAAATTATAAGATCCCAACGAAAAATAAACTGGCAAAAGAAACTCCTATTTTACTGAACAACGATAAAAAAGAGGAAACGGGTATAATCGGTAATTAAACAAGTACAATAAACCAATTGTTGTATAAACTTTAGAAGTTTTGTTTTAATTACTTAATATCCTATTTTTACGAAATAAAATTTAGTTTTATGAAAAATATACGTCACTTCTTTTTGCTTTTTTCGATAGTTTCCTTTGCGCAAAATACCGATGAAATTAAGTTCAAAGAAATCTATAAAACAGCTTTAACCAATTCCAAATGTTACTCTTGGTTAGACGATTTGTCAAATAAAGTTGGTGCTCGTTTATCAGGATCAATAGGAGCTCAAAAAGGAGTCGAATATACCAAAGCCCAACTAGAAACTTTAGGATTAGACCGAGTTTATCTTCAAGAGGTGATGGTTCCAAAATGGGTTCGTGGTGATAAAGAAGTCGCTTATATCTTAGATAACAATTCCAAAATTTCTATTCCAGTTTGTGCGTTAGGAGGTTCGGTGGCAACCCCTAAAAATGGAATAACTGCTGCTGTTATTGAAGTACACTCCATTAAAGAAATAGCTGAACTAGGCGAAGATAAAATTAAAGGGAAAATTGTATTCTTTAATCGCCCTATGCAAGCTGACAATATAGAAACTTTTACTTCCTATGGTGGCTGTGTTGATCAAAGATTTGGCGGAGCAAAAGAAGCTTCAAAGTTTGGTGCTGTAGCAACCATCGTTCGCTCCATGAATATGAGATTGGATGATTTTCCTCACACTGGTGCGCAAAGTTACGGTGATCTTCCAAAAGACAAATACATTCCCGCAGCTGCAATAAGTACTAACGCAGCAGAATTATTGAGTAAATCACTTAAAGCAAATCCTAATTTAAAATTCTATTTAAAGCAATCCTGTGAGCAATTTGCAGATGTTTTATCTTATAATGTAATAGGTGAAATCAAAGGGAGTGAGCACCCTGATAGAATTATGGTGGTTGGAGGTCATTTGGACTCTTGGGATTTAGCCGACGGTTCTCAAGATGATGGGGCAGGAGTAGTGCAAAGTATGGAAGTTTTAAATATTTTTAAGAATATAGGTTATAAACCTAAAAATACAATCCGTGCGGTATTATTCATGAACGAAGAGAACGGTGGTCGTGGTGGTAAAAAATACGAAGAACTCTCAAAAGCCAATAATGAAAATCATATTTTTGCATTAGAAAGTGATTCTGGGGGATTTACACCTAGAGGATTTTCATTTGACACCGACCAGGCAAATTTGGCTAAAATTCAAACCTGGAAAGGCTTATTTGAACCGTATTTAATTCATAGTTTCACCAAAGGGCATTCTGGTGCCGATATAGAACCTATTACTTCAGCTAAAATAATTAAAGCTGGATTGCATCCTGATTCTCAACGTTATTTTGATTATCATCATGCTGCAAATGATAAATTTGACGGAGTAAACAAGAGAGAATTAGAATTAGGGGCTGCAACAATGGCTGCTTTAATGTACCTTATTGATCAAAACGGATTGCAATAAAACAAAAAAGACCTGTAAATAACAGGTCTTTTTTTGATTCAAAATTGCTTATTTAATTAATTCAAAACTACGTTTTACGAAAGCCGTAAGTTCTTCTCCTTTTAATAAATTTTGGGATAGTTTTGCCAAATCTAAAGCTTGTTTTACCAAGTTTTCTTGATTCGCAGTATCGCTAGAATTTAGAATATTAGAAGCCAGTTCAGAATTGGTATTCACTACCAAATTATACATTTCTGGCATATTCCCCATTCCAAACATTCCGCCACCACCAGTTTGACTCATTTCTTTCATTCTTCTCATAAACTCGGGCTGGGTGATAATAAATGGCGCTTCGTTACTGTCTAAAGCTTCCATTTGAACTGAATATTTCTGCTTTGGTACAAATCCTTCTAAAACTGTTTTTAGTTTTTCCTTTTCATCATCAGATAACTTAGAAATTGAAGTTTCTTCCTTTTTTATTAACTTATCAATCGGATCAGAATCTACACGTACAAAGGTCATCGTATTATTATCGCTTTCAATTTTTTGAATTAAATGTGAAATAATTGGAGAATCAAGTAATAAAACTTCGTATCCTTTATTTTTTGCAATTTGTATATAGCTGTGTTGTGCTTCTTTATTAGATGCATATAAAACAACTAGTTTTCCATCTTTATCTGTTTGATTTGGAGCTAATTTTTCTTTTAATTCTTCTAATGTAAAGTAGGTGTCATCAACTGTTGGATACAATGTAAAGGCCCCTGCTTTTTCATAAAATTTATCTTCAGAAAGCATTCCGTATTCCAATACAATTTTAATGTCATTCCATTTTTTCTCAAAATCTTCTCTATTTTCTGTAAATAACGATTTCAATTTATCTGCTACTTTTCTAGTAATATAGTTCGAAATTTTCTTTACGGCACCATCGGCTTGAAGGCTAGAACGAGAAACATTTAATGGAATATCTGGAGAATCAATTACTCCTTTTAGCATCGTTAAAAATTCAGGAACAATTCCCTCCACATTATCAGTTACATAAACCTGATTTTGATACAATTGAATCTTGTCTTTTTGAATTTGTAAATCAGAGCCTAATTTTGGGAAGTATAGTATCCCAGTTAAATTGAAAGGATAGTCTACATTTAAATGAATGTGGAATAGCGGTTCTTCAAATTGCATTGGATACACTTCTCGATAGAAGCTATTGTAATCTTCATCTGATAATTCTGAGGGTTGTTTGGTCCAAGCTGGGTTTGGATTATTGATAATATTATCCACTTCCACTTCAGTAAATAGGTTGTCTTTGTCTTCCTCAGCAACAGATTCACCTTTTTTCTGTTCGATTTTTTCTATTTTCGTTCCAAATTTAATTGGAATCGGCATGAATTTGTTGTATTTGTTCAACAATTCATTGATTTTGAAATCTTCTAAAAACTCCAAAGAATCTTCAGCGATGTGTAAGATAATTTCAGTTCCTCGAGTGGTTTTATCACTTGGATCTAAGGTAAATTCTGGACTTCCGTCACAGGTCCAATGTGCAGCTGGCTCGTCTTTGTATGATTTAGTGATTATTTCCACCTTGGAAGCCACCATAAAAGCAGAATAAAAACCAAGGCCAAAGTGTCCTATAATTCCTGAATCTTTGGCAGAGTCTTTATATTTATCCAAAAACTCTTCTGCTCCAGAAAAGGCCAATTGGTTGATGTATTTTTCAACTTCATCAGAAGTCATTCCAATACCCTGATCTATAATATGTAATTTTTTTCCTTCTTTATCGATTTTAACCTCGATAATAGGATTTCCATATTCTACTTTAGCTTCACCAATACTCGTTAGGTGTTTTAATTTTAAAGTAGCATCAGTTCCATTAGAAATTAGTTCACGCAAGAAGATCTCGTGATCGCTGTACAAAAATTTCTTAATTAAAGGGAAGATATTCTCCACCGAAACATTGATTTTTCCAGTTGTCATAAATTAAAATTTTAAGATTTAAATTTCAGTATTCAAATAGAATACCAATTCAAAAAAAGTGACAAATTGGCGCAAGTGGTATAGTAACTATACCGTTTCGATTTTAAAATAAAATAGAAAATGTAAAATTATCATTAATAAAGTAGGAAAATCGATTCAAAATCTTAACAATAATTTTACATTGAGTTTTAAAACACTTCTTTTGATAATAAATAGGTAACATTAGACTAGGATTTGGATATTAATTTTGCCAAATAATAATCCACATTTAAAAAAAACTAATAATGAAGTATTTTTATTCTTTATTAATCGTACTTATTTCAAGTACAATTTATTCTCAAACCGCAATTATTAAAGGTACCGTAATTGAAGAAGGAACAGGGAAATCGATACCAGGAGTTTTGGTAAAAGTGTTAAATACAAAGCTAGCAACACAAACCGATGCTTCCGGAGAATTTATCATCAGAAATGTTCCAGTTGGAAAACAAGAACTTCAATTTTCTGATTTTACATTAGAAACTAAAATCATATCAGACGTTGACGCTATAAAAGATGAAACTACAACCTTAACCGTTTCAATGTCAGAAAAAAACAACACCTTGAACGAGGTAGTCATCAAAAAAACCAAAATGAAAGCAGAATCTGTCGCTTCATTATTATCCGTTCAAAAAAACAGCACGAGAGTCTCTGATGGTATTTCTGCTGAAACAATAAAAAGAACTCCAGACAGAACGACTTCTGATGTATTAAAGAGAATTAGTGGAGCCAGTGTTCAGGATAACAAATTTGTTATTATTCGAGGATTAAATGATCGATACAATACGACATACTTAAATGGTGCGCCATTACCAAGTACCGAACCGGATAGAAAAGCATTTTCATTTGATATCTTTCCAGCAAACATGCTTGACAATTTAGTAATTTATAAAACAGCTACCCCTGATTTGCCGGGAGAGTTTGCGGGAGGGATTATTGAAATAAATACCAAAGCGACTCCTGATAAAAACTTTGAAACCCTTTCATTGGGTTCTGGTTACAACACTATTACAACAGGAAAAAAACAATTGTATAGTGCCTCTGGAAAAACAGATTGGTTGGGAATTGACGACGGTACAAAAGGGTTGCCTTCCTCTTTTCCAAGTGTTACTAGTTTCCAAGATTTACAAGGGATTCGTAGTCAGGCAAGTACCTTAGCAATTGCTGATTTAGCTAAGTCTACTACTTCAGATTGGAGCTTGTATGAAAAAGCATTTAGCCCAAATACCAGTTTTCAATATACTTTAGGAAGATATTATAAATTAAATGACACTAAGAGTTTAAGTTTTTTATCATCAGTTACCTACAATAGAACAAATGTATTTAGCGAAA
>Ga0209358_10003970_pt1 | contig 10751 bp, 2 predicted proteins | sample LauGreFa1BDMLBSN_2_FD_187574 | JGI IMG/M metagenome (GOLD analysis project Ga0209358, IMG submission 187574) | Freshwater lake microbial communities from Lake Michigan, USA - Fa13.BD.MLB.SN (SPAdes) (version 2) | ecosystem: Environmental > Aquatic > Freshwater > Lake | place: Lake Michigan, USA...
ATTTCCGCACAGGAAACCCGTGGGAGCATGGGAAACAGCGGAATGGGCATCGCCGCGGTCTCTGCCGGCGCAGAGCTTCAGGTGCGCCGGCCACCGATTTCTCCAGTGATCTGGCCCCGCTGTCGAATTCGTGCCCATTCTCGGCCTTTCGGAGCTGATGCCCGTGTTTTTGGGTCCAGGAACAATGTGCTCCCTCGCGTCCGGCGCAGATCGGTCCGCACGAAATCGCATCCCGCGAACCGCCTGCTGCTGTCATGTCTCGAATGCAAACTTGGCCGTCAATGTCGTCGAAGCATATCGGCTGCAATAATCTCTCCGGCTGCCAGGTATGCAAGAAGCCAGTTTCTCCTCTTGGGTTGCTGTATTCGTTGACTGAGTTGCGGCGTGCGTTGCGATGCAGGTTTCTGCTCGTGGGGCGGCCTCCTCGGGAGACCTTTCAAATCGTTCCTCCGGAGAGCAAGCTCTTGACTCGTTTTCAGAACCAGCCAGAGAGGAGGAACATGCAACGGGGGCACCGTCCTGCGATGGGCGCACCAACTTGAACGGCCAAGTAGGCTCGCCAGCGGTTATTTCCGTCGACGCAGTGGACACAGCAGAAATGCCACACCAAGAGCAAGTGCGTTCGCAAGCGGATCAATTGTCAAATGTCCGGTTTGCGGATCGTTTGAAAAATGCAAGTGTTCGTGCTGTTGCTAGGGTTGAACGGGCGCTCAGTTGCAGACAATTCGACATGAGTGACTACCCTTTCCTACCCGGACAACTTGTGAACCTGTTTCTGGCGGCAAAGTCGTTGCCAGACGATGTGTTTCCCTCCACGGATCAGAAGGCTAGCCTCCTCTGGCGGAGGGAGGGAGCTGCAGTAACAGAGATTGACGTTCCATCCGGCTTCAACGATTCAGCATTCAATAATGTCTTTTGGAAAGAAATCGCCCGAATCGCTTTGGAAGCTGCAGGTTACCCCTTTGAGCCCCTTTCCGACGTGTCCATGCCCGACGAATGCCCCGAGCGCCTTGATCTTAATGGAGACCCCTGCTCCTCTGACGGCGAGGATGAACGACGGCTATTGTCCAATGATTCAGTGTCAGGCTTTCAATTCAAAAATCAATATTTATGGGCTCTGGTTCTCGTGCAGCCAGATCTGCGGCGGTGGCTTGACACCTCTAGCCCGCTACCTCGTGTCTGCGGGAGCCTCCTTCGGCTGCGGGTTTCGGTTTTCATAGCAAGCGGCGAACAGAGTGACGACTATGAAGAAGACTCTGAAGTAGGATCCGGAGAATCCGGAGAAGGAGGTCCTGCAGGAGAACCCGAAGAACAAGAAGATTGGGCTGGAATTCTTAAATCTCTCGCTACAGCGTATGACTCAGAAGGCCAGAGCGATGAGGGCTCTGTTGAAGGATCACCTTCTCGTGTGTCTCTTCGTGACGAGAGTCTTGATCGCCATCCTTCAGAACTGTGGAGGGACAGCGGTATCGCATGGGATATCCCTTTTGGGATAGGTCGTTTCATGAAATTCGGACCGTCTCCTGTAAAATGGCTTCCCGGGTTCACTGTTGTGGGAAACAACTGTACTGATGTGGTGGTGCTGGATGACGAAACTGATGGCTGGAACTACGGCCGACGTCGACCTTGCTTCAAAGTGATCCATCGTGACCAGTTATCATCATTGGAATCCGGAAAACCATTCTTTCTCAAGGTCATGTCTGAGTCCCTGTGCGCCCAGGCTCGGAGTGCAGTACGGAACGGACGGATGCTATATTCTGAGAATATTTCTACTCCTCAATGGCGAGTGTTCTTCCGATCCGTTTTCGGTATATTTGAGCAAATGCTTTGGGACGTAAAACATCGAATCGACTATCGGAAAGTGTTCGATGGGGGTTGGGTTCATACAGACGAATTACACAGTGCAGATTGCGACTGCATCTCGGTGCGACTTACGTTCAAAGTTCCTTTCTTAGCGAGCGGCAACTTGATAGCATTACAGTGTGATCTTCACGGCATTTCCAAGGATGCAGATAAAGAGTACAGCGACTTCCTTTTTATGTATGTCACCCCCATACACTTGGGGGCTAGCGGAGTTTCCTGCTCACTTGCTGAGCCAGTCACTCGTCGCATTTTGGATGTATTGGGATGTTGGGGCATGATCGATTTGCGAAAAGCGTTCGAGAAGATGAAGGAAAGTCCAGCTTATTCATTCGGTTTGAGGCCCCAAAGGCAGGTGCATACATTAGAGTGCTGGATGAAGGAGGACGTCGCCGAGATTCTGGTGGATTGCTTGAATGTTAGTTTTGCAGGCGTGCTTAGCGATTCCAATGCACCTACGGTCACTTTGATTCAATCAAGCATAGATCAAAAGTCTGGGGGCTATACCAAGACCCTTACGTATTCCGTGGTCTCCAACTCTGATTCAAACTGGCTGGAAGTCAGGTTTAGATGTGCCCTGTCCACCACGAGACCATTCAAGCAAACCGCTCGAAGAATTAGATGGAATCAGATTTTACTCCACGTCCAGGTCTTTCGCAAAGGAACTGGTGAATTTTTGTCTACCGGTCATCCCATTACTTCTGCCATCTCTTGCACTACAGAATACCTCGAAAAGCAGTTCTTGAAATGTCGCGATCCTCAAGCCTTTTTGACAGTGTTCAAGTCAGGTGGAAGTGTGCGCATGAGAGGCTATAATACCTGGCCAAGATGTTTTTACCTGCAGAAATATGACGAAATGTACGACTACCTGATGGATTTCACTGGCTTCTTCAATCTGCTGCAATCGGGTCATACTTGGGGGCATGGAGCTTGGTCCTATGAGACGGACGGAACTTCCGTTGACGTTCCCACCCATATCACATGGACGCTTCTTGGCCAAGACAGGGTGACTGCAATCGAGCTTGCACCGTCCAGCAGTGATAGCACGGAGATCGAGTTGTCAATTTGTGTCCGAGACACCGTGACCACGGAGCACCTAGATGGGGTTTGTGCAAATTATTTATCTCAGTGTTTTTCGCAACTTCAAATCCGGTTTTGTATTCATAAACTCTGTTTGGCAGGACATAAATGATGATGATGCATGCAGCGTTACAAGCAACGGGACCCTTCGATACCAAACGTCAGGACCAGGATCACAACTCATAACGGTGAGCAGTCGACAGCGGGAACTATAGTTTTAGGCTGTCTGCCACAGATTTCCGATAGAGTGGATTGCGTGTAAACCAGCTGACGACTCCGATGGACACTGGCAGGGACGCGCACTGCTGGAATCTGCGTCGGACGGACAGTCATTGGCTTCCTCGGTATGTATTGATCTCACAGACCGTGGATTTAGCTATTTTTTAGCCCTAATTTTATCTTTGCAGAGTACAGATCATCGTGACCATGTTCGAAGTTCAAGTTCTGATCTCTCCGAAATTGATACCCTAAGTGCAGGCCACAGCGAAAAAGGCAGCGTCGGGCCGAGACTAAAGCGGCAGAATGCTAGGAGCGACACACGAGATCTGAACGCAGAACATGCAGTTCCTGAGGATTTGGTATTTGACCTGTTTGAAGCCATAGACGAAGTCAATGACAAAGCGGAACAATTGCGCGCTGCAGTTTGTGCCCACCAGGTATATGCAGACTGAGAAATGCTTGCAGTGATACTCGTTTCGATCTGATTTTTATTTTTCCGTTGTTCAGAAACGGGCACGTCGTTAACACAAGCTGGATGCAGCCAGACAGTCAGATACGACGCCTAAAATTGCAATTGCTACTTTTTAAGAGGAGCTTTGAATGCCGGCGAGTAGCCGACAATGAACACGAATTTTCCGTCGTTACCCTTCATCGGTTCTTAGACGGAACGCCGCTCGCACACTGTGCTGAGCTCGATTCTGGTGTGGTGAATGAATTTGGTTTGATTCACACGGATGGGCCTGTGTGGCAGGTTATGGTTGAATTGCATCTTTGGTCACCACAAAGCCTTACATTCACCCTAACCCCTAAACATCCTTCTAATGTTTGCAACGCTGTAACTCATATCCCCGTGACATGGACTGTTGTGAGGGCAGACCAGTTTACTTGTGTTCTCTGAAGGTTTACAATAACTTTAAACATGTACAGACAGGCTTCAAAATTCACACCTTTCATTGTCCTGAGTTGAATTGCAGCAAGCCCTGCTCATTTGGCAAGGCTTGAGCAAAGAAATCATGTTGTAAAGCTTGCGATGCAGTGAAGCGCGAGCTGCTTGAATGTGACAAGAGGCCATGCAGCAGGCCTAACAGAAGCATCCATTCGGGTCCTTCCTGACCCCGCATACACTTTTCTAAAATAGGCCAGGAACTCGAAGCGTACCGGTTACGGACCATAGTAGCTATCCAAGATCCACGATCAGCAGGTTCCTGGACAGATTTCAAACATTGGCCTGCCCGTTCAGAGCCACAGGCCTTTGACCTCTTCTGTTCCCGCTGGCTGAAATTTTGAAGCTCTTGTGCCCAAGCCTGGTCCTTTTTTCGCTTCTCGTCGAAATCTGATGCAGTATCAAGCGGAGCTAACACGCGAACAGGCATGACGCCCAAGGCCCACACGTCTCCTGCCCGGTCAAATTGATGCTGATCTATACCCTGAAAATTGTTATTGAAATTCGGAGCACGGATAGAAACTGTCCCATGCCCTGGATGTCGAAAATCTAACGGGTTGGTTCTGTTTCGAGCACCAAACACCTCCTTCAGATCACCACGTTTCACAACTGTGACTTTATCGTGCAACTGATCTGGAAACTTGGTCGAACTATGCCGACGCCCGGACTCAGAAAACGTGTGGGCTACTCCGTTCGGCCCCAAAAATCGTGCATGCCCCCAATCACCCAATATGATTTGGTAGACGGCTTTGCTCACCACACAATAGGCCACATCCGGAGTCTCTGGGATGCTCTCCAGTTTGAGGAGAAATATGTTGTCAGGCTTCAAATCTCCATGCACCATGCCACAATCATGCGCCCATTTCACTACTTGGATCGTTCCCTTCATAACATTTCTCAGATCTCGCAGCAGCTCAACATCCTCCGAGGTTCCAATCTTTTGGAAGCGGTGGCGCAGCTCTTTCCATACGGCAGCGGCAGTAATGTCTGCTCTCTGCATTGCAACTGCAGCAAGCAGCTCGGTTGTTCCCGGGACGTTGATGAGAGCAGCACCGCATGGCCCCCAACCTGACTCCGAGCTCCATGACAGGGAAAAGTATCCAACATTCATCTCCCGACGCTTATCTTCAGCCCAAGTCATGAAAAACGCGTCAGCCAGAACACTGAGCCTCGAGTGGGTTGTATAGTGAACACATCCCATTTTGACAACGAATTTCTGACAATGTCCACCAAACTCTATTGCAACCCCATCGGATCCTGCACCCCGTATTGCATGCAAGTCCCATCCCTCCGTCTTCCGAAGCAATTGCATGCAAGCTTCAACCTTGCCAGATATATAGGAAGGATATGCCCCGCATAGAAGGTCCCGCCCCTCAGGGACAAAGCGTCTCGGAATATTGTGATCACGCTCGGCACTATTGCCCCGGTAGTATGCAGTGAGCTCCGTGTGCCTTTCTCCTGCAGACTTTGCGATTATAAACATGGTCATACTGTGTTTAGAGATGGGCGACTTCCACTCTTTCGGCGAAAATCTGACGTTGCTCCCTTGAAATGCATGATTGCACTTGGCACCTAGCGAGCACTCTTCTACAAGCACATGGTCCGGAGTCCTGCCGCTATCGACAGACTGGTCTAGGCTGTAGCTGAGAGAAATGACATGTGTTTTGTCCTGCACCTGCTCACGGGACAACAATACTCCGTCGTACATCGACATGTAGCTTCCCATGGCAAAGCTCTGCCCAGAAAACAATCCGCTGCCACGATCTCCAACTGCCTTGCTCACATAAAGGAGGGGAAAACATGTTTGCGAGGCCCTTGCCCTGCCTGTTTCGCTGCTGATCCTATCCTTCACACAAGGCAACTGTATGGCATAGGTAAAGCCTCCATCTGGCCTCTGGTATTGCGCGATCTCACGGCCAGTAGGCATCGTCCTCATCAGGTAATCGTATGCATCTTGTCTGGCTCGATCGGGATCCCGTCGAGCACATTCGGAAAGATTCTGCAAGAATAGACTTTCCTCGTCCGAAGAGGATCCAAGTTCTTGCTCTGAAACTGGCTCATCTCCACACCCCGATCCTGATTGGTCTGGATCCTTCTCAGAGGTGGATCCAGAGCCAGAACCGTTGGACTTGGGAGGAACTTGTGCATGCAACGTCTCAGTCGCGAAGCTGTGGTCTGCCATGTTCATCACTCGGGAGCGCTTTGCTGTCACCGACGTCTCAACTCCTTGAACCGACATTTCTTCACGATTCCTACCTCTACTGGTAGCTTTCAGTGCCGCCATGGTGCCGTAATCGTTTGCACAGCAAGGCTGGCCAGCTTGAACCTTCGACCAGTCCACTTCCCCTCCCCTGAAATGTTGAGCAAAAGAATTCAAAACATCTGCTGCATCCAACATATCGTTACGATCCGACTGTGGACAGTCTTTTGCATGCGAAGGAGCAAAAACCCATTCGCGAGTCTCTGATCGGGGAATCCTATCATCTGTGTATACATCCTTGAGACTGTTGCCTGACCGCTTTTGTCGGAGAAATTGCTCTAACCCACTCTGAAATTGTCTGATCCACTTGTCCCCTTGAAATATTCCTTCTTCAAACCCATCATTTAGATGCCCTCGAATGCTAGTCAGCTTTTCACGACCTTCTGTGCCAAAATAAACTGCCTGCCTCTGAAACTGCTCCAGGTCGAAGCAAATGAGGTCAACGTCAGCTGAGAAATTTTTCGCCAAACTTAATGACACACGCCCATGAAAATAGTCACCCACAAGAACAAGATAAGGGACACCGGCGCGATACAGATCGCTGCACGTAGTGTGTCCGCAATAGATGTCCGAATCAAGCGCAAGGTCAGCATGTCTGAGCCGCTCGAGATGTTCGTCACATGGAACATCATCAAAAAAGATAATGCTCTTCCTTGCCACGCCTGACCCCAAAAGGAACTGGAGAATCCGCTGGGCCGCAACCTGCGACGATCTCCGAATCCAGAGCACACCATTCTGGACGTTAAGCAAAATAGCTGAAAAGGCCTTCGCCAGGCGGCGGGTTATCCGTCCGCTACGACCGGCGAATACAAAGACAAAAGCGCTGTCCGGTAGATTCCAATCTGATCGATTTGTGGATGGGGCTTTGGAATTGAAAACCCCATCCGAGCAAGAAATCAAGGCGTTCGGCTGATAGCAGGTTAAATAGAGGAGTCGCTCTTCGGCCATCGACATTTGAGGACTATCCGGGGGAAGAACATACTGGTCAACAGTTGTGAAATCAATGTGTCCGCCCGGCTGACAGCCTGGATAACCCAAATGTGCACCCTGAAGTGCTGCCGGCCGCAAAGACATCACGCCAATGAAACTCCCATAAGTTGCACCTCCAGCATCCATGAGCAGGTCCAACTGATGTATGCGAATTTCTTCTGCCAACTCAAGGTCGCTAGTATCTGGATCGAATTCAAATATGGTGGCGTGCTGGGATAAAACCAGATAATGAGGGTCATTCTTTAGTTCATCATCAACGCTGACTTCATGCCTGCAAAAAAGGAAGAGCGTATTGCGCTTTGCCATTTCGATCAGAACGACTTTTGACAGCTCCCACCAAGGTGTTCTCCCTCGCATATCGGCAGTGACATATCCACATCGCATGCCCACTTCTCGAGCAGTGCATCGGGCTACACATTTGCCACGCGCCAGGGTTATCTTGCTCGCATTCAAACCTTTCTTCTGTTTCGCCTTCAACAGTTTTTTATTTCTTGCTTTCGAAACGTTCTTCTCTTGTGTCTTGCGAAACGATTGCGAAAGTTTCTGAACATGCACCGAAAATGCCTTTTGAAAAAGATCAAGGTCCGGCCCGTTCTCCATCCCCAAAAGGTTCATGGCGCTGAACAGGACCAACGACGGGTCCTCGTTTCTTTTGATTTGTTTCCTATATTGGTGCATGACAGCAGGGAGCGAGATATCCAGACAATCCCACTGACAACTATCTTGCAAAGAGCTGACAGCGCGCGCAAACTGGTCCATCAGGACACGCTCGTCCATTGTTAAAGAGCATTTTTCAGCAATCGATGTGATGTTCCTTGCGGATTCAGCAACGCATCGCTGAAGCACTGCATCGTGGGATGCAATTCCGATACATGCAGGACACCTGTACGCTATGGCAGTACTGCTATCCCGCCCAGTACAGCAGTAGCCAAATGGAAATTTGCAGAATTCACACAAATCTACCTCTAATTTTGTTGGTCCCTTGCAAATATGGAGACCACATCCAAAACACGAAGAGCACTCGCCTGACCAAATAACTTTTGGCGGTTGACTCCGACCGAGGCCAGCAAGCTCGGCTCGGCAATAAAAGCATACGAAATCATCAGGGGCCCTCTGGATGCCCAAGCAATCAAAATGGTAGGTCGTTTGATTGCATTTAGTGCAACATACGAAGCTGCTGATGTGCAAATCTGCAGACAGTCTCTGTTCACAAACAGCGCAGCGGGCATGAACAGGGAGAACAGCCAGGCTTTTTCCCTTGAATTGATTTTCCTTGATAGGATGAAGGAAAACATCAACGTTTGGCAACGTCACATCTTCTGAATCTCCGTCGTCGAAAACGATCCGGATGCTTTCCTGATTGGACTCGGTCACACGACCGCTGAACCATTTGAGGGGGTTATCCCATATCACATCAACACGCTGATTGAGTTCGGGCAGCTGTATTGTCTGTAAGTCCAATTCAAAATCTTTGTTCCTGACAAAAATGTAACCTGTATAACTTCCTTTACCGATCATTGTCAAATGCTGTATCGTGGAACGAGTGCTAAACCGTTTCTGTCCCGGACTCGAGTTCAACTCTGCCAGCAAATGGCAAGCACCCGATCCCTGGTCTCGACAGACACAAGCAATGCATTGAATATGGGGTATATTGGATAGATTCCGAGCAGAGTTGATAATATCCTCTCTGCTCCAGCCAACATTAAACCAGTATACCAAAACTGAACGGGACAGACCATCAAACAAGGAACGAAAACTGCTACCTCCAACCTCGGTGCAGCCGTTGCTCCAAGAAATCTGAACAGCTTGGAATTCTTCAGAAAATTCTTTGAGATTTTCGCACACTTTAGATTTCAATTGGAACCCTTCGGTAATATGTTTTAAACTTATCTGGTTCTGCACGAGATCTATCCCTGAAACTTTCCCGAACAGCCGCGATGCTGCTGCACCAAAAAGAGCTCTTCCAGCACCGCATCCAAGGTCGAAAAAGTCAGGTTTGCTGGTCGTGGGATACTCTTCATTCATGAGGTTGAGTCCTTCGCGCAGAAGCTTAATGAACGATTTCGGTCGCAAGCTTCCTGAGACTCCTGCAATATTGCTATCGATGTTACCCATAGCCGTGTTGATAAATCCCAATACTTTCTCCAAAGGCTGATCGATAGACTTCGGAAGCAAGCCACCCGACCCTCTTGATCCCTCTGATCCCTCTGATCCCCCTGCAGCGTCCCTGCTGACAATGGGACTGGAAGGCCCAACAAAATTTTGAGTGGATGCTGATGCTGCAGTATTACTCAGAGTGTTTTTAATGTAGCTTTTTATTGGTAAAGGGATCTGCAGATGTGGACACCGCCAAAGTAACTCTTCACGACCTAAAATCATTTCGCCTTGAATAGCACGCAGAAAAGGATCGAACAAACGCTTATCCTTCAGGCAATCTGGGAAGGAAAGGAGAAAATTTTCCAGCCAAGAATATTTGCTGCTCCACGTTTCGTCATCATCGCGTACGATTTCACATTCCCATGCTTCGAAACCAAAAGATTCGATATCTTCAGCCATTAAAGCAACCGCATCAATGCTGTAAAGGGAGCAGTCTGCAAGCTTCGTGAGGATGCTGTCGGCACCAGCTGGCGTCTTGGCCCGCTGCCTTACCCGCGACGCAAGGCTTTCATCAAGAATACTGAATCGGGTGTCAGTGCATGGTTCCGGCGCATCCTTACACGAGGTTAAGGAACTGTGAATTGCAGATTGGTTCGAGGAAGGTTTGTCAAGCATGACCTCATCCAGAATCTCTGCGGCCAAGTCCGTCATGAGGGTCTGATCCGCAATCGGATTTGTGTCGACAGGCTCATGATCCTCCATCCCTTCGACCATCGTTGAGAACGGTCCCGCCGTCTGCTGATACTGAGATATGCCCTGAGGCACAACAGTGGCTGGCGCCGACGGAGACGGGCGCGCCTGCGAGGATGGATGCGTGGCCCGGTGGATGCTTTTTGCACTGAGTGCACTTGCATTCGAAGCGTCGCCGGCGAACGGGACGGCGGCAGCAAAAGGAGCTCCATTATATTCCGCAGGGATGACACATAAGCCAGGGTGACATGGCTGTCCCCAACCGCCATGCGCCGGCATGAAGGAGTGGCACTGCACAGGAAGAGCACCTATGGGCTGGCCCGCGAAAGGGCTTGCTGCAATCCGTCCTCCCTCTTGCGCATAGAGCATCCTTGGCTGCATTAAATTCGGGAAAAAATGTGTCGCATACGGATTCTGATAATTCTGACTACAACCAAGATGAGCCGGAACCAAAGAGGCTGTTCCGGAAGGGCTTTCCAATTTTTTGCTGTGTTTCTTGATTATTTTGGAGACCATGGTTTGATGAATACTATACTGTGAAGCAACAGATGA
>Ga0209358_10003972_pt1 | contig 10750 bp, 25 predicted proteins | sample LauGreFa1BDMLBSN_2_FD_187574 | JGI IMG/M metagenome (GOLD analysis project Ga0209358, IMG submission 187574) | Freshwater lake microbial communities from Lake Michigan, USA - Fa13.BD.MLB.SN (SPAdes) (version 2) | ecosystem: Environmental > Aquatic > Freshwater > Lake | place: Lake Michigan, USA...
AGACTTTTAAGTAATTAATTGTAAGCATCACATTTTACATGCTTGTGTTTCTCAGCTTTAATTGGCTTGTAATGTGTTTTGTAACAATCTGCTGAGGAATATTGTGTAGTCTTACAAGACACTAATACAGTAAATACTGCAATAAATAGAATAAGTTTTTTCATAAGTAAAATTTTAAGTGTAACAAAAAAGCCCCTGATTACTCAGAGGCTCATGTGATCCTGATAAGATTCGAACTTATGGCCTACTGCTTAGAAGGCAGTTGCTCTATCCAGCTGAGCTACAGGACCGTTGAGGAACTAGTCCTCTATACCTCTATCATAGTAGAACTGATTAAAAGACTCATGCACTTTGGCAACAATCAATCTTTCAGTACATGATTCAGCATGTTCTAAATCTTTTAAAGTAACTATACCTGTTTTCTCTAACATAGTCTTCAAGTTACTGAATGCAAATTTACTAGATTCTACACAATCTGGTGCAAACTCAAAGCTTAATCTAGCAACTTGGTTTGCTAATAGTCCTAGCTCATGATAAACTTCATTAGCTTGTTCTTTAACAATAGCAAGTTCTTCTTCAAGCTCAATTGCTTTTTGTTTCCAGTTAGTTGTAGTTCTTTCTTTAGTTACTACTGGATTTTTTCTTGGTCTTCCTACTTTGTTTTTCATACTTAAGAATAAAAATAAATAAACATTAACACTGCTGAAACAATGAATCCCGCCAACATCAGTTTAAGCGGGAACATTGCTTCCTCCTCTTCTAATCTCTCTATCTCTTGATCAATACAGTATTCAGAATACTGTACATCATTAAGATAAATTGCCTTCATGTCTGGATCCATATCAGAGCTATGAATCTCTGCTATGTCCCATCTACAGCTTTCTTTCCGCTGTAATAGTTCTTTAATCTGTGCTTTCCTTGACCGTTTCATAGTTAAAGTATATCTAGGTTAGCACTATTGTCAGCAATAAATGAATCTAACAGAGCTGCTTTTTGCTCCATTAGTCTTTCTATTTTAGCATCAAGCTTTAAAGCAGAAAAATCTCTAATGAAAGATTCCATTTGAGTATATAAAATAGAACCTTCAATAGCTCTACCATATTTACCATTTTCCCAATTAATAATATTAGGATATTTTTTGCTAAGTTCAAGACCTTGGTCTGCAGATATCTTAACATTAAGTTTTACAAGGATAACTCCACCAAATGGTGTGTATCCAAAAGGAATTCTATTTCTCATAATCAGAATAAATTAAGTGTATAAATAAAAAATTAATAAGTTACAAATCATAAAAGTGGGATTACTCTTCTTCATCCCACTGGTGATGGTCACCATTACTACAACAAGAACAATCTGTACGACAGTAAAAGTCAGCATAAGACTCGTCTTCATTGTAGAAATATTCTTCTTCTTCACAATAACAGTCAAAACATTGGAACCATTGACCACCATCGGCACCTTTCTTGACAAAATAAGTTTCTTCAGACTCTGTAATATTTATATTACAATGACTACATATTAGTTCGTTTTCTTGCATATATTCAGAATTAGTTAATAATCAGAAAAATAGTGTTGGCTTTCAGATCTTCTCAGCCCCGCACTATAAACGGACGATCTTTGTGGGGCATAGAACTCATCCTCTATACATGGATTCCCCTCTGCACTCAGTTGTAATACCACAACCAATTGTTTCATGGCTATTTTACGTGTTTTAACCCCAAACCTTATAGGCAAATTTACTGGGAGTATATTACAACTGTCTACCCTTGGGAAGTAGAAATGGTGCATTACTAGGCAGTTTAGACTCACTACCCAGGAGTAAAATTGTAGCTTCAGGAATGGGTTATCATTGCTACGTTACCAAATCACTTAGTCTTCTAACCTAGACTAGAGCCCGCTCTTGGCGACAATGCTGCTGCAGCAGCTGTTTACTTGTACTCTTTGAGTAAACATACACGTACTCTCACAAGGTTGCAACCCCTGACTTACTGTTTCAACTGTTATTTCCATCTAATACTTTTGATATTAGGTTGTGTCTACACGTGGCATAGTTAAGCCACGATTCTCAGTTCTCCTGCTTGGATGAGAGTAATAAAGTTCTAATGGTTACCACATTGTCCTTTTGAATAGACTGTTATATTCATTTCGGGACCATTAGAACTATTGAGTAGTTTGTCTACTTGCTCAGGTATACGCAGAATATCACTGCCTTTCTATTGTCTTGGTGGTAACTGACTAACTTGTTTCATTAGTCTAGTTACATCATCCGGAGTTAGATGTCCTTCAACATCATTAGTGACCGGAGTATCATACACTAACTCTGAATACTCATCACCAGGAGCCATATATATAACAGCAAGTTCATATAGTCCTTGTCTACCACCGTGTGTATATGGACCACGTACTACTGATACACCATAATGGTTATCATAGAAGTGGAAAGCACCTTCTTGCATGTCATCAGTTTCAAATTGTAAATCAGCAAATGTCATAGTTAAAAAGCTAATTGGATTAATAAATCTTCTCTCTTGGCAGTAAGTTCTTCTATAGTAGAATCATTAAGAGAAGTTAATTCTGCCTGTGTTGGCTCATCACCATTTAAGCGGACCGTTAAGTCCACTATTTCTTGAATTAAATAAGTTGCAATCATAAGTATATAGTTTAGGGGTAAATACAATTTCCGGAATCTATTACTGTCTTCTTTCTACTGTATATAGTAGTAGTAATAATATAGATAGTAATAGATATAGTATATATAGTGATAGGTTAATGTACTTATGTTGTTTTAGCTATATACATATGTGTATGTATAGGCTGTTGTCATAATCTGTGAGTGACCAATGACCATAAGATAGGAAGAGTGTTTTTCACTCAAAACCTCTGTAAGTCCCGTCCACACTACTTTTCAGAAAAATTATCAGTAACTATTTAGTCCATTGTAGCGGTCTCTGTAGCAGTCATTGACTGACCATTAACTGACCAATGACAGCCACAATGAATCCCTACTATATATACTAACATAATCCTAAAGAGGCATAAAGCCGTTCCGAAGGAACTATTACCAAAAAATAACATACCCTGATTATCAGGTAGTTACATATTTTGGGTCTCATTTCTGTATATATAGAGTATAAACACTTCTATATATAGTAATAGAACATACTAACTAAAAGAAAAACCCCACATTTCTGTGGGGTAATTCTTGCATTACTGAATGTTGATAGCATCAACTGCATCTTCAACAGCAACGTCTTCAAAGTCTGCTTCAGAGAATGTATCTCCTGAGACATAACTTGATAAAGTAGCCCAAGGCTTACGGCCATCAGAAAGCTGAACTCTACCTAAGTATGTTTCTCCAACCTCCATACCTTGCTCGTAAGAAGCTTGGTAAACCACTAAAGCATTCTTCTTGTGCTGAACACCTGCATTGTCAGTGAACTTTACATCAGCCAACTTATACTTGATGGTTTCCCCGTCAGCATTAGAATAGCTAAACTCAGTGTCACTTAGACGCAAGAGTGTTGCATTAATGGTTGCTACTTTAACCGCATTACCATTAGAGGTAGTGTCAGCCTTAAATGTTAATTTAATAGACATAAGAATATGTTTTAAAGATTAATACTCATATAAATATAAAGAGGCCAAAAGCCGTTGCGTAGCAACTGTTCAGTAACAGAATTAAAAAAGGGGATATTACTCCCCTTCTAATGTACCCTCTTCAATAGCATATTGATAGCCTATAAATTGCTGAGTCTGTGCTTCATCAAAGCTTTTAAGTCTATCTACTTTCTCTTGAGCAACTTCTAATGTAGTGTAGATACCTACAATATTTTTACCCATATACACACCGAAGTCATCATATGCTTCCATCCATACTATAAATACTTTTTTCATAATAGTTAGTTTTAAAATTTTAATAATTATAAAGAGGAAAAAAACAACCCATTACAGGTTGTCTCTTTCTAATACAGCTGATATGCTATCAATAGGACAGAAGTATGTGTGCCTATCTAAGCCCTCAATGATAGCTGAATTACCCTTCAACTCAATGAAGTATTCAGGATCAACGTGTCTTGTACGGTGTTGTGTTACAGCACCAATCAACCAACCACCAAACAAACCTATTGAGAAATAGGCTACTACAAACAAAGCATTTCTTTTTTCTGAATTCATAATGTATAGATTTAATATTCTAATAAATAAAAAGAGGGCTATTAACCCTCTTGTTTTACTTCTTGATGGTGTCAGTACAATGACAGTTGCCTAAGTAAATCATAGACTTACACACAGGACACATTTCCCATCTCATAACATAATGTTTCATAATATATTAGTTTAGAATTCTATTAAATAAAAAGAGGAACTTAGTTCCCCTTATACTTTGTGCTTAATGTTATATATGCTTCATCAAGTATATCACTGTCTACTTGGTCCTTTACATATTTAACTGCAGATAATACTGCTTTTAACTCATCCCATGTGAGCTGTATTTGTACTGTTTCTTCCATGATATAGTATTTCTAATTAATATAAAGAGGATTAAATAAAAGGGGATGTTACTCCCCCTTTATATAATAACCATTAGGTGTTTGAGAATATATTTCTTCAAGCCTATTGATTATTTTAATAATCTCTTCAGTGCTAATATTATTATTATAATGAACACTGAATTCCATTTCATCCACCTCTGTATACTCTCTATCATCACTTACTAAAGCATTAAGAGAATAGATAGCCCACAACAGATCTCCTTTGGTTTCATTTAAAGTATATTTCATAATATATATTTTAGAATTCTAATTAATATAAAGAGGCTTTAATAAAAAAAAGAGGATGTTAATCCTCTTCTGCAGCTCTAAGTGCTATAATAACAGCCAATGAGTAAATCATTATTTGTACTACATAAGCAAGGAAGTTGTACTTGCTGAAGTCAAATGCTAAGCCTAATGATCCAACACCTTCAATTAACATTGTAACAAGAATAGCTACAAGCACATACTGAATTTTTCTAAGATTGTTCATAATATATAGTTTAAAATTCTTATCTATATAAAGAGGAAATAAAAAGAAAAGGGAACACATGTCCCCTCTTCCCTTCTAAACTATGACACCTACAACTTCAGGTCTCTCTAATGCTTGTGTAGTTACATCACACACAACCATAATTTCTTCTATACTTGAAGCCTCAAGTCTTGTTCTTTCTTCAGTAGTAAGAACTTGATTCTTCAATAGTAAGTTACCTTCAATGGTATCTAATAAGTCTCGGATAATAAATTGTACTAACATAGTTTTTATATTTAGAATTCATATATATATAAAGAGGAAAGAAAAAGGGGGTTATCCCCCCAATCCTTCTATTGTTTCCATGAATCTAACTATCATCATTTCTTCTGTAGTTTCATCATCAGGCATCATAGCTCTTAAAAGATTCTTGATTAAGTCTAATTGCTCTAATGTGCAGTTAGTTTCCAATGCCTGAATTGCTTTTCCTATTTCATTCATAATCTATAGATTTAATATTTATATAATTATAAAGAGGAAAGAAAAAAAGAAGGAGATTACTCTCCCTCTTTCTTTAATAGCACTTGAAACAGCCAATGCGTAGCAGTGGTGAATGTTTCAAACTTAACAAGTAAACCTGTGGTAGTCCACTGGTTAATCTTTGTCTGTGCTTTTGTGAGCTCACCTGCATCTCCGCAAGCAACCTCAATAAATACTGTTCTGTATTTCATGGCTATAAAGTTTAGAATTCACATGAATATAAAGAGGCTTATATAGCACAGTAACATCCTACATATATATAATACATGCTTGCCTTGCCTCGTGCCACAGCATGTTCCATGAGCATGCACCTGCAGAAGCATTGATTGCTCAGCTCTGTGAGCAAGCATGCTGATGCATGCAGAACTTTCTCCCAGCAAACTTTTTTCTAACTTTTCCCTGTGTTCAGGCCTTCCCTCCTACAGTCATAGGGGGTACCCACCTTGGCGCTCGGGGGGTGGGGGGTCTGTGCGTATGGGTCACCACATCCTCTTATATAGAGTAAACCCATTTACCACATCCTCTAGTACAAAACATTTCCCCTCCCCGTGTCCAGTTATTACCGCAATAAACTGGACATACTGGGGGCATACAGACTAAGTAGATTGGCCCGGGGATTATATGCACCTACATATAGTTTAGGCTGATGTGACCATATTGTATGTAATTACATATAGTCCCTTTAAAGGAACATTACTGCAACTTAATGTCCGTTATATAACACATTATACCATAATAGTACAGTCTATGATGGATTTATCCATCAGCTTATAGGTTGAAAATAATTTACTTTTTATAAGTTTATAAGTTTATTAATTAGTATATTGTTAGTATGAAGAAGATAGATATGGGTAAGTATATTGTTCTCTTTGGGGACAATGCCACTGAAGTATTTGACTACTATAAGGTAGATGAGATGCACGGGTTAAGCCGTAAAGATGCTCAAGCTGAAGAAGTAGATAAGACTGTGGGCAATGGAGTTTATATTTATGGACTTACCAACTATGATCCGGCAGATAAGAAACTTACTGCAAAAGAACCTTACAAGCCTTTTATATTTATAAACCTTGGAACATTTAAAAGGTATAGTCTTACAGAAAAAGCTACAGCTATTATGCATGAAACTATGCACATGGCTATCTTACTTAATAACTGGAAGATTACTGATAAAGAAGAAGAGGTAATCAGTTTTGCAGAAGAACAAGCTAATAAGATTATTGAGAAGTTGGGGATTGATAGAAAAGAACAACCAAAGAAAAGCTTCTTTAAGAAATAGTATATTTGTATCACTCCACTAACAGGTTTCTGTTAGGACCCATTAGTGATACTGTTGCTAATGACCTGTGAATAGTATTCATAGGCATATGTACCTCTGACGCATACCATAAGAACTGCGCACCAGCCGAGGTCTTTGAGTTACTGGGAAGTTCTACTAAGGTACCTAGGGTAGATATAACCAGTAACACCCCCAGGAAAGTTCCTCTGATCAAGGATTACTACCTGGGGTTTTTTGTTTATATTTAGTATATGATATATGAACCACATAATAGGATAGAGGTAGATACACCAAAAGGTCCTGGGATAATTTGGTTAGTCACAGAGTATGGACATGAGACCGATACTATCTATACCGTAATTATAAATGATACTGGAGAGATGTGGCAGTATACTCATAAGGACATAAGAGCTAAAAATAATCTTACATATGGTAGAGTCTTAAAGTAAATTTGTATATTATTAGTATAAACTAATAATCATGGCAAAGGTAAAAGACAGTGCAACTAGATTGGTCAAGGTAAAGGTTTCCAGACCAGGCATCCATGCTAAAACAAAAACCAGCAAACTAAAGAAAAGTAAGAATTATAAAAAAGCTTACAAAGCACAAGGAAGGTAAAATATTTTACTATATTTGTTGTGTTCATAATGTTAACTGTTTTAAGGGTTAAAACAATGAAAGCCTAGATTTAACGTCTAGGCTTTTTTATTTGGAAAAATTTTTTATATTTGTTCCATGGTATACTTATATAAGCCAATTATGTGTACACTTAAAGCAATCCAGTTTAATGGCGGGAATGCTGATGAGGTTATAGAACTTATTGGTAACCGTAACTGCTTTCATAATAAAAGCAACGGTCTATGGGTATTCCTGCCACATGGTCAAAAGAAAGTTCATGTAGATGATTATGTGATATTAACAGATGATAATGACATTAAGATCTATGATCCTATAGATTTTAAAAAAGACTTTGAACCTGTACCATGACCCAACATCAAGTTGAGATATGGCAGAAGCTGGCAGCTGAGTCAAAATCTAATTTGGAGGCAAGGATTAAATTTGATAAGTATATGGAAGAGCAAACACAATATGGTATGGTGGAAACCAAACTACCAAAATTTGGGGAGTTACTAATTAATGCAGAATCAGAAGATGCAGATGTAATTAGAGTAACAGAATTAGCAGCAGAGATTGCTGAGATCTTAAAGAAAAGATATTCTGAAGATCAAAGAGGTCCAGTAAAAAGTTTACTATTTGACCATGCGGTAGGTGAGTTATTTAGTGCTCATGCTGCCATAGTAAAAGTATTAACAATGAAACCAATACAATAATGAAATTACACGGAAAAAGAATTTTAGTTACTAAACCAGAAGTAAAAGAATCAGCATTTGAATTATCTGAGAAAGATAAAGCTTTGTTAGAAGCAGATATGAGAACTAAGTGGACTGCACTTGAGATCTTTGCAGTAGGTTCAGAAGTTGAGTTATTCAAAGCAGGAGATAAAGTATATCTTCAGATGAATGCACTTAACACAGCAGAAGTAGTAGATATTGACGGAGCTCTCAAGCTCATGGTGAGAGAGCATGATATTGCAATCACATGGTAAACTTTAGTCAAGAAGCAGAAGAACAGTTTGAAAAAGTCATGTGCTCTAAAGAAGAAATGGCTGTACCAGCAAAGGATATTGAAGCTAGAATTATTATTGTTAACGATTCTACTAGGCCTAATCATTATGGTGGTGCTGGTACTACTTATGAAGTATTCAACGTACTAGAAGCTTGGGGTATAGACAAAGATTTCTATCTTGGCAATGTAGTTAAGTATGTTGCAAGAGCAGGAAAGAAAAATAAATCCACTGAAAAAGAGGATCTTAAGAAAGCTTTAGTATATTTACAAAGAAGAATAGACTCACTATGACCTGGATAAAGATACTTGCACTCATACTTGGCCTAAATGCACTAGCATTTTTCTGGATAGTTATTAATGCTATGACAAGACCTATCTATAATAAGATGTACAACATGTACACTGAAGATGAGAAAGGTAGAACTATTGCTAACTGGACTATTGCTGCTATGATACTAGTATCTTTTCTATTAGGATATATGATGGGGTAGTTCTGTTATCCTCCAATTTTCCCTACCCTGTCACAAAGTCCCTGGTTTTTACCGGGGATTTTTTGTTATATAAAATATTTTTTGTATATTATAATGTATACATTTAACATTTATAGCCGTGGATATTTTAAATTTTATAAGCTGGATCAAAGGTGGTAGACAAGTTTCTACTGTAGATGCATCCAAAACATTAGTTCCTCTTGGATTAAGAGATGCAAAAAGAGATGATGGTTACCTTGCAGGTGCTATCACAGTAGAAGATTTGCTTGCACTTGTAGATACAAGTATTCAAGGAGAATCATATATTGTAGTAAAAGGTGATGGTGCAACTGCTGCCGAAAATGGTGCAGAATTAAAAGCTGCATATGATATTGCTGTTGCATCTACCCCATATGGTAGTGCTAAGTCATCTTCTAATGAGTATACTATTCTTGTAGCTCCAGGTACATATGATATGAGTGCTTATAATGGAGCATATGGTTGGGAAATAGATGCTGATTATGTAAATGTTATCAGCCTTTCTGGAATTGCTGATGTTGTTCTTACAACTTTCTTAGTTAGCAGTAGTTTCTGTACTATTAAAGGTATTGATGCAAGCCCAAATAATGGTCAAATACTTATTGACCCAAGTACTACATCTATTACATTTGATACATGTATTGCTAGTGATTTTTCATTTGGTGCAGGAATAACAATGAATGGACACACATTTAAAAATTGTACTGCAGGAAGCAATTCCTTTGGATCATCTATGGTATTATTTGCACCTATTCCTTTTGTAACACCTCCTCAATCTACACCACAAACAGTTACCATTCAAGCTTGTACTTTTGAAAACTGTGTTGCTGGATCAAATTCATTTGGTGCTGCATTTGTTGATGCAGGAATTATAGATTCAACATTTAATAAGTGCTTGGTATCAACAACGGATCCATCGCTAGCTTCTTCTTTTGGTTATGCAGGTAATTTTGGACCTAGTGGTGGAACTGTTTATATTGCTGGTACAACTTTTACAGATTGTAAGAGTGGTTGGTATAGTTTTGGTTGTCATACAGGTTTTGTAGGTGCCTCAGTTCTTATAGAACCTAATGCTGTATTTACTAATTGTAAAGCTGAAACATTTGCATTTGGTGCAGGTGATCCTGGTAATACTGCAGAAGCACTTGGTTTCTTCAAAAACTGTACTGCTAATTCATTCTCATTTGGATATACAAGGACTCGCCAAGGTATGGCAAGTGGTACTTTTGAAAATTGTACTCTTATTCAAGCAGAAGGTTTTGGTGGTTATGAAGCAAGTGGTTTATTTGTAAATTGTAGAGTAGGTTCTCCTACCGCTGGTGGTGGTCAGGCATTTGCATTTGGTGCAGGTGATCCTGGAGCAGGATATGGATATGCAAGTGGAACATTCACTAATTGTGCAGCATATGGAAGCTTAAGTTTTGGCTATCAAGCAGCTAATGGTATTTTTACAAACTGTATAGCTGCTGGAGCAGCATTTGGTAGATTAGCAGACGGTATATTTAATAACTGTGTTGCTAGTGGTAATTCATTTGCTTGGGATACAACTGGATTAACAGTAGCTGGTCAGTTCAATCACTGTATAGGTGGTGTAAATTCATTTGGTAATGATGATAATACATTAACTAATTATTTGCTCTCTGGTAGAGCAGCCTTTTGTATTAAAAATAGCGGGGATTATTATACATCTTCGGGTGCACCAACAGTATTACAGTGTGTAAATGGAAGTAACGTTGTTGTAACAATATAAAAATAAATTATGAAAACATATAGATCAAGTCAAGAAGGTGTATGGACA
>Ga0209358_10003973_pt1 | contig 10747 bp, 7 predicted proteins | sample LauGreFa1BDMLBSN_2_FD_187574 | JGI IMG/M metagenome (GOLD analysis project Ga0209358, IMG submission 187574) | Freshwater lake microbial communities from Lake Michigan, USA - Fa13.BD.MLB.SN (SPAdes) (version 2) | ecosystem: Environmental > Aquatic > Freshwater > Lake | place: Lake Michigan, USA...
AACTCTTGGGAAGGTACCGGCGACGGTCACGCTCTCGCTCTTAAGGCTGGCGGAAACCTAATGCACATGGAATTCATTCAGTTCCACCCAACTGGCATGGTTTGGCCACTTAGCGTTAAAGGCATCCTGGTTACTGAATCAGTTCGTGGAGATGGTGGAGTGCTTCGTAATTCAGAAGGCCGCCGCTTCATGTTCGATTACATCCCACCAGTATTTGCCAAGCAATACGCAGACACTGAAGAGGAAGCCGATCGTTGGTACACCGATCCAGATAACAATCGTCGTCCGCCAGAACTTCTACCTCGTGATGAAGTTGCGCGCGCGATTAACTCTGAAGTTAAGGCTGGTCGTGGTTCCCCACATGGTGGCGTATTCCTGGATGTTTCAACTCGTCTAGCCCCAGAGGTCATCAAGGCCCGCCTCCCATCCATGTGGCATCAGTTCAAGGAACTTGCTGACGTGGACATCACCAAGCAAGCAATGGAAGTTGGACCTACTTGCCACTATGTAATGGGTGGCGTTCAGGTAGATCCAGATACCGGTGCTGCAACTGGCGTTCCTGGCCTTTTTGCTGCGGGTGAAGTTGCCGGCGGTATGCATGGTTCAAACCGTCTTGGTGGAAACTCACTTTCTGACCTTTTGGTATTCGGTCGTCGCGCAGGTGTGGGAGCAAGTGAGTACGTAAATGCTCTTGCTGCCAAGCCAAAGCTTGAACAGGCCGAAATCGAACGCGCATTAGCTACCGCGCTAGCTCCATTCAAGGGAGATAGCAAAGAAAATGCATATGCAGTTCATTACGAACTACAGCAGATGATGAACGATTTGGTCGGCATCATTCGCGTTGGTGCAGAAATGCGCGAAGCAATCGAAAAGCTTGAAGTTATGAAGGAGCGTGCAAAGCACGTAAGCGTTTCAGGTGACACCAAGTTCAACCCAGGTTGGCACATCGCTCTCGATTTGATGAACATGCTGCTTGTCAGCGAAGCAGTTGCAAAGTCGGCTATGGAACGCGAAGAATCACGCGGTGGTCACACTCGCGATGACTTCCCAACTATGGATCCAAAGTGGCGCGCAATTCACGTCATCACATCATGGGATGGCGCAAAGGTAAATACTGAGCGTCAGTCATTGCCACCAATGCCTAAAGAATTGGCTGAACTATTCGACGTCGAAGAATTAAAGAAGTACCTGCTGCCTGATGAACTTGCGCAGCTTGGAATGGGAGGCAACTAATGGGTTACTTAGCATCGATGCGAATCTGGCGCGGTAACAGCGAAGCCGGTCAGCTTGAAGAACACAAGGTTGAAGTTGGCGAAGGCGAAGTTGTACTTGATGTCATTCACCGTCTGCAGGCAACTGATGCACCTGACTTAGCTGTTCGTTGGAACTGTAAAGCTGGAAAGTGTGGATCTTGTAGCGCTGAAATCAACGGCAAGCCAAGCCTTATGTGCATGACTCGCATGAATACATTTGCGGAAGATGAAGAAATCACGGTTACTCCACTTCGTGCTTTCCCAGTCATCAAGGATCTAGTCGCAGACGTTTCGTTTAACTATAAAAAGGCTCGTGAGATTCCAGCATTTAAGGGACCTGACAATTTAAAGCCAGGCGAGTACCGCATGGAGCAGGTTGACGTTCAGCGTAGCCAAGAGTTCCGCAAGTGCATTGAGTGCTTCTTGTGTCAGGACACTTGCCACGTTATCCGTGACCACGAAGAAAACAAGGAAGCTTTCGCTGGACCTCGTTTCTTCATTCGTCTTGCTGAGCTAGACATGCACCCATTGGATACGCGTGACCGCAAGCGGGAAGCTCAAGAAGAGCACGGCCTTGGTATGTGTAACATCACCAAGTGCTGTACTGCTGTCTGCCCAGAACACATCAAGATCACTGACAATGCGATCATTCCGATGAAGGAACGCGTAGTTGATGAGAAGTATGATCCGCTGGTTTGGCTAGGACGCACAATCGGACGCCGTAAAGCGGACTAACCTCTACCTATGGGGATTACACAGTCAGGGCTACCTATTGATCCGGTCTATGGGCCGGCATCACGCGATGGCTGGGATCCGGCGGTTGAGTTAGGTGAACCGGGTGAATTCCCATTCACGCGTGGTGTTTATCCAAGCATGTACACCGGACGTCCTTGGACTATGCGTCAGTACGCCGGATTCGGCACGGCTGCTGAATCCAATGAGCGGTACCACCAACTTCTAGCAGCTGGCACTACTGGGCTCAGTGTTGCATTCGATCTTCCAACTCAGATGGGTTACGACTCGGATCACCAACTAGCTCAAGGCGAAGTTGGCAAAGTTGGCGTAGCTATCGACACTGTCGAAGATATGAAAATTTTGTTTGATCGAATTCCATTGGATCAAGTTTCAACTTCAATGACTATCAATTCACCAGCTTCAACACTGTTATTGATGTATCAGTTAGTTGCAGAAGGAGAAGGCATTCCAGGCTCTGCACTAAATGGCACAATTCAGAATGATGTTCTGAAGGAATACATTTCTCGCGGTACCTACATTTATCCACCGGCTGCATCTCTTCGCCTAACAACAGACATCTTTGATTACTGTGCGAAAGAAATTCCACGTTGGAACACAATATCTATTTCGGGATATCACATGGGCGAAGCCGGTGCTACGCCAGCGCAAGAAATCGCTTTCACGCTTTCCAATGGCATCGAATATGTCCGAGCTGCAATTAAGGCCGGAATGAACGTCGATGACTTTGCGCCACGTTTAGCTTTCTTCTTTGTTTCCCGAACCACAATTTTGGAAGAGATTGCCAAGTTCCGTGCGGCCCGAAGAATTTGGGCCCGCATTATGAAAGATGAATTCAAGGCAACAAATCCAAAGAGCCAAATGCTTCGCTTCCATACTCAGACTGCAGGTGTACAGCTAACTGCGCAGCAACCAGAAGTGAATCTAGTTCGCGTGGCAATCCAAGGCTTAGCAGCAGTACTGGGTGGCACTCAATCACTTCACACCAACTCATTTGATGAAGCCATTGCTTTGCCAACTGAGAAGGCAGCGCGATTGGCACTTCGCACGCAGCAAGTCTTGGCCTACGAAACTGATGTGACTGCAACTGTAGATCCGTTCGCTGGTTCTTATGTGATTGAAGCCATGACGGACGAGCTAGAAGAAGAGATCTTGCGCCTGATGGGCAAAGTCGAAGAATTTGGTGGCGCAGCGAAGGCCATCGAAGTTGGTTTCCAAAAGAACGAAATCGAAACCAGCGCTTATGACTACGCCTTGCAGATCGACAAGGGTGAGCGCACTGTCGTTGGCGTTAACAAGTTCGCAATTGATGTTGAAGAAAAATACGAACCACTTCGAGTCGATCCAGCAATTGGGGAGCAGCAAGTCGCTCGCCTCCAAGCAATTAGAGATTCTCGAAACAACTCTGATGTGACGCGAGCCCTGGATTCCTTAAAGCGGGCTGCTGAGTCAACCGAGAACGTAATGTATCCAATGAAGGAAGCCTTGGCTGCAAAGGCAAGTGGTGGCGAAGTTTCCGATGCTTTGCGTGAGGTCTGGGGCCGTTACAACCCACCAGATATTTTCTAGCCACGCAGCCGATAACATAGTGGTGGTCGTGAAAACCCTGCTGGCTAATCTGAGATCGGCGGTTCACGGACCTAGTCATTGGTGGGTTCAATGTCTGGAGCGAGCGAAAATCTGAACTCAATGCATCAATTTGATGCTGAATTAACGAATCAAGTTTTTGACTATATGCGGGATCGATTATCGATGCCCGAGGTACCACTTGATTTCCCTGGCGATCCAAAAGTATTGGCCGAAGCACTTTCTGGATTGATAAAGCCGGAAGGCAATTCAGCATCAGATGTTCTAAAGCTGTACGACGAAGTTATCTCTCGAGCAGTTGTTTCTGGTGACAGCCCTCGCTTCATGGCATTTATCCCAACTGCGCCAACTAAAGCTGCGCTACTTTTCGACATGATCGTTTCGTGTGCTTCAATCCAGGGAATCTCATGGCTGGAAGCTGCTGGTTCGATTTCTGCAGAAAATCAGGTTTTACGTTGGATGGCCGATGTTGCTGGATTGCCGGCATCAGCAGGAGGCACATTCGTTTCCGGTGGATCCGCTGCTAACTTAGCCGCCCTGACGGTTGCAAGAGATTCCGGTCGGCAACGCCTACACGGTGGTGAGCGACGGCCGGTACGAATTGCACTCAGTAAACAAGCACATTCCTCAATTGGAAATTCACTTGGAATTCTAGATATCGAACCACTCATTGTTGAAACATCTGGCTTTGCCATGACGAAGGCAGATTTAGAGCTAGCACTTTCCAAAGTGGATGCTAACGATGGACCCATAGTCGGAGTAGTTGCTACGGCTGGAACGACCAACGCGGGAATCATTGACGACCTAGCTGGCATAAGTAATGTGGCTCGGGCCAACGAGTTGTGGTTCCACGTTGATGCCGCGTACGGTGGCGCAGGATTATTAGCGCCATCAGTACGAGATAAGTTTGCTGGAATTGAAAATGCCGACTCCATAACTATGGATCCACACAAGTGGTGGTTCTCGCCATTTGATGTGGCCGCAATACTTTACAAAAACCCAAAGTTAGCAGCGTCGGTTCATACTCAGGATGCGTCCTATCTTGATGTACTTCATGAGGATGATTCACAGATTAACCCAACTGATCTTGCTTACCATTTAACGCGACGAGCTAGAGGGTTACCACTTTGGTTCTCAGTAGTGGTAAACGGCACAGATGCATACCGTGATGCAGTTGAGGCATCCATATCGCTGACAAATGAAGTTGCAGACTTAATCAGAGCGCACGATGATTTAGAGTTAGTCATTGAACCAACACTCTCGGTTGTTTTGTGGCGACGAAAAGGCTGGAATGCCAAGGATTATCGAGACCTGCAGAATCGATTAATTGAACAGCAGACTGCATTTGTGACACCAACTTCTTGGCAAGGTGAAACTATTGGAAGGTTTGCCTTTGTGCACCCAGGAACAACGCTTGAAATGGTCAAGGAAGTTTTTGCGAACATTTAATTGCGAGAGAATAGACCTGTGACCAATGTTGTAATTATCGGTGGTGGCCCAGGCGGTTACGAAGCTGCTTTAGTAGCATCCCAATTGGGCGCTGACGTAACTTTGATTGAACGAGACGGAATTGGCGGTGCAGCTGTATTAACAGATGTGGTTCCCAGCAAAGCCCTAGTTGCAGTAGCCGAAGCCGCAATTGACGCCAAGGGTAGTTCTGCCATTGGAGTACATGCAATTAATGTCACGATTGATATCGCAGATGTAAATGCCAGGTTAAAGAAATGGGCTGCCAACCAAAGTGCAGACATTCGCGAGCGATTACTTTCGCAAGGCGTGAAAGTCTTAGTGGGAATTGCTGAACTTGTCGATGCCAGCAGTATCAAAGTTAACCTAGCTGATGGCACTGAAACTTTTCTGACTGCCGACGTGGTGCTATTGGCTACTGGTGCCAGGCCGAGAGAATTACCCAGTGCGGTAATTGACGGAAAGCGGATCTTGAACTGGAAACAGCTTTATGAATTTACAGAGTTACCAACAGACTTGATTGTGGTTGGTTCAGGTGTAACAGGTGCTGAATTTGCAGGCGCCTACCAAGCACTCGGTTCGCAAGTCACTTTAGTTTCATCGCGGGACCAAGTATTGCCTGGCGAGGACTCAGATGCAGCCAAAGTCGTCCAAGATGTTTTCGCAAAACGTGGCATGAAAGTTCTATCGCAGAGTCGCGCAGTTCAAGTAACGCCAACCGAGTCTGGTGTTTCGGTAGAACTTTCTTCTGGCGAAGTAATCACTGGATCACATTGTTTGATGGCGGTTGGTTCGCTACCAAACACTGAAAATATTGGATTAGAGAAAGCTGGTATCAAATCTAACGATGCTGGATTCATCGAAGTGGACAAAGTTTCCCGAACCAGTGTTCGAGGAGTTTATGCCGCGGGCGACTGCACTGGGGTGATGATGCTGGCATCTGTTGCCGCCATGCAGGGCCGAATTGCAATGTGGCATGCATTAGGTGATGCCGTGCATCCGTTAAATCTTGAGACCGTTTCTAGCAATGTGTTTACCGACCCAGAAATTGCAACTGTTGGTGTGAGTCAAGCAGATGTGGACTCGGGCAAGGAAACCGCAAACGTGTTTAATCTTCCGCTTGCGACAAATGCTCGAGCAAAAATGCAAGGAATCTCGGAAGGCTTTGTAAAGATTTTTTGTCGACCAGACACCGGCGTAATTGTGGGCGGGGTAGTGGTGGCACCCAAAGCAAGTGAACTTGTTTTTTCGATTGCACTAGCCGTTGAACACAGACTTACTGTAGATCAAATGTCTCAAACTATTACGGTTTATCCATCGTTATCAGGATCGATTGCCGAAGCCGCTAGACAGCTTCACCAAACTCAAAACTTGAAATAAGTTTTACTTGATTTCCGTGCGCATTAATCAAGTTTTACTTGATTTCCATAAGTTCAGTGCCGGTTGGAACCGTGGTTCCAACTTCAGCGTTTAGGCCAGTGACAACTCCAGCTTTGTGAGCAGTTAGGGGCTGCTCCATCTTCATAGCCTCAAGAACTACGACAAGGTCACCTTGGGCTACTTCTTGGCCCTCAGTCACAGCAATCTTGACGATAGTTCCCTGCATCGGAGCAACTACAGCGTCACCACTTCCGGCAGCACCAGACTTCTTGCCGATCTTTCGGGCCGACTTCTTGGCGCTACCGCCAGATCCAATTGACATGTCACCAGGTAAAACAACTTCGATCCGTCGACCGTTAACTTCAACCGTGATTGGGTTACGAGCCTCTGGATCAGCAAGTTCGCCTGCGCCACCTGAGAAGGCTGGGATGGTGTTGTTGAACTCGGTCTCAATCCAACGGGTGTGAACTGAAAATGGAGTGGCAGCATCAGCTGGTGCGAATGCTGGATCGCTTACAACTGCACGGTGGAATGTAAGTGCGGTCGCAATGCCATCAATTTCAAACTCAGCAAGTGCTCGGCGGGAACGCTCGAGAGCTTCTTGGCGATCACGACCAGTAACAATCAGTTTTGCCAATAGGGAATCGAAGTTGCCACCGATTACATCACCCGTGGTGAAACCTGAATCAAGGCGAACGCCGGGACCACTTGGTGGATTCCAAACGGTAAGTGAACCAGGGGCTGGTAAGAAGCCACGGCCTGGATCTTCACCATTGATTCGGAATTCAATTGAGTGGCCACGAAGTTCTGGATCGCCATAGCCCAGTGCTTCACCTTGGGCAATTCGGAATTGTTCGCGCACTAAGTCGATTCCAGCTACTTCTTCAGAAACCGGGTGCTCAACCTGAAGTCGAGTATTAACTTCCAAGAAAGAAATCGTGCCATCAATTCCGATTAGGAACTCGCAAGTTCCAGCACCAACGTATTTGGCTTCCTTCATGATGGCTTTGCTAGATGCATAAAGTTCATCAATCTGGGCCTGTGACAAGAATGGAGCTGGAGCTTCTTCAACAAGTTTTTGGTGACGCCGCTGCAGTGAACAGTCGCGAGTTGAAACGATTACTACGTTGCCATGCTCATCCGCTAGGCACTGAGTTTCAACGTGACGTGGATTGTCAAGGTATCGTTCAACAAAACATTCACCGCGACCAAATGCCGCAACTGCTTCACGAACCGCAGAATCAAACAACTCTGGAATTTCTTCTAGGTTGCGGGCAACTTTGAGTCCACGACCACCACCACCGAAAGCGGCCTTAATTGCAATTGGCAGACCGTGCTTCTTTGCAAACGCAACAACTTCTTTACTGTCTTTAACTGGATCAGGAGTTCCTTGAACTTGCGGAGCGCCAGCCCGGGAAGCAATGTGGCGCGCGGAAACCTTGTCACCTAAATCGCGAATTGCTTGTGGCGGTGGGCCAATCCAAATCAACCCGGCGTCAATTACTGCCTGGGCAAATTCGGCATTCTCGGAAAGAAAACCGTAACCAGGGTGAACTGCATTTGCTCCAGATTTCTTGGCTGCATCAATAAGTTTTTCAATTACTAAGTAGCTCTCAGCGGCACTGCTGCCACCAAGTGCAAAAGCCTCATCAGCAGCCTTTACGTGCTGAGCATCCCGATCAGGATCGGCATAAACCGCAACGCTGGCAATGCCAGAGTCAGCGCAGGCGCGGGCAACTCGAATCGCAATTTCGCCACGATTAGCAATTAGAACTTTTTCAATCTTGCGACTGGTGCCCACTTGAACTCCTAGAACGGCCTTTGGTCTCTCAAGTCTATAAGTCCCAAAGTTGGGTCCATTCAATACTCATATCCTTAGCGAATTCTCGAAGTAAAGCTAAAGATATCCCGCCAACGGCTGGAGTATCGCCAGTCATTTTGGTTATGAAGGCCGCAGATTTACCTTCATGCGTAAAGCCACCAGCAACAGAAAGTGGTTCACCACTATTCACGTAGGCGGTGATTTCGACATCAGAAATATCTGCAAATTCAACTTTTGCGCCAGCCACACCACTTCTGACTTGCCCACTAACTAAATCCATAACCCAGTGACCGGTATGTAGGTACCCAGATTTTCCACGCATGGATTTCCAGCGAGCTATTGCAACATCAGGACTGCCAGGTTTACCAAAGGACTGGCCTTCAAACTCGAGCATTGAGTCCGCAGCAATCACCAAAAGATTTCGATTCTCGGTGACAGTTATTTCCTTGACCACAGCTTCACCTTTTGCGGTTGCTAGGGCTACACACAAATCGGCGGTATTGATCGGACTTAACTTAGCTGCGATTGCATCTTCATCGACATGGCTCACTTGAACTAACGGCGTGATGCCAGCATTCATCAAAAGCGAATAACGAGATGTTGATGCTGAGGCAAGTAAAACAGTGCGAGACATTTATCCACTAACGCTAAATGATTTAGTACGGATGAGGCAGGGCAGAGCGGCGCCAGGTTCCAGCGCCATGCTCAAATGATTTACGTACGCCACGATGGGCAGCATTCCATTCGGGACGCAACTGCGAACGCTTACTTGCCAAACTTGCCGCCGCCGCTTGTGCGGTAATCACCATGAGTACTGCAGCCAACTCTTCATCAGTTGGCTGGCCGCGTACGACTTTGATTTCCTGACTCACAGTGGGATATTTCCGTGCTTCTTTGGAGGCAGAATTTGCCGCTTGCCGCGCAAGGAACGAAGCGCGCGAATTACCATCACTCGAGTTTCGCTTGGCACAATTACCCGGTCGATGTAGCCACGCTCGGCTGCGATGTATGGATTTGCAAACTTGTCATCATATTCCTGAAGCAGACGTGCGCGCTCAGCTTCTGGATCTTTAGCGTCAGCTAACTCTTTGCGGTAAAGCACATTGACAGCACCCTGAGCGCCCATGACAGCAATCTGTGCACTTGGCCAAGCCAAGTTGATGTCTGCACCAAGATGCTTAGATCCCATAACGTCGTAAGCGCCACCGTAAGCCTTACGGGTGATGATGGTTACCAATGGAACAGTTGCTTCAGCGTAGGCATAAAGAAGTTTTGCGCCCCGGCGAATGATGCCTTGCCATTCTTGATCCGTTCCAGGCAGGAATCCTGGTACATCGACCAAAGTGATAACTGGAACATTGAAAGCATCACAAGTTCTGACGAATCGAGCAGCTTTTTCGCTGGCGTCAATATCAAGCGTTCCAGCAAACTGCATTGGCTGGCTGGCAACTACACCAACTGGGCGACCTTCGACGCGACCATAGCCACAAATGATATTTGGGGCGAAAAGTGCTTGGGTTTCCAAAAACTCGCCATCATCAACAATGGTCTCGATCACCTTATGCATGTCGTATGGCTGATTTGGCGAATCCGGAATGATGGTGTCGAGTAACAAATCTTCGGCAGAAATTTCCATGTCAGCTTCTATGTCTAGGTATGGAACCTCATCCATGTTGTTGCTTGGTAGGAACGACAGAAGGTTCTTTACATATTCCAGAGCATCATCTTCATCCGATGCCATGTAATGTGCCACGCCAGACTTTGTGTTGTGAGTTCGGGCACCACCTAAGTCTTCAAATGCAACTTCTTCACCGGTTACAGTTTTTATTACTTCTGGACCAGTGATGAACATGTGTGAAGTTTGATCAACCATCACAATGAAGTCAGTTAAAGCAGGAGAGTAAACCGCGCCACCAGCACATGGTCCAAGAATTAATGAAATTTGGGGGATAACTCCAGATGCATGCGCATTGCGCTTAAAGATTTCGCCGTATAGACCCAGCGATACAACACCTTCTTGAATGCGGGCGCCACCTGAATCGTTGATACCAATCATTGGCACGCCAGTCTTGAGTGCCAAGTCCATAACTTTACAAATTTTTTCGCCGAATACTTCACCAAGGGATCCACCGAAAACGGTGAAGTCTTGCGCAAACACGCAGACCTGACGGCCATCGATAGTTCCGTAACCGGTTACAACACCATCACCATAAGGGCGGGACTTCTCCATGCCAAAGTTGTGGGAACGATGTCGGGCCAATCCATCGATTTGCTGAAACGAACCTTCATCCAAAAGGCGCTCAATTCGCTCCATAGCAGTTAGCTTGCCCCGGGCATGCTGCTTATCTACGGCCTCAGAACGGCGGTTGGCAGCATCGTTGCGACGCTCCTCGAGATCTGCGATCTTTCCAGCAGTTGTATGGATGTCGATCCCATTCTTTGCGGTTTCGGCGCTCACTTGTTCCTCCGTACTAGTCCTTCGCCT
>Ga0209358_10003975_pt1 | contig 10746 bp, 10 predicted proteins | sample LauGreFa1BDMLBSN_2_FD_187574 | JGI IMG/M metagenome (GOLD analysis project Ga0209358, IMG submission 187574) | Freshwater lake microbial communities from Lake Michigan, USA - Fa13.BD.MLB.SN (SPAdes) (version 2) | ecosystem: Environmental > Aquatic > Freshwater > Lake | place: Lake Michigan, USA...
ATAACGCCTAAAAATATTTCTTAAAATGTCTTTATGGATTGATATTAAATTTCCCATTTTAATAAAAAGCAAAAAAGAAAGGAGATTTATCAGTTTTCAACACTTTGAGAAAACTTTGAAAAAACTTTGAAAAAAATATTTGAATCTTCACACCCCCTTAACATCCAAGAAATCTTCAACACCCGCCAAAATAATAGGTGTATTATTCCCCAATTCACCATTTTCCCATTTAATTTTAAAAGAACTTCCTATAGCTTTGTTTATAGACGCTGATAAATTGAGCATATCTCCAGCTTGATTTACAAATACTTGTGGTTTTTCGTGAAAAAGTTTATCGACCACTGAAAATATATAGTTTGAAGTTTCGCCGTCTATTTTAATATTTTCAGGTACTTTTCTTCGAAGATTATGCAAAAGAATATCTGTAAGTTCTCCAATTGTATAAGAAGGAAGTTTGTAACAATAGGGGAACCGCCGAGGCAGCCCTTCGTTTGCCGTCATGAAATTTGCTTTCATGAGATGTTCATATCCAGCAACAATCACTACATTTAAGCCAATATATTTATCAAGAAAATTGACAAGTTCGGTCACAGCTTCCATACCAAAATCTCGCGAACCTTGTCTTGCTTGTGCTGATTCAGCTAGTTGATATGCTTCGTCGATAAACAAAACACCCTCTAGTGTATCCATTAAAACAGATCTAGTTCTTGGACCCGTTTGACCAATGTATTGAGCCACTAAATCAGTTCGAGAAACTATTTTAACACTGCCTTTTGCTAAAACTCCTATTTTAGAAAAAACAAACCCTATCACAATTGCTAATTTACTCTTTCCAGATCCACTTGCTCCGTATATTGCTATGTTGTTGAAAGAACCAATAAAAGCGTTGTACCCTTTTGAAAATGAATATATTTGAGCTGCCAGTTGATTTTTAAGGGTATCTCTACCAACAATAGACGCTAACCCTTCTTCTGGGTCGGTTACAGCATCTAGAAGATTTTTTTTGGTAACTTCGTCATTTATATCTCTTGCTTTTGTTCTAACTAGATCCACAATTTCGCCAAGTTCGACCGCAAAACATTTCAAGTCGTCGAAATCAGGATACAAACGTTCAATTGTTTTTTCACTTGTTCCGGTTGACTTTAATTTTTCTATTTTTGTGGCTGTTATTCCATATTCCTTTTCAATTTGTTTTTTCTTTTCCAAATAAATGTTTGTTTTCGCTTTCATTAAATCTTTTATTGAATTTGTATAGTCTCTAATAAATGAAGGGTTTTCTATTTCCTTAACAAGTTCTTCAAGAGTTATACTTATTCGTTGTTTTTTTGACGACTTTGTAAAATTAAGGTCTGAAACGTCCATTTTAGAATAATCACCTTTTATTACAATAACTTTCTTCTTTGGCTGTTTTGGTTCATACTCTTCAAGTACACTTTTAATGCTATCTCTAATGTTTTGCTCAAATGTATAGTCGAATGTATACTTGTCAATGATAGCTTTCAACTGCTCGGCTTTGTATATTGCACCCGCCTTGTCTCCTTTTCTTATATTAAGCGCAACTGCGTCTATGAGACTTTTTACGTAAGAAACATGCATTAAACCGGAAGGTTTAATATCTTCTATCGGGATTGACGCCACAGATTGTTTTGGGGCGCGAGCTGGAGGTTTTTCTTGGTACTGTTGAGCTATCTCTTTGAAAACTTCCTTATTTTTTTCTGTTAGCATTTTACCTGTTTCTTCTAAAAAATCAATAATAGGATCCTTTTTGGACGATTTAGCAGTTGGAAGAACCTTTTCAGGGGTTACATTCGCCATTAATAGTTCAATAATTTCGTTCTTTTTAAGACCCGTGAACCCAGTCACTCCTTTTTCTCTGCATTTTATTTTCAAATCTTGAACAGTAAGAGATTTGTAAAAATCCAAACGACTTGTGAGCTTCGCGGAAGTTTTGCTCATTTTCTCAAAATATGGAGTTTTAAAACGAATTTTTCAGTTTTGTTGGTTAAATCTTTTTTCAGCTGATGTTTTCATGATACTATCAAATATGAAAACAAAATTTTGTACTGTATTTTGTAATGTTTGAAGAAATACCCGAATTTTTATTTTATATTCTTTTGTTTCTCGCTTCTTCTTTCACTCTTGGGGTAATACTTGAAAAGATATTCCCCAGAGAAACAGTGAAAACTTTAAAAGATTATGAAACGTGCAAATTAATAGTTTTATTTATGCTAAGAATTTCTATTATGTCTTTAATTATTTTTTACATTTACAAACTTTTATATACAAGAGTAAATGGAAATTCTCAAGCCTACGAAATAAGCGAAACTATAGTTTTAACATTTGCTCTTTACAATACACAACCATCTTTAGTTTTAATGTTTAACGAACTCGCGAGACGGGCGGAGCAAAAAGTCTAAAGTACAATTTTTTGATTTAATCAAAAAATATTGAAAAAATTATAACAATGTTTTCAGAGCGTTTTCAATTAGTTTATCTTCATTTACATCTGCAAGTTGGGATTGCAAGTCTTTCAGCAACTCAGAGAGTCCTTCGTTTTCTATCTGATCATAATAGTCACCGTTCCAAACTTCAGTCAAAAATGGACATTCTCCAGAATCTATATTGATAATGAAAACACCGTCTTCGTCTGTAACAAAATTAGGAGCTTCATCCAGAATTATCGTAGCGTCTCTTACCCATTTCATTGACAAATCTCGCAACGCCTCTAATAATTGGGGTTTCTTTTCATCATTAACATTTCCCTCTTCCATTGCGTCTTCTAGCAACTCGTTCTCATCTAATTTGAGTTTAGCCATTGTATCCAAAGAAATTGCGATGATTTGTTTAGATGTCTTTTCGAGTTTATTCAAAATTTTTACGAGTTCTCTAAAATTAATTTTGCTCATTTTAAAGTCTTCTTAAAATGATTTCGACAATACTTTAAAACCTTTTGCTCTTTGCCATAATTCAAGTATTTTTTCTGAAATTTCAATTGCAAATTCAGTTCCTAAAAAATCAACATCAAGAGCTTCGTCAACTGGTTTCTCAACAAAGTTAAATTTTCGCTCATCAACAGCTAGATAAGATTTCGTTGGAAAAGTTTTGACATAACCCAATAATTCGAGATCTGTAATTATTTTTGGCCAATTTGTTGTTTTTGTTTTACCCACAAGTTCAAAAGGAAGTTTTCCTTTTGTTTTAATGTAAATATCATAATTTCCATTAACGTAAAAATCAAAAAAATCAGGCAACTCCCATGAAAATGGAGCTTCGCCTTCTAACAACTTAAAAGTGTCATCACTATATATGTACTTTACAACAGAATGGGTTTTTAAATGTTCAATAAACACTTCCTCCGTATTCGAAACAATATTTCTAAAGTCTTCTTTGGTGCTTGCACATTTAAGATTAACAAAATAAATCCTGATTGTAACATATGGCTTTGTCATTCTCCACTTTGCATGCTTTTACTAATAGACTTTATCTTTTTCTCTAAGGCTCTTTTTTGTTTTCTATTCATTTCTTTGGAAGGCGTTCCGTCATTTTTACTCATTGTAAAATTCATTTTGGGAGGCACAAGTTTTCTCCAACCATGTTTTACGAGTTCATCTCTGAAAAATAAAGCTTGCTCCATGTTTTCAAGGTGACGAACATCTTTTTCTGTATGATCAATACAGTCGCACGAAAAAACGCCTACTATTTTACCATCAGACCCTGTGTTGCAAATCCAGGTTACCTTTCCATCTGTTTCAGGATTATAATAACCAAAAGGAAGGTTATTTTCATCTTTATTTAATATATTTTCAATTGTAAAGCCATTAGGCTCTTCTTCGTTTTCATTAAAACTTTGTTTTTCAGTCATTTTTAAAATTCTTTTGTTTTTTTAAATTAAAATCTAGTTATTTTCTGGTCTCTTTTCGACAAAGAAAAAATGTGAATCCTTTTCATACTTGAAAGGAGATCCTGGTACAAATGTTTCCTGATACTTTTTAAATGCTTCTACGATCGAATACAATCTATCCTCTACATTCCATGTAATATTACTGACATTGAAATCTTTCATAGATACATGGGGGGCATCAAAAGGCCAATGCCTCGTTACATCGAGTTGGATGTTGTAGGTTTTGGCCTCGAGATTTGCTATATAATTTACAACATCTTTTCCTATCACATTAAGAAAGGTTTTCCTGTACTTGAAAAGGCCCAGCAAAATGACAATTTTTTTGGCATTTTCTCTTTTTAGGGTGCGAACGTCAATTGACACCATTTTCTTGCCCCCTTCGAACTGTAACGTTGCGTAGCACCCTTTCGAACGCAAAAACGCAAGTTCTCCATCGAGTCTTCTATCCATACGTGTCTTTGACATGTTGTAAGCTTCAGACAGTATCTTTCGAAAAATTAACGAAACTTTCAGTTTTTCGAAAAGTTCATTTGATCAAATAGAACAATTTACATACATACAAGTGTAGACTCGATCATCAATACTTCTGAAATCTCATCAGTTTCCGTTGTCAACCATGTTGTATTATCGAGAGGACAATATTTTTTCCTTCGTAGCCATTTGTCAATACAACATCGATGATATACATGTTTGCAACTTCCTTTGACAACAGGACACGTCATTAAAACAGACCCGTTAATAGGAATTAGTTTTTGTATATAATTGACTATATCTTTTGGTAAAATATGTAGTTTTGTTTTAATTGAACTATTTCGAAAATGTACTAACCATTTTTTATGTGTTTGGATGAGATTTTTAAGCGAATGGATATTTAGAGGAAATATAGATAAAGGATAATGTCTATGATCCAAACAATATGAAGTCAAATCGGCACGGCAAATTCCACATTTGAATATGACACTTTCGCTAATGAGACCAGTTCTGATCGTATCATTGATATCTATAGTGTATTGCTCAAATTTGAAACGTCTCATTTTTCAAAATAAACTTTAGTTCACAAACTAAAGTTTCAGTTTTTTACTTTACTCAGGACAGCCATTTTCTCTTGCCCATTGCAACAACTCAAAATGACCATTATCAGCCGCATTTAAACACACGTTGATATCCCAAGGACACCCGTTTTCTCTCGCCCATTGCAGAACTTTAAGATGGCCGTTCTTAGCAGCAAGTGAACATGTTCCGCTATTCCAATTACACCCATTTTCTCTAGCCCAACGTAGTACTTCAAGATGGCCGTTTTCAGCAGCTCTCGAACATGTACCGCTATTCCAAGGACAACCATTTTCTCTAGCCCAACGTAGCACTTTAAGATGACCATTTAAAGCAGCATATGCACACGTGTCGCTATCCCAAGGACACCCATTTTCTCTTAACCATTGAAGCACTTCAAGATGGCCGTTTAAAGCCGCAGATGAACATATCCAGCGTTCCCAAGGACATCCATTTTCTCTTGCCCATTGCAAAACTTTAATATTACCTCCAGCAGCAGCAGACGAACAAATGTCGCTACTCCAAGGACACCCGTTTTCTACCGCCCAATTTAGCACTTCAAGATAACCATTTTCGGCAGCATCATTTATAAAATCTTCCGGTATAACAGATTTAACGCCAAGAGCGTAAAAAAGCAAATATCTGTCGTTATCAGAAAGATATTTTTGAAGTATCAATCTTCTAACATCTTTGCTATTAGGGAACACCCTATTCATTTTCAAAATGTATTTGAAAATCAAAATAAAACTAATTTTTTTATAACTAAACGCTTACACCATGCAAGATGTGCAGACATCATCAGTACATTCTACTCTTCTCTTTTTACTTGGAATATCTTCTAGTCGCGTAACTGTTTCAACATTCACATTTGTATTCACATTTGTGTTCATCGTGAAATTGATAGGATCAGTCAATGCTTTTTGTCTCAAATAATACATTCCAGTTTTCAAACCAAGCTGCCAAGCATGAAAGAAGTAAGCATTCAATTTTTTCTTTGTCGGTCTTGACATAAAACAGTTTTGAGATTGAGTCTGATCAATATTCACTCCTCTATCAGCTGCTAATTCTAATAATGTCTTTTGAGGTATTTCGAATACTGTTGCGTATTTTAACTTTAAGAAGTTAAGTCTTTCGACGATTTTACCATTTGCTGACAATGGAGGGTAAATTTCAGAAATGCTGCCGCGATGCGCAATGATCTTTTCAACCGTGTCGGGGTTCCACATGTCAATTTCTTCCATATCTCTTATTAGATGCTTATTAATAATTAAAAATTGTCCACTTAGTACTGTACGAGCATAAATTAGCTCTGTAAAAGGTTCTACTGCTTCCATATTTCCTAATATGTGCGCTGAAGAGGCTGTTGGCATAATTGTCGTCAAAAGGGAATTTCTCAAACCAAATTTTATCATATCATATCTTAGAGAATTCCATTGTTCAAAAGTATAACGCGATTTTGGGCGTTCATAGAATTCCTGTCGAAGTCTTTTCCCTTTTTCGCTTTGATTTCCTTTTTTATTTTCCTGCCACAAATCAAATTGGAACTTTCCTTGCGACGACGGGCTTCCTGCAAAAGCAGGATAATACCCTTGGATTTTCGCAAGTTCGATACTTTCTTTCACAGCCGCAAAATAAATAGTTTCAAATATTTGATCATTTAATTTTTTGGCTTTTGGTGATGTAACATATGCATCTTCTGGTTCTTCTCTCGTTTTGTTGATATTTGGAATAATCCAAGAAATATCCAAAAGAGCAAATGCATCTGCTAAACCTTGAACACCAATACCCAATGGACGATGCAACATATTTGAATATCTGATTTCTGGAATATCCTCAGGGTAGTAGTTGCGATCGATAACTTGATTAAGATTTCGAACAAGTTCTCTTGTTAGTCTTTCCAGCTTATCAAAATTGAAATACATTCGTCCAATCATCGAATTATATTCTACGCATTTGTTTAGAGATAGCGAGGCAAGTATGCAGCTTGCGATTTCATCTTTACTTGTAACTTCTAGAATTTCAGTGCATTGACCAGTTAAAATTCCGTTGAAAACACCCATATGTCTCTTTGGCTCTGTAAAACAATATGTTGTCGCTGAAGGATTTCCTGGTTCCACGCTTTCTATTGTTACCAAAATATCTTCTTCAGGTACTTCCCTTTGTTCCAGATTAAAAAGTTTAAAATCAAATTCAATCAATTTTTGAACACCTTTAGGTGATATATTGAGACTATATCCATCTTTTACATTGCTAGCAATAAATCCTACAATGTAACCCCTTTGTTCTGTTATTGTCGTATCAATCCCGAGTGTCAAAAGGACAAGTCTTATATTTTGAAGCGTTTCATTATTTGTTTGAAACAACTCCAAACTATCTCCACAATCATTTTTGATAAGTCTGCCAAAAGCAAAAATATATGTACGAATTAACTCCACTCTTTCATCAACATTTAAAAAATAGAAAGGCTCTCTTTTTTCTAGTACTTTTTCAACAATAGGAACATTCCATTTAATAATCGTGTGACCTTTCTTAAGATTTTGAGCCTGAATTTCCTCTGACGCCTCTCGAATATAGAATTTATGCTCAGGAGTGCACTGTAGAGTTACTCCGTTTGAAAACTTAACATTTAGAAGCTGTTTCTTAACTCCTGTTTTCCTTACAACTGTGCTGCTCCATTCAAAACCATTCCATACATTAACTTCTTGGTCTCGAAGCTCTTCAATTTTGATATTTCCTCGGTCTGTCAGGATTTGGGTATCTCCAGAAACGCAAAGATTAGAACATCTGATCGTACCAGAATGTTTTTGATTAGATTTAGCGTTACATGCGTCCATGAAAAGAATAAAAGGCATTCCCTTTTTAATTTGCATTTTCAAAATATTTTGCCATAGATCTCGAGCTTTAACTTGATTCGAATAAATCTTATCTTTTTCGTATTGAAGATACAAATCCTCAAACTCTTTACCCCATTTATCTGCCAATCCTTTTGCTTTATTGGGACAGAATAAAGACCAAGTCTCATCTCTTTCGACTCGTCCCATAAATAAATCTGAAATCATCAGACCGAGAAATAAATCTTTAGCTCTCATCTCTTCAGGCCCTTCGTCTCTCAATTCTACAAATTCAAATATATCAATATGAAAGTCCCGAAGATAGATCGTTCCACTTCCTTTACGTTTGCCACCATTATGAGCTTGAGCAACGCATGTCATATAGTTTTTAGTTTCTTCTGAGTCTCCTTCCATTTCAAGATCGAAGATTGAATCAATACCAGCTGTATTTTCTCGAGATATAATGGTATTTGAGACAATCCTAGACCATATTTTTCCGTCGTATAAGAAATAAGATGAAGTCTTTGTAGGTTCTCCCGATCCCAAAAGTTTGCAAATAGCATAAGTTCGTGGTATATAAAGTTTATATCCGTTTTCAAGTACATCTCCACGTATAGGAATTCCTACTCTTAACAAAATAAATCTGATGCATTCAACAAGAGATCTGGATGTGTGAAAAATTTCTATCTTCTCCTTTTCAACAACATGTCCAGCGCTTTCCAAAATACCTTTTACTATTTGCATACTTTTATCAATGGGAAGATGCATCATTGAAGGTGTAATTGTTTTTTGCGAGTTTGAAGTATAAAAAGATTGTCTGTTAAAGGGAAATACTTTAGGATTTGCAACCCATGTGTATGTTTTAATGTTATTTTTCGATATTGTTTTCAAAATTTGTAAATTGTGGTGTTTCAGATAGTCTTCTACAAATTTTTCTGTATCCCCATTCAAACAAATTTTAAATTCATTTCTATTTTTGCTAACATCTCCGTTCATAAGCATTATTCCATACATACGGCAGTCATCTAATGTTATATTTGGCATGTCTTTTACTTTCTTTGGAATAGGCAAGGCAACAAAATAGTCTTCATTTAACATGGAAACATCAATATATTCGGGATTTATTTTTCCATCTTTAAGTTGCATTGCCAACTCCAAAAAAGAGTTTTCTTTTGGAAATTTAAAAGCAAGAATTGGATGGCAACCAGCAACAACAACTGGTTCCAAATAATGTCTAATTTTAAAGTTGTAGAGAGTAACTTCAGGATCCAAATTGTACTGCAAAACTTTAGCTACTCTATTAAAACTACCATTTTCTGCGATCAATTTATCTCCAGCAACGATTTCTGATATTTTCTTCGGACCTGTTGAGCTATACACAATCGTGTCGGGACCGAAACATTGATCAACCGTTTTTAAAATTTCATTAGTTATTTTTAACCACGGAACAATTCCTCTACTAAATCCGTGCTGCCCAATTTCTGAATGTCTAAGTTTAGAATAGTCACAACCAAGACCTCCGCTATTCATAGAAATTATTGCTTGATCGTGCCAAGCCTTGGAAATAGATGGCAAATTATCTTCTACATTTAATAAGAAACAACTGCTCAGCTGTGGTTTTTTTAGTCCAGAATTAAACAAAGTAGGCGTAGCGTGAGCATAATCTCCATTACTCAAAGATATATAAGTTTCCTCAATACTTTTTAATTGCGGAAAGTGAAGGTATGTTGCTACTCTAAGATACATGTACTGGGGAGTTTCCATTAAAAATGAACCATCGCTAACTTTCAAATGCGCTAAATATGATTTTCTCAAAGTGGAAACAGCAAAAATATCAAAATTGAAATCATTGTTTGGCCTCACCATTTCATCGAGAGATTTTGCGTTTTCTAGAACAAAGTCAAAATATTCTTGGCTTAGGATAGGCTGTAATTTTATGGTGGAAGCACTAAAAAGGGACGGAACTTCTCTATGAATAATTTCCATTTGAATTCGGCCTGCCAAAAGGGACCATTGCGTGTGAATAAAAGATTTGTCGTTGCAAGATAGGGCTAGTTGCTCTAAAACTTTTTCATTTGTTATACCATATTTAATAGAACCTATTGCGGCTTCAATGTCCTTTTTCACCAACTCAATGTTGACTTTTGGCAAATCAGCAGAGAGTCTGTCAACAATATTTTTAATGTCCATCTGTGTTTTACAAAAAGACGATAATAAATCTAAAAAATAGGATTTCAACCTTCTTTCCTCTTTCAAATTTTAAAGTTTAATTTTCATTTTTTTAGTTTTTTCAACTTTAACTTTTCAGACATTTTTTTCTACATCTGAAATTTTCTCACATTTTTAGAAAAAAGTTTTATTTTTCGAAAAATGAAAATTTTTATTGTTTACCGTAAAACTTTCGTCCTTGAGAAACTTTGTCGAACCTTGATTTCGTAGTCAATCTTGATTTTCCAAGGTCTAAGAGACAGAGGTCAGTATTTCTATCGTGTTTAAGCCTCTTGGGCTCTAGTCAGAAAGTTTAAAATCACAGAGCCGCGACTTCTTGACACAAAGAACCTTCAAACTCTTTTGAATGATGAGAATGAATGTGTCTATCTCAATGGAGATACGCTCATCATTACAAAGTCCAACAATCGAGTTGAACTTAGGTGTTCAGCAGAAAGATGTGATCATGTTACATAAATTCCTTTCATCTCTTGAGTCAAGTTCATCAAGTCATTTATTACATGGATCTGATGGAAAAACGAAACAACACTAACGAAGATTCGTAAGAACTATTTTTTCTTGAAAAAACTTAAGTTTTTGAAGTTTCAGACATTTTTTCTATGTGTGAAATTTCCACGCATTTTTCGACTTTAACTTTTTTATTTTTCGGAAAATAAAAAAACTGAAAATTTTTATTGTTTACCGTAAAACTTTCGTCTCCTAGAGAAAACATAGAAACGACAATGACTGCCTATT
>Ga0209358_10003976_pt1 | contig 10745 bp, 8 predicted proteins | sample LauGreFa1BDMLBSN_2_FD_187574 | JGI IMG/M metagenome (GOLD analysis project Ga0209358, IMG submission 187574) | Freshwater lake microbial communities from Lake Michigan, USA - Fa13.BD.MLB.SN (SPAdes) (version 2) | ecosystem: Environmental > Aquatic > Freshwater > Lake | place: Lake Michigan, USA...
AGATGCCTCAACAAATACAATTTTAGCTAAACAATATATTGCGTATGGTTCAACAGTAGCTGCCAACGACACAACATTTGTCACTATCGGAGCTACGCTTGCGGCGGGAGATCAAATAATCGTTTACGGTTCATCTTCTAGCATCTCATTTAACGCATATGGCTCCGAGGTGACACCTTAATGGCAATAAGTAAATTAAACCCAATAGAAGGCGGAATACCAAAAGGTAATAACTCTAATAAATCAGTTGAATTTCCATCTCCAGTAGTAGGAGATGTTTACTATAATGGTGACTTAGAAGTTCTTGAAATTTATAACGGAACTACATGGGTAGCAGTATCTGCACCTCCTGCAGTTCCCTCTATTGTAAGCGTAACAGATGTTGGAACTGGATTAGCATATGCTACTGGTGGAACCTTTAACGTTGTAGTTGCACCTGGCTCAGGTGGTTCAACACCATTACAATACAATGTATCAACAAGTGCTGGGGGATTTTCAGCAGCATCAAGTTCAACAACATTATCTTTAACAGGATTAACTCCTGGCACATCTTTTGTTGTATTGGCAAATGCTCAAAATAACTTTGGAACAACTGTTAATAGCAGTCCTTTTTCTGCTGTTACTGCTACTACAAAACCACAGGCTCCAACTATTGGAACTACTACTTTATCTGGTGGTTTGCCAGTTGTTAACTGGACTCTTGGAAGTAATGGTGGAAAAAATCTTACATCTATAACAATTACTCCATATCTAAATGGAACCACGGCACAAACTTCTCGTACAGCAGCAACAACAAGTTCTACATCATATGCATTTACAACTGGTCAATTAACAGAAGATTCTTCTTATACGTTTAAGGTTAAAGTTACAAATGCAAACGGAGATAGTCCAGAAACCTCTGCATCTAATTCCGTAACTGTTAATGAAACTACAATTATTGAAACATTCGTTTTAGCGGGTGGTGGAGGAGGAGGCTCTAACGGAAATACTACTGGTGGCGGTGGAGGAGGTGCTGGCGGTTATCTTTATAATTCATCAACATCTGTTACTACTGGAGCATCACTAACAGTAACCGTTGGTGCAAAAGGAATTGGTGTAAATAGAACTTCTGGTAACCATACTTCAGCACAGTCTGGAAGCAAAGGTGGAAATTCAAGCATTACAGGTACTGGCTTTACTTCTATAACCGCAACTGGTGGTGGCGGTGGAGCTAGCAACCAAAGCGGTAGCACAGCATCTGATGTTAATGGTGGCTCAGGTGGTGGCGGTAACTATACCGTTGCTGCTGGAACTGGAACATCGGGTCAAGGAAATAACGGTGGTCAGGCTTTTTCATACCTGAGTGGTGCTAATGAATTAGCCTTTGCTGGCGGCGGTGGTGGTGGCTCTGGAGCGGTAGGTGGAAATGCTACAAACACTGTTGGTGGTTCAGGAGGAGCAGGTACTGCTAATTCAATAACTGGAACTTCTGTTACTTATGCTGGCGGTGGCGGTGCTGGTGCAAGAAATACATACACAGCAGGAACAGGTGGAAGCGGTGGTGGTGGCAATGGTGCAATTGGAACTTCAAATGGTTCAAATGCAACTGGTTATGGTTCAGGTGGCGGTGGTGGTGGTGGTCAAAACGATACCCCTGGAGCTAAGGGTGGAGATGGTAGTGACGGCTTGGTAGTTATTGCTTATGTTGACACTATACCCGCTTTAACTATTGGTGCTGGATTAACTTATGACCAACCAAGCCGCTCTGGATATAGAGTTTATCGATTTACTGCAGGAACAGGAACGGTGACTTTCTAATGGCAACATATTATGCTTTTATAGATAAAAAAACTAATGAAGTTGTTCAAATAATTTCAGGAGTTGATGAAAATGTAATCCAAATTGATACAGATGGAACCGAGGTTGGTGGTAGTGTTACAGCATGGGAAAGATTTTATGAATCTCGCCCATGGAACGAAGGATTAATTTGCAAAAAAACCAATTTTAATACTGAAAACTTAAAAGAACGTGCTGGAATTGGATATATTTACGACAGTTCTTTTGATGCATTTATATCACCTAGACCATTTCCTTCTTGGAAACTTAATTATGAAACTTTTGAGTGGCAAGCTCCAATTCCAATGCCAAATAAAATTGAAGGTTTTTATTGGCAATGGTCTGAAATAAACCAAGAGTGGATTGCGGTTGAGATAAATGGCTAAAACAGTTAAAATTTGGAACGGCACAGACTGGGTAGATCTTGGAGTAAAAGCTGCTCTTCCTCCTGATTATATAGACTCCACTGCTCTTAATTCCGCCCTTGCTTCATATAAGCAAGAAGTAAATCTTACAGTATCATCTAACATAACATTAGTGGCGGGACGCAGATATTTTGTTGATACAACAGCTGCTAGAACATTAACACTTCCTGCAAGTCCAACACTTGGACAAGAAATTGTAGTTGTAGATGCATCTGGTACAGCTGGAACATATAACATTACAATTAATTCAAACAGTGGTAAAATTAACGGAACGATTCAAAACCTTACAATTGACGTAGATGGAGCAGGCGCTTCATTAATCTATACAGGATCTGCATATGGCTGGAGGGTAGGATAATGGCAATTAGTTTTTCTAGTTTATCTGGCGGTACATCATTTACAGTAGTCACATCTACAGGCGGATCTAAGACAGCCACTCTTGATAAGTCATACCCAGCAGGAACATATTTAATTGAGTCTAAAGCATTAGATACAAACCTAGAAGTATATCTAGGAGCATCAGATGGCACCCCCGCAGGAAAAACGGTGGCGGGAGCAAAAACAGTTACGGCTACTTCATCCTTCCTATATGTAACAACAGTAAATGCAGATGCCAATGATGCCGTTATATTTACATTAAAATCAGCAGCCTCTCTTGCAACTAAAACAGATGCAACATGGGCTCCTCCAACAATTACAGATATAACTCCAAGCGGGTTACCCAATGTAAATGACACAACAACTATTACAGGTACAAACTTTGCTTCAAACGTAGAGGTTAAATTTAGAAAATCAGATGATTCAACATTAGTAACTCCTAAGACAACAGTTAGAGGATCTGCAACATCTATTATTGCAGGCCGTCCTGACTCATTTGCAGTCGGAGATGCTCCATATGACGTAATTGTCACAAATCCAACCACAACATTATCTGCATCATCGCTTAATGCGATTACTTCAGGAGCTGTGCCAGTTTGGGTTACATTAACAACATTAAATGAAGCAACATTAACACAGTCATTTTCACAAACAATTCAAGCAACAGATGCTGATGGTGGATCATCAATTACATATGCAATTGTATCTGGAGCATTGCAAACAGGATTATCATTAAATACATCAACAGGAGCAATTACTGGTACACCAACAGGTTCTGCAGGAAATACAACAGTTGTAATATCTGCAACAGACTCTGGTGGTAACGCAGTTAATAGAACATTTACACAAGTTATTACTTCAGGAAATATTGAAGTAGAATATCTTATTGTTGCAGGTGGAGGCGGTGCTGGCTCTAACCGTGCAGGCGGCGGTGGAGCTGGTGGCTTACTAACAGGAAGTTATACTGCATCTGTAAGTACATCATATAGTGTAGTTGTTGGAGCAAGAGGTAACGGTGCTAATGCAGACAGCGCAATTGATGCAACAAAAGGTTCAAATAGTTCAATTTTTGGTTTTACCTCTAGTGGCGGTGGAGCATCTCTATATGGCAATCAAACGCCTTCCAATGGCGGTTCAGGAGCTGGCGGTACTGAGTCAAACACAGGACCAGGAACAGCAATTTCAGGTCAAGGCAACGTAGGTGGTAATGGCGGTGGAACTGGTAGTGGAGGTTCAGGCTCAGGCGGTGGAGGCGGTGGATATAGTGCCGCTGGCTCAAATGCTTCAGGTAATAATGCTGGCGCAGGAGGCGCAGGATGGACAATAACTTCAGCATTTAATTCATCACCAGCATTTTCAGGAATGTCAGTTTTATCTTCAGGCGGCGGTGGAGGAGCACCATTTGGCTCTGCTGGCGCAGGAGGAACTGGTGCTGGTAATGGCGGATATGGAGTAGGATCAAATACTACTGGAAATGGAGGTGACGCTACTTCTTATGGTTCTGCAGGCGGTGGAGGCGCTTATGGCGGTGGTTATGGTGGAGGTAAAGGTGGATCAGGATATCAAGGAATTGTTGTCCTTCGTTATCAATCTGCTACTCAAAAAGCAACGGGCGGAAATGTAACAAATTCGGGTGGATATTTTTATCACACATTTACTTCATCAGAAGTTTTTAATACTACTTCTAGTTTAACAAGCTCAAAAGCTACTGGTGGATATATAACAACAGATGGATCTTACTATTATCATACATTTGATAGTTCAGGAACATTTACTCCAACTCAATCATTAACTGCTGATTATTTAGTTGTTGCAGGAGGCGGAGCCTCTGCAGTTCCAAATGGTAGATATAGCGGTGGCGGTGGTGCTGGAGGACTTCGTTCAACAGTTACAGCAACAGGTGGAGGAGGAGCTTTAGAATCTACTTTATCTTTAACATCTCAGGCATATACAGTAACAGTTGGCGCTGGCGGTGCAGCAAACTCAAGATCTCCAGGTCGGGGTAGCAATGGAGTTAATTCATCAATTATTGGTGGTGCAGTATCTATTACATCTATTGGCGGTGGAGCTGGTGGAGCAGGAGACGATACAAATCCAAGCGGATTGTCAGGTGGGTCAGGAGGCGGCGGAACTTCAATTAATGGAGCAGGTGGTTCAAGAACTACAAATCAAGGCTATGCAGGTGGAAGTTCTACAACATTAACTGCGTCAGGAGGCGGCGGAGCAGGAGCAGCAGGAGGCAATGAAACTTCTTCTGCTGGTGGAGCAGGTGGTAATGGTGTTCAAATTACCGCATTAGCAACTGCAACTGGAACTGGCTCCGATAATGGTTATTATGCAGGTGGTGGAGCAGGTGGTGGAGGCACCAGAGGTAACGGCGGTCTTGGTGGCGGTGGGTATGGTGTTAGTGCAACTACTAATAGTCCAGCAATTGAAGGTTTGCCAAACACTGGCGGCGGTGGTGGCGGAAACGTTCTTCCTTTTGCTTACGGTAATAATGGCGGCTCAGGAATAGTAATCATTCGATACCCAGTATAAAACAATAGACTTATCATTTAATAAATGGTAAAACTAAGATATAAGTAAGGGAGGCATAGAATGGAATATAAAGTCTGTACCTCTTGCAATAAAGAAACACCATTAGCCCTAATGGGTAAAAATAAGAGGTCTAAGGATGGCTATAACATTTACTGTAAATCCTGCGTCAAGACAAAAAGTCAAAAGACTAGAGACTTAGATCCAGAACAAAATAGAATATGGCAGTTTGCCTATGCTCAAAAAAATAGAAAGTCAAAATCAGAAAAAGACTTAAAAAGATACTATTTTAAAAAAGAAGAAATTTTGATTAAAAATGCGGAATACAGGAAGACAAACCATGAGAGACGCCTTGAAATAGAAAGAGCGTCTAGATCTAAAAATATTAATAAAATAAGGTACTCTAAGATATTAAGCCAGGCCAAACGTAAAAAAAGGCTTTCTGAATGCAAAGTTTACGATATATCCGATAAAGATCTTAATAGATTATATAGCGATAAGTGCTATAATTGTGACAGTACTGAAAACCAAAGTATAGACCATAGAATCCCGATTTCAAGAAATGGGGAGCATGGCATAGGAAATTTGATGACATTATGTAGACCATGTAATGCCAGCAAAAAAGATAAAACCATTATGGAATGGAAATTATCTAAAATAAAAAAGGGAGTTGATTAAAATTAGTCATTTCGCAGAAATCGACGAGAACAATATTGTTACTCGTGTACTAGTAGTAAACGACGCCGATGCACCTGATGGACAGAATTTTCTGGCTAACACACTAGGTCTTGGCGGAACATGGATTCAAACCTCATACAACACTTCAGGTGGCGTACACGCAAATGGCGGAACACCTCTAAGAAAAAATTATGCAGGAATCGGATATTCATACGACTCAGTTCGTGATGCATTTATCCCACCAAAGCCTTTTGCTTCATGGGTACTAAACGAAGACACATGTCTTTGGGATGCCCCAACACCAATGCCTGTTGAAGAAGGCAAGATGTTCAGATGGATTGAAGAGGATTTGAACTGGCAAGAAGTAGTAATCGGAGAGTAAAAAGAATTGACAAGAGCTAGAGACGTTGCCAACGTACTCTCAACCGCCACTAATTTAGCGACGGATACAGAGACTGCGGCAGCTATCTCTAGCCACAATTCTGCAACAACTTCAGTTCACGGAATATCAGATACATCAGCATTAGCAACACAAACTTATGTACAAAATAATAAGGGAATAAATAAAGGCAATACTGCCTCACGTCCCGCATCTCCTGCAAATGGAGACTTATATTATAATACAGAAACATCAGTACTTGAAGTATATGATGGAGGATGGTGGATTCCAAATACCGCTCCAGGAATTCCTACATCACCAGTTGCAACAAATCAACCTTCATCACGAGCATTTAATAACGGGCAAGCTTCAGTAGCATTTACCCCAGCAACAAGCGGCGGAAAAGCAACATCATTTACAGTTACTTCAACACCAGGCTCATATACAAATACAGGTTCATCTAGCCCTATTGTAGTTACTGGTTTACAATCAAGTACACAATATACTTATGCAGTTACAGCAACTGGCCCACTTGGAACATCTTCTGCATCATCTGCAAGTACCGCAGTAACTGCAACTACTGTTCCGCAGGCTCCTACAATTGGAACTGCTACAGCTGGAAATGCACAAGCATCTGTAACTTTCACAGCAAATGCCACTGGTGGTTCAAGCATTACTGGATATACAGTAACATCAAGTCCTGGTAATTTAACAGCAACTGGCTCATCGAGCCCACTTGTTGTCACGGGTCTTACAAATGGAACATCATATACATTTACAGCAGTTGCTACAAATGCTAATGGTTCATCTGCAGCAAGCTCTGCAACTACTTCGGTTACCCCATCTGCAGCAGCAGCACCGACAGCAATAGAAGTTTTAGTTGTCGCAGGCGGTGGAGCTAACAATTCAGACATTGGCGGCGGAGGCGGAGCAGGCGGCGTTGTATACGCTTCAGCTTTTTCTGTAACTCCTTCAACACAATATAATATATCCATAGGAGCTGGTGGTTCTGGCGGAGGTGGTAATGGAGGTTCTGCTGCCAATGGAGTTAATTCTACATTTTCAAATTTAACTGCTAATGGTGGTGGAGGGTCTGCCGCATACGCAAGTACTGGTCCTTCAGGTGGTTCTGGCGGTGGAGGTTCTCATAGAAATTCTAATGGAGGATCAAGTAATCAAACTAGTGGATCTGGATATATCGGATATGGAAATTCTGGAGGAAATGCAATATTTAGCAGCACACAAGGTTCTGGCGGCGGAGGCGGAGCAGGACAAGCTGGACAAAGTTCTGAAATTTATGGACCAACTGGAAGAGGTAGTGGTGGAAATGGTGGAAACGGATTAAACACTTGGTCTACATGGGCTTCAGCAACTTCTTCTGGAGATAACGGTTACTTTGCAGGAGGCGGAGCAGGAGCAAGCCAATATCGTCCAGGAGGTACTCCAGGACTTGGCGGTGGAGGAAGTGCATATGGAGGAAATGAAAGTAATCAGTCAATATCTATGGCTACAGCAGGAACAGCAAATACTGGCGGTGGCGCAGGCGGCGGACCTAATTTTCAAAATGGTGGCTCAGGAATTGTTTTATTAAGATATCCATCTACTGGAAATACTAATGCTGCTTCAACAACTGGATCCCCATCCTTTGTAGAATCTGGCGGATACAAGTACTACAAATTTACAGGAACTGGGAGTATAACCTTCTAATGGCCAATAAAGATTTTAAAGTAAAGAATGGGTTAGATATCCAGACACCCCTCCCTGTTTCTATGGGCGGAACTGGACAAACCTCTACTACTAATACCCTAAATTCTTTACTGCCGTCCCAAGATGGAAACAGCAATAAAGTCTTATCAACAGACGGAACTAATACTACTTGGGCTGCACAAGCAGTTGCATATCAAAGAGGCGGAACAGCAAGTAGACCAGCATCTCCATCAGCAGGAGATCTTTATTATAATACCGACACAAATATTTTTGAACAATACACATCTTTAGGATGGTTCGCTATTGCAGTTGCTCCTGGAGCACCTACTGGCGTAACCGCCACAAATCAGCCTTCTGGACGGGCATTTAATAATGGACAAATGTCAGTTGCATTTACTCCAAATACTAGCGCTGGCGCTCCAAGTTCATTTGTAGTTACTCCAACTCCAACAACATCCCCATCAACATTTACAGCTACATCATCTCCAATTACAGTAACTAACCTTGCTTCAAGCACACAATACACATACACAGTTACAGCATCTAGTGCATATGGCACATCTTCTGCATCATCTGCGTCTAGCGCAGTAACTGCAACTACAGTGCCTGCGGCACCAAGCGTAAGCGCTGTTGGAGCAGCACAATCTGCAACACTTACAATTACACCAGGTGCCACTGGTGGTTCAGCAATTACAGGATATTCAATAGTTTCAAGCCCAGTTACAACAACACAAACAACTTCTAATACTACATACACATTTACAGGACTTACAGATGGTACATCATATACATTTACCGCAACAGCAACAAATGCTAATGGCACATCGGCTTCAAGTAGTGCAAGTAATTCAGTTACTCCAAATTCAAGTATAGATTTACAGATATTGCTTGTTGGAGGAGGAGGAGGAACTAATGCCCCTGGATCAGGAGCTGGTGCATCAGGTGGCGGCGGAGGAGGAGGATTATTGTATGAAGCTAGATCAGTTTCTACAAATGCATTAACAGTATTAGTTGGATCAGGTGGAATTAATACAAACGGTTCCAACTCTGTTGTATCGGGTTCAGCATTTTCTACAATGACAGCATTTGGTGGCGGATTTGGAGCTGCTTCAGATGCTAAAGGTGGAGATGGTGGTTGTGGTGGTGGAAATGGCATGAGAACTACTGGACTTGGAAGATCAACTGGTTCACAAGGAGGTAATGGAGGTTGGGGATCAGAGCAATCTGGTGGCCCAGCGTCAGGCGGCGGCGGAGGTGCTGGTGGAAATGGTGCAGACGGAACACAGGCAGGAGGATTAAACGGAAATGGAGGAAATGGTGGAGTTGGCTCTTCTGCGTATTCATCATGGGGCTTAGCAACTTCAACTGGTCATAATGTTAGTGGAACAGTATTTTATGCTGGCGGAGGCGGCGGAGGTGCATGGTACGGAGGATCTTGGGGTACTGGCGGAAATGGTGGAGGAGGATCTCCAGTTTATCTTGGAGGATACTCTGCAGATAGAGCAGGAACTAATGGTTTAGTAAATACTGGCGGAGGATCTGGTTCAGGAAACATAATAGACGCAACTTATCAAGGAAGAGGTGGTTCTGGTGTTGTCATTGTTCGCTATCAATCTGCTACACAAAAAGCTTACGGTGGAACTGTAACTAGTTCTGGTGGATATTTTTACCATACATTTACTTCATCTAGCGTACTTTATTTAGCCGTACCATCTGGTTCACCTAAAGCAACAGGTGGAAATATTACAACAAACGGTACAAATTGGATTCATATATTTGCATCTTCTGGAACGTTTACTCCTAATCAAAATTTAACTGCTAATTATCTTGTTGTTGCTGGAGGAGGCGGCGGTGGTAATGGAGGAGATGGAGGCGGAGGTGGTGCAGGTGGACTTCGTTCAACTGTTACCGCAACAGGAAGAGGTGGATCTTTAGAAACTCCTTTATCTTTAACTGCTCAGGCTTATACAGTTACAGTTGGTGCTGGTGGTGCAATTAATACACAAGGAGATAATTCTGTATTTTCTACAATTACATCAATCGGTGGAGGATTTGGACCAGGTGGTGCAGTAGCAAATCCTGGAGGATCAGGTGGTTCTGGCGGTGGCGGTTCAGGCGCCGATAGTGGCGGAGCATTAAGTAATAAAGGCACTGGAACTACAGGACAAGGTTACGATGGTGGAAATGGTTATGGTCAATCAACTGCAGGAGGTGGAGCAGGTGGAGGTGGTGCTGGCGCAGCTGGTGGAAATGGAACAGTGAACAGAGGCGGTAATGGTGGAGACGGTGTAGCTGTTTCTATTAGCGGTGTATCTACTTATTATGCTGGAGGAGGAGGCGGTAATGGTGCTGGATTCCCACCAACAAATGGAACTGGCGGTGCTGGTGGCGGTGGTAATGGAGGATTCCCAGGAGTTTCTGGAGCAACAAATAGAGGCGGCGGTGGCGGCGGTGGCGGATATAATGGTACATTTGGCACAGGAGCACCAGGTGGATCGGGTATTGTAATTATTAGTTATCCAATGTAATATAAATTCTGCTATAATTAAGTAATAAACAACTAGGGGAAATGTGAACTTAGATGGCAAATAAAGACTTTAAGGTCAAGAATAAACTTGTTATATCAGGTTTAACTAATGCTAATGGCGTTTTGCTAGCCGAAAATCATGCCGTCGATTCCCACACAAATTTAGCTACACAATATGGTGGAACTGGAACAACAACTTCTCCTACTTCTGGCCAAGTATTATATTCAGCTTCGGGTTCTACATATGCCCCAACTACTTTATCATCATTAATTCAAGGATCTAGTTATCAAGCAGATGCTC
>Ga0209358_10003980_pt1 | contig 10741 bp, 3 predicted proteins | sample LauGreFa1BDMLBSN_2_FD_187574 | JGI IMG/M metagenome (GOLD analysis project Ga0209358, IMG submission 187574) | Freshwater lake microbial communities from Lake Michigan, USA - Fa13.BD.MLB.SN (SPAdes) (version 2) | ecosystem: Environmental > Aquatic > Freshwater > Lake | place: Lake Michigan, USA...
AATACCGTTAACGGCCTACTTCCTAGATTGACCAGTTGAGCTGAGCCAAGCCCGGCAATGTCCGCGGGTTCTAGGGCTTGCCACTGCGTGGTACTCAGCCCGGCAAGTGCCGCTGTTGAAAGCCCCGTGATATTTTTTGGGGTGAGCCCTGCCAGTTGGGCGGTATTTAGACGCGCGATTTGGTTACTGCCAAGACCCGAAAGTGCATTGGCACTTAACCCCGTTAAAAACCCAGTTGCAAGCGATGCGAGCGCAGCTGTTGAAATCACAGCAATCTGCCTACTGTTAAAGCCTGCAATCTGAGCGGCACTCAGACTTCCCCACTGGCCACTGGATAACCCAGCAAGCGCCAATGGCGATGCGCTTGCAATCGACTTGGGCGAAAGGCTTGCAAGCTGTGCATTGCTTAGCGATCCGAGCTGTGTGGAAGACACTGTCGCAAGTTGCGTGGGTGTAAGCGCAGCCAGATCGCTTGATTCCATCGCACGCCACTGGCTGGTCGAAAGGGCCTGCAATTGTGCGGTGGTGAAGGCCGCTACGGTTTTTGGCGAAAGCGCAGCGACGGCCTCAGGACTCAACGCACTTAACTGTGCCGTGCCCAATCCGGTCACTGCCTTTGCACTAAGCTGCCCAAGCTGAATGGTGGTGAAGGCCGCCAGCTGCTCACTTCGCAGCGCTCCCCATTGGCCAGCTGTCATTACCGCAAGATCCCCAAGCTCAAGAGCACGCAACTGTGTATTTGACAGAGAAGATAACTGCACCGAGCCAAGACCCAAAACGTTTTTGGGCGATAGCGCTGCGACTTGTGCGCTGCTAAGCACCTGCACCTGGGCGCTGGTAAGGCTGCCCAGTGTTGCAGGGGCAAGGTTGAAAAGTACGGCGGTAGAAAGGGCTCTTAGGGAGGCACTTGACATTGCCTGCAATTGCAATCCACTAAGCGCTGCAGCCTGCGTAGCATTCAAGGACATCACCTGCGCCGTGCTCAAAGCTGCCACAAGTGCGGTACCAGATCCGCCAAGCGTCTTCGCATTTAAGCTTGCGAGTTGGCTGGTACTAAGGCTTCGAGCGGCGGAGGTTGACAATACCGAGAATTGCGCTGCCGAAAGTGCCGCGATGGCCGCAGGACTTAGCGATGCAACAAAACCACTGCTGAGGCTTGCCGCTTGCGATGTTGTTAAGCCCTTAACTGATGCTGCGCTGATTGCTCCAACTTGCGCCGGGGAGAGGCTTGCCAGCTGTGCGCTACTGAAGGTTCCAAGCAACTTGTCGCCTATGAGAGCGATCTGGTCTGTCGCGAGACTAAAGGAGGTAGTGGTTGACATAGGCGGTACAAAGTCGATAGCTTCGAGGATGATGCCACATGCTTGATCGCCAAAGCCAGTTGCACTGAAAATCTTGCACTGAAATCTAATCTCAAAAGCAGCCCCACAACGCAGCCTGGTGTCGTTTGCAAATTCCCGACAAACTCTCTCAGTGGATTGTTCATCAGCTTTAGAACAGATTAAAATAATGCCGACACGAGACTAAAGGATCCCAACATGGCCTCCACCACAGCGGTAACCGCCGTAGCAGCCCGCCTTCTAAACACAAGCGCGAACGAAGCCTTATTCCAAAAGTATTTCATCCTTGCCACAGGCGCAGCGGCGACGAATCCTGGTGTTGCCTGGCTCGATACGCAAGTCAAGCCCAATGGGGATATGAGCGAGGTGGGCAAGGTCATCGATGCCTACATGGGCAACATCGAGAAGACAGCTGGGCGCGACGGCGCACTTCAAATGGTGATTAAAAATGGCCTGGGCGTTGCCATCAGTGCAGCCGACGCCAAAGCCATTTCGACCGAATTGGCAGCCAATAAGATTAGCAGTTGGTCGCAAATTTTTAATCTTGCGGTCAACCTGAAAAATGTCTTGGGCGACACACTCAACGCCAAGGCTCAAGCGGCATCAAGCTTTGCAGCATCACTTGATGCAGCAGGAAAGGTCGACTTTTACGCGGGCGAAGCTGTTGTCAACGCGGTAAAGGTGCTCTTGCAGGGGACAACAGCAGCGGCATCGAGTATTACGGGGGCCAAAAGCGGCTTGAGTTCACTGACGGAAGCGCTTTCAGCATCAGGTATCGAAGCAGCCGTGGTGGATGGATATATTGCAGGCGCAACGGTTTTTGTTGACCAAAACAACGATGGCAAAGCAAACACTGGTGAATGGTCTGGCACGACCAATGCGAAGGGCTTTTATGTTTTGCCCCCGAATGTGTCGGGAGCAAAGGTCACTGCATCGGGCGGCAAGGATTTGCTGACGCAAAAGGATTTTGTAGGCGTTTTATCAGCGCCTGCGGGTAGTACTGTGATGAATCCGATCACAACACTTGTGCAAACAGTGCTCGAAAGCAACCCCAACGCCTTGGTGTCAGAGGCCAAGGGTTTAGTGAGTACAGCACTTGGAATTCCAGAGACGATCAATCCGCTTTCCTACGATCCCATTAAAGTATTGTCCTCACCGACGGCGAGTGCTGCGGATAGGGCTGCAGCACTCGATGTGCAATCTTCAGCCATCCAGGTTACCAACACGATGACTCAAATGGCTTCGGTGTTGGCGAATGCAGCAGGCTCGAGCACAGATCGCGGGCAAGCCGCCAACCTGGTTGCCAAAGCCATTGTTAGTAGTTTGCAGCAGGCGGCAACTACTCAACCGGGGACAAGCTTTGACTTCACGAAGGCAGAGAATCTCGCTACCGTTCTAAGGTCAGCAGCTACCGAAGCGAAGGCTACCGATGTGTTGGCTAAGGCCGCTGAGTTTGCCGCGGTCACTGTCGCAGCCAATGCCGCTGCTGAAAAGGCTACCAATATTGAGGCGCTTGCCAAGGCCGCTGTGGTAGCACAAGATGCGGTAGTAGCCCTTGTGAGTGCAGCAAAGACAGGCGATTTGGCAGCTGTTACGAAGAGCTTTACAGGCAGTGCTTTTGATCAGGCCGTGATTGCTGCCAAACCAGGAGAACTTGTCCCTGGCGTAGTGGTCCCTCCTGAAGTGACACCAGCACCAACACCAGCTCCTACGATAGCGCCTACCATTGCGCCCACGCCTGCGCCGACGACGGCTCCGACGCCCGCGCCGACTGTTGCACCGACACCCGTTCCAACGCCAACGCCCCCGGTCGACTCCACTCCTCCCGCCGACACGACTCCTCCAACCTTATCGATAACAAGCAATAAGAACAGCCTAAAGGTTGGAGAAACTGCAACCATTACTTTCACCTTTAGTGAAGATCCGGGCAATTCGTTTGCCTGGAACGGAACCAGCGGTGATATCACCCTCACGAATGGGACCTTGAGCGCGATTTCTGGCGCTGGATTGACCCGCACAGCAACATTCACCCCGACGGCAAACCTTTCGACCGGGTTGGCAGGTATCACGGTAGGCGCAGGTAGCTACACAGACGCAGCGGGTAATCTCGGAGGGGCAGGTACCAGCCCCAGTATCTCAATTGATACGCTTGCGCCCGCTGCCCCCGCCTCAGGGTTGATCGCGATTGGGGGGGCGCCACTTGACTCGATCAATGCTACTGAAAAGAGTTCCCTCACGATTACCGGTAATGCCGGCGCTGTCGAGGCTAGCGGCGTTGTCAATATAGAAATCGAGAGTACGGTAAACAATAACCAGAAAGTCGTGATCAATGGGCACCCTGCTAGTAACCTCGGCGCCTTCCTCGTATCTGGTTTCACTGGCTTGAGTGCTTTTTCCGATGGGGACGTAAATTTCAAATTCACCGTTGGTGATGCCGCTGGCAATGTAGGTGCTGTTACGACGATCACAGCAAAACTTGATGCAACTCCGCCCGCTGCGGCTGTGGTGAGCGCTGAGATAGTCGATAACCAAAATGCCGGAACGGGGGTTTTGGGTTCAACGGAATACGGGCCGACAGGCGTTTTAGGCTCATCTGAATACACCAATAACGGCACCACTGGCATTTTTGCGACCGACGACTCTGCGCCAACTATTAAGCTTAACCTCACGGGTGTTTCGGGGGGTTCTGGTACACCAGAGCTTGTTGCCATTTATCGGGGGCCAATCGGATCTCTTTCGTTAATTACGTCTGGGGTAATCGGTAACTCTTCGAGTCTTGAGTTTGCGCAACTCGACTTAAGCAAGTTGGGTTCGGTCGTGCAGGGACCTTATGTCTTTGTTGTTCGAGTCGAAGACCAGGCTGGAAACGTTGGGCCAGCTGGCGAAGTTACGATTGAGTTGACTGGGGTGCTAGGGATTGGCGGGGGAGGCTAAGGTACCTTTTGTTAGATTTTCAACTTGGTTTGACGACTCATTTGCCGCGGTTTCCTTCTCTTTAAGGCCCAAAGCACGCGATCGATTCGCTGAAAGGCGTACAATCAATGGGCCGTGATCAATTCGATCCAATGATGAACCAGACCGTCAATTAACAATGTGGGTTCGCAGACCGAGGAAACACTATCAGTTGCGAGTTTCCTCACTGATCTGTTATGTGGACGCGTGAGCCATTTGTGCGTGTACTGTAAGCCTGCATAAGGTAATCAGCTGACACCGCACTTATGCCACTTGCCAAATGATGTATCACAAGCTTTACACTGGAAAGTGCTCCGCTGCAAGCGCTCTGAGTTCGGTCTCCGTACGCTCTGATTTACTCGCAAGGACCCACAAGTCAAAATAAGGCTCAACGGGACGTGCCATCGAAGCCACCGAGGCAAAACCATGGTGGCGAAGTGTGCCTACGAGCGTCTTTTGAGTGAAGCCCGAACGATGAGCCATAAAGTAATTACCGTCAGCTATCTGAGGTCTGTGACCATACAAAATGTCAAAGGGCGCAATCGGGCCAGCTGGCGAGGTGTAGGCAGCATCGGTAAGCTTATCTTGTGCCACCAAAGCGCACACTGACTGGAGATCAGGGCAGGTTAGGACCAAAAAGCCTTCAGGAGTCAGCACCCGAATAAATTCCTCCAGAGCAAGTGCCACTTCGTGAGCGTACAAATGCTCGATGTTATGACTTGAATACACCGCATCCATGGAAGCAGTCGCAACGCTCGATAAGTCCGTCATGGTGCCAATTAGATCGGGCTCAACGGAAGGGTCAATGTCAAGCCGAATCTCGGTCCAATCAGCCGTGTCAAAACCTCGTGTAGTTTGCGCCTTGCGCTTTGGACCGCACCCGACGTGTAAAACAGTAGCCATCAATAGATTCTCAAAGTGAACTTCGATAAAGTGATTCCCCCAAACAAGGTCGAATGATCCGCAAGACCCTAGATCGTAACGAGGACACGCAAGCAATCATGGCTCAGCCCTCGGCGTCCAGCGCATCAATCGAGGTCACCGCTGCTCATGAGGATGCCACCGGCTGTTGGGAATTGATCAGCTCAAGGTAGGCAGCAGCAGCGTGCGCCGATCCGTGATCTCGCCTTCCAAGTGCCAGCAGCAAATGCATGCAAAGATCGGGACTACCAAAGCTGTAATGGGCCAGTAGGGCTAACTTTTTGATGGCCTCAGTCTCCCATCCATCCACGCCCAATGGATCGCGAACGTAAACAATGTCTGACTCAAGTAATTGATTAAAGGGCTGACGAAAATTCCCATTCCGTACCGTCGGGGTGATCGACCACCGCTTGATGTCTAAAAACCGGTGCGGAACAAAACCCTGCGTACGCAGCCAGACGTCGACTTCACCAAAACTCGGCTGACCTTCATAGAGTGCGATGTAGGAGACCTCAAGTTGTAAAGCGACGCAATCGGACAACACTCGAAGCCCATTTTTAAGAACGGTCAACTCGGCCCCTTGAATATCCATCTTCAGAAAATCAATCGCAGGTAGCCCTTTGACTTCATCAAGACGCTGCGTTTGGGTCGTCTCGGTCCGGGTAATCCGGCCCAACGTCTCAAACCCATTGAAAAATCCTAAAGCTTGCGCTCGAGGCTTTAGTAGCGAGGTCATCCCGCTTGCTTGTTCAGCAACATAAACCGTTTGGGGTGTTCCATCAAAGAGCATGGTTCGGTACAACGTCACATGCTCGCCAAAGGTTTGCCTGATTGTTTCACTGTGCCGATCATCGCCCTCAAAGGCATGCAGGTGGCCAAGTCCCCGACTCAGAATTGGCTGATAGACAGGAAACTCACCTAAAAAAGCCGCCCCAACGTCCAAAATCGCTAAAGGAACACGCATCGACAGTATCGCCTCAAGGGTTACCGGCTCTGTCGCATCCGGACCGAAACGTGCCCCGACATCTCTGGAGGGGTTGGTTGTGTTATCCGGGGCATCGGGACTAAGGACATTTGGCCCTGGGGAAAGTGAGGCTGGCATTGGGTCAATCATGTGTGATGAAACCGCTAACCCCTGATGATGCCTTTGGACGATTTGTTCATAGGCTAACTCGAGGTGTTTGGTGAATCGTTGGCAGTCAAACAAGGGTTCAGTCAGCCGGTTAGCCGCTAGCTTTTGTCGTAATCGGCCCAAGCGCTCCGGGTCTAGCGCCAACGCTAAGGCAAGCGCTTCGTAGTCTTGCTGGGTGGTCGTGATCAGTTCGGGCAGACCGATCGCCTCAAGCAAACTCGCTCCGACCCGCGCAGCAAACGAACCGCCGCAGTAGGTCACCACCGGCAACCCCGCCCAAAGCGCATCGCTTGCCGTGGTGTGCGCGTTATAGGGCCAGGTATCCAGAAACAAATCCGCCAACCGGTGCCGTGCCAGATGCTCAGCCAAGGGGACTCGCTTGGCAAAAATCAATCGCTGCGGGTCAACCCCTTGCCGTTGCGCCTGCTCGCGCAGATTCTCCGCTGCCCAGGGATTGTCCTCAAGCAACCACATCACACTGCCCTCAAGCTGCCTCAATAAACGCATCCACACCGAAAACGTCTGTGGCCTGATCTTGTAGTTGTTGTTAAAACAACAAAAAACAAACCCAACTGGCGGTAACCCATAGCCAGCCCGCCCCACGGCTTCCGTTGCAATCGCCCGCTTGCCATCATTGACTTGGTAGCTATGGGGCAGCCAAATCACCTTCTCCGTGTAAAGTGCAACCTCATCGGGCCTGATCAGCACGCGATCGGCCACAATGTAATCCATAAACGTCGCACCCATCGTGCCCGGATAACCAAGCCAGTTAATCTGCAAGGGTGCTGCTCGTTGAGCAAAAATCCCCGGCCGGCTGTCTTGCGTGTAACCCTTCAAATCCACTGCGATATCCACCCCGATCGATCGGCAGTACATCGCTACCTCTCGATCACTCATCCCGCTGACATCGACAAACCGATCAAAAGCCGACACCACTCTCTGGCGCATCCCATCGCGCTGATCTGGCCCAAAAGAAATACCCGTAATCTCAAAACGGCTTCGATCGTGCATCTCCAGCAACTGAACCAGCAAATAACTTGTCGCATGCGCATGAAAATCGGCCGAACAATACGCCACATGAATCCTCGGACCAATCGCGCGGCTCGCCATCGGCGTTGCCACCCCCTTGATGCGCTCCACAGCCCAGCGTCTGGCCGCCATCCCATGAAGCCGCGCATCGTCCGTTAACCCCAGCAACACAAACGGCGTTATGGGCATTGCCTCCCCTTCAACGGTGTTAGCTAATCGACCGAGACGACTCTCTTCATCTGCCCAATCACAAACTCTTGCCCGCAAGTAGGCACAATGCCCTTGAAGGGTATTGTCATCGGGATCAATTGACTCTGCGAATGCAAGGTCTTGAAGCGCCTGATCAAAAAGCCCTCCATCCGCGTAAACCGCTGCACGGTTTGTTAATGCCTCGACAAAGCATGGTTCGATTGCAATGGCTCTTGCAAAGTCGGCAATCGCCCGCTGGTGCATACGAACCCTGTGAAAAACCAGTCCTCTCTGACAGAAAAGACGGACATCTTTTGGGAAACGCTGGAGTGCTTGCTCGATGATCTCCCGTGCCTGTGAATAGCGACCAAGCTCAGTTAAAACGATGGAAGCATTTAGATGAGCCTCTTGATCGCTAGGGTCTTTAGCGATCGCAGTAGCGTAGCTATCCAATGATTTTTCTAGCTCACCTAAGGCTCTTGCAGCGTTCCCATAGAGCAAATGTGCACGGCCTTGATCGGGCGCAAGTCGTATCGCCTCACTAAGGGTGTCAGACGCCTCACTTGCTCGCTTCATTGCCATCAAGGCCACCCCAAGATTCATCAAAGCTTCGAGGTATCCTGCCCTTAACCCTATCGCCCTTCGATAGGACGCTTCCGCATCAGAGAATCGGCTGAGCCGAAATTGGCTGTTACCCAGATTTAGCCAAACCTCCGGTATTGCCGGATTAGACCCTGTCAGCTTCGTCAGCACTGTGATAGCTTCTTCATGGCGATCCATCGAACCCAAGGTGCTGCCCCAATTCAGCCAAGCTTGGAAAAAGTCGCTTTGTCGCCGAGCCGCAGCAGCAAAGCAGTCAATAGCTTCGATCGGCTTCCCAAGCGAAAGCAAAGCGTTACCAGCATGAAAATAGGCCTCAGCTCGATCGGGTTCAAGTACGATAGAACGCTCAGCAGACTCATGAGCTTGCGCGGGTCTACCCATTGCAAGGAGCATCACACTGTAATTAGCGTGAAACATGGCCTCATCGGGCTCGATACGAATGGCTTGCTCAAGCATTGAGAGCGCTTGTCTTTGCAAGCCCTGAGCGAATACGATCATTGCCTTTCGGTGTAGGGCATCAGCATGTTCTGGAAAATGTACAAGGATGCGATCAAAATACTGCTCGGCAAGTTCAAAATCACCTTGTCCATGGTGTTTGATCCCCTTTTCGAGCCAAAACCCAATGGGAAATGCACGGCGTTGGGAAATCAAGCCAGATGAACTCTTATCACCTTGATCGGCAAATTTCGATGTTGGCTTTGACGAAATACGGCTTGAAGCCTTGTGACTGTCGGATCCATTGAGTGAAGCCCAAATGGTCAAATCTCGTGATAATTGGGATAAGACTTGATCCCAATCACCGCTCACATCTTGGCGATAGAGCTTGACTGATGGATACCAGGGTGAGTGCTCCCCGTTTATCATCCACCGCCAATCAGGTAAATCAGTCAACATCACCCATGTTGGCACTCCCAGCGCCCCAGCCAGATGCGCAACGCTTGTGTCGACAGCAATTACCAAGTCGAGATTAGAGATCAGTGCTGCGGTCTGATTGAAGTCAGACAACATTTCTTCAAATTGCCTAATATCAGATTCTGAAAGTGCTTCCCTATCCGTGGATCTTGGCTGATGCTGAAGACTTATGTAGCTAATACCCCTAGGCAGATACCTCATCATAAAGCTTAAGGCGATACTCCGCTTAGCATCATTTTTGTGCGTAGGAGATCCGCTCCACACTAGTCCGACGCGCGGCCGGCGCTCACTTGCTAGCCTCTGTCGCCAACCAGAAAGGGCAGATCCTGAGGGCGCCAGATAGGGAATCGATGCAGGAATGGTTTGAATTCGAGTGCCCAAGCAATTGGGCAGCGAAAGAATCGAAACCTGAAAATCAATAGGGTAGGGCAAGGCCTGTCCTTCGATAATCACAGCCTTAAGACCTTGAAGTGAAAGCAGCAACTGTGCAAGCACTCGTGGGGATTCAAACACCACATTGGCACCGCGCTGCCGGAGCAAGGGCACGAAACGGCAAAACTGAATCACATCGCCAAAGCCCTGTTCAGCAAGAACAAGCAGCGTCTTACCCTGAATAGGCTCACATCCCCGCCACTGTGGCAGATTAGCCCGATGTGGAGCGATCGTATTTACACATTGCCATCGTGATTCATAGAACCTGAAGCCTGTCTCAAGATCCCCGGAAAGGAGCAATAGCAATGCCAGATTCCAGCGAACGTCAGGCTGATCCGGATCGATTTCAAGCGCCCTGTGGTAGCTCGCTTTTGCCTCTTCAAAGCGTTTGAGTCGAAAGAGTACGTTGGCGTGGTTAAAGTGCGCGTTGCCAAAATTGGGCTTTAGTTGAATCGCTTTAAGGCTGTCTTGATAAGCCTCATCAAAGCGCTCCAGTTCTACGAAGATGTTGGCACGGTTGTTGAACGCCTCGGCAAAGTTCGTTTCAAGCTCGATTGCCTGGTTCATGCTTGCTAGTGCCTCTTCGAATCGTCCCAACCCCTTGAGCGCCAGCCCTCTGTCGTTGTAGAGTTGGGGAGCGCTGGGCGTATTGGTGATCGCGCTGTCAAAGTCCTCCAAAGCGAGTTCGAATCGACCAAGTTCCAAGCGAACGATCGCTCGGTTTGCTGCGTAGCCATGCCCCAAAGGTTCGATTTGCAATGCAACGCTATAGCTGCTTTCGGCCTCTTGCAGACGCTTAAGCGCCGCTAGCGCGGTTGCTCGGTTTGCGTGATAGGCAGCTTGCTGACTGTGGATGCTTAGGGCTTTATCGATAAAACTGACCGAGCAATCAAACGCCCCGCGCTTGTAGGCAATAACTCCGAGCAGGTGAAAGGCCTCATGAGCCGTCGGCTCTTGGAGCGTCAAAGACTCAAGACATGAAGCGGCCAAATAGGGCTCGTCGTTTTTAATGAACGCAATAGCACGATTTAACATGCTAGCCTTGTCCGTTTCAGAGCGAGGCACATTCATAGTTCAAAGGCCAACAAATTACCAAATGTCATGCTCACCCCCGCTTGCCCGTACCTGTCTCACTTGATCCGCAAGACCCTAGATCGTAACGAGGACACGCAAGCAATCATGGCTCAGCCCTCGGCGTCCAGCGCATCAATCGAGGTCACCGCTGCTCATG
>Ga0209358_10003985_pt1 | contig 10727 bp, 8 predicted proteins | sample LauGreFa1BDMLBSN_2_FD_187574 | JGI IMG/M metagenome (GOLD analysis project Ga0209358, IMG submission 187574) | Freshwater lake microbial communities from Lake Michigan, USA - Fa13.BD.MLB.SN (SPAdes) (version 2) | ecosystem: Environmental > Aquatic > Freshwater > Lake | place: Lake Michigan, USA...
GAAGCTCTGATCGGGGACCAGGTAGGTGGTGGCGCTACCCAGCGGAACAGGGGGCTGGCCCGCGAGGTGCTCGGTCACCCGAATCCGCTGCAGGTCCAGGCCCGCTTCTATCATGGTGATTTCAAGCAGCTGCCCGGTGCCTGTGCGCTCGCGCTCGAAGAGCGCGGCCATGACCGATTGCACGATGTGAACGGCGGTGTTGACGTCAAAGTGTCCGTACCAGCGCCACCGTTGCCGCAGCCCGCCGGGCTCGCCGTTGACCGAGCAGCTGCCCGAAAAAGCCTGGATGTGGGGATCGGTTGCACCCAGCGTGGCCATCGGGCCGCGGGGACCGAAGCCTGACGCCGATGCATAAATGAGCCGTGGGTTGAGCGCCGAGAGCGTGCGGTAGCCAATACCGATCCGGTCTGCAACGCCAGGCCGAAAATTTTCGATCAATACATCAGACTGTTGGACCAGCTGGTGGGCCTGTGCCAGCTGCTGCGGATCCTTCAGATTGAGTGTGATGGCGCGCTTGCAGGAATTGACCGCGATGTAGGTGGATGACAGTCCGCGTTTTTCGGGTTTGACGGCGCGGATGAAGTCACCCTCCGGCGATTCAAGCTTCAGAACATCTGCCCCGAGTTGGCCGAGTAGCGCACCGGCCCACGGTCCGACCGCGCCCTGGCTGGCGTCAATCACCCGCAGCCCGTGCAGCGGGCCCCTTTCGCTGGCTGCCACCGTCATGGATGTTGACCCAAGAACTCGGCGCGCACGGCGCCGGTGTGCTCGCCCAGTCGGGGCACCGGGCCCAGGGGCCGCGCGGTCGAGGTGGAAAACCGTTGTGCGCGATTCATCTGCGAAGGTTGAGACGCATGGGGCTCATCAGCCCTGTCGACCACTTCCAGGAGGCGGACCTGCTCATGGTCGAGCACCTCGCCATAGTCGTTGAATTTCATGGAGATGCCGCCGAACCCGTTGATCCGCGCAGACGCCTCGGCAGCGGTGACGCTCGCAAACCAGGGCTCGTATACCTTGCCTGCGGTATGTCGCCGGTCGCCGATATAGATCGTGGACCGCCAGTCGGCGTAGTCAGGATCCTCTGCAAGATGACCCAGGCCGATCGACTCGATGAAGCGGACCCAGCCTTCGCGGTCGCCGCCCCGGAAGTCGTAGGTCACCTGTCCGTCGGCAGTCTTCCAGCCCACGTCGGGTGGCCAACGGGGGCCGTGAAGATGAAACCCCTGCCAGGCATCGGGTTCAACCTGCGCAGCCAGCAGGATCGATTTAAGCGACATCAGCGCCTTGAGGATGGACACCCGGATGAGCTGGCCCTGACCGTGCTGGTGGCGGTGCCAGAGTCCGGCGAGCATCGCCTGATGGGCGTGAATGCCGGCACCGACGCCTGCGATTTCATAGCCGACCCGGCAAGGGTTGCCACCCGGTTGTCCGACATAACGCGTGAAGCCAGACATGGCTTGCACCACCAGTTCCGATCCCGCGTGGTGCTGAAATGGCCCGCGGTCACCCATGTCGTTGAGATCAACGATCACGAGATGGCGGTGGCGCGCCGCCAAGGCCGCCCAGTCGATTGCGTGCTCAGCCCGGTCAACGGGATCGGCGTGATAGATCACGCCATCGGCCCGCGCAAGGAGCCGATCGAGTTCGGCATGCGAGGCGGGGTCACGAAGATCTGCACACACGCTTTGCTTGCCGCGGTTCAGGCCGCAGAACACCGCTGCGGTATCACCGATCATGGGCGGGCCCCATTCGCGCGCGCGGTCGCCCTCGGGCGGCTCGATTTTGATGACGCGTGAGCCCAGGTCAGCGAGATGCAGACCACAAAATGGTCCTGCCACGCCCTCGGCGATTTCAATGAACGTGAATTGCTCAAAAGAGGGCAGGACCCCCTTGATGGGCTGCGCAGGTTGCACGTTCAGGCGCCTCCCTTGCCCAGCGCCCGTTCCAGGCCGACATTGAAGACCAACCGCGTGCCAATCACCAGAAGCAGCATCAGCGCGGTCTGGACGACACCGATCGCGGCGGCGAATTGATAGTTGCCTGCGTCCATGTAGTGCCAGGTCAATACCGAGAGCACTTGGCTTCGATCAGAGTAGAGCAGGATAGAAGCCGACAGCTCCTTGATGCTCATCAGCATGACAAAGAAAAACACGGCGATGAGCGAGGGCTTGATGAGCGGGATCGTGATTTTCATGAGCGCTTGAATCGGGCCCGCTCCGGACATCCTTGCGCTTGACTCCAGGTCCTGATGAATCTGAAGCACCCCCGAGTGCGACACCATGATGCCGTAGGGAAGGAATTTGGCTACATAGGCGAGAAGCAGAATCCAGATTGATCCGTAGAGTGGCGTCTGAAGATAGGTCCAGAGCAGACCGATGCCGAAGACCAGCCCCGGGACCGCGACTGGCAGGACGCCGATAAAGGCGAGTGATCGCGTCGCCGGACCGGGAGCGCGAATTTCCGCGTAGCTGATGGCCAGTCCGGCGAGCAGGCATATGGCGCCTGACATCAGACCAAGCATGATGGTGTTCACAACGGCGGTCCGAACGTTTTCGATTCTGAGCACGTCGCGATACTGATCGAGCGTGAGCACCTCTGGCGTGATCACGCCTGAACTGAACTTCATGAACGAGGAAATAAGCAGAGCACCGAATGGAAGGATGTCGGCGCACAACACATAGAAGCCAATCAGGGCCAATGCGATGATGGTGCCGCTTCGCCCGAGTCGCAGCGGGCTGCCGCGGAATCCCTTTCCCGACACGGTCACATAGCGCTCAGACACCCGACTGACCCGACGCTGCATCCAGACGCCCGCAATGGTGACCAGCAGCAGAATCGTGCCGGACGCGGCGGCATGCGCGCGATGCACAGGGAATTGGGTGGAGTCGAGATAGATTTTCCAGGGCATGGTCGTGAAACCCGCCGTGGTTCCGATGATGCCGGGGATGGTGTAGAGCTCGGCCGAAAGAATGAAAATCAGCAAGCCTGCCGCAAACACCGCGGGCGCTGACACCGGTAGCGTGATTCGAGCGAGCGTCTGCCAGGCCGTGGCGCCGGACACCCGTGCGGCCTCTTCAAGCGAGGAATCCACGGTGCGCAGGCTGCCGGCCGTGAAGAGATAGGCAAACGGCGCAAAGAACAGCGTCATGACCCAGACCACACCGCCGTAAGTCCAGATGTTGGCCAGTGCGGGCGGCTGATCAATCAGCGTGCCCGCCACTGCGCGCCACGCAACATTCAGAAAGCCGGTTTTCTCCGATCCCAACGCGATCCAGGCGATCAGGCCTGTAAATGGCGACAGGAAGAGCGGCATGATGATGAGCGTCTCGAGCGTGCCCTTGAAGGGGATGTCGGTTCGGCATACCAGCATCGCCATCAGAACGCCCACCACCAGCGAAAACGCGGTCACGATCAGCGCCAGCCGGATTGCCTCCCAAAGGGTTTCAAGGTATTCCCACGAGGTGTAGACGTTGATGATGGCCTGCATGCTGCGTTCGCTCGACAGACCGATCTTGGTTTCCTTGTAAAAGGCGGCGTCGAAGGTGTAGATGAGCGGCACCACCACGATCAGCGCAACGGCAAGCGCCAGCGCCGCCCAGGCAGCGATGGCAAGCGGTGATCGGGCGGTGGTGCTGGTAGCCATGTGGTGGGTCCAGTCGAGGGGGGCTGCGCCTAGCGACCGTGCTCGCGCAGGGTCTTCGCCCAGAGATCGAGGTCTTTCGAGAAGTCCCGCTCCCAGCGCTTGACATCAACCGGGTAGACCTCCTTGATGGGCTCGTACCAGCTTTCCTTCACGACCGAGCGTTTGTCCTCGATGCCGCTCAGCGTGGTGCGCGAGCCGTACTTGACTTGCAGTGCGTCGGCCCCTTCCACGCTCATCGACCAGTTCTGAAACAGCCGTGCGGCGTTCGGGCGTGGCGCGTAGCGCGACACCGCCTGCCAGGAGTTGCCGAACTCAGGTGTGGGTGACGGCCGAACCCAGCGGATCGGTGCGCCGCGCTGGACGTGTGTGACGCCGATGCCTTCCCAGGTCCAGAAGGTGAAGTCGTGCTCGCCGGCAATCACCCGGTCAAGACCGACCAGGACCTCGCCGTAGACAGCGGGCTTTTGCTCGGCCACCTTCTTCAGGAAGTCGGGCCCGAATTCCTTTGAAAACTTGGGGTCGAGAAACATGTGCAGGCTGGCATAGCATGCGCCACACTTCATGGTGCTGACTGCAAATCGACCCTTGAATCGCGGATCGAGCACGCCCTTCCAGCTTGAGGCGAGAATCTTCACCTCTTCCGGCGACACCTTGTTGACGTTGTAGATGATGGCGTTGTCGGTGGTGTAGTTGGCATAGGCATGCTGCTTCATCCGGAACATCTCGGGAATGCGGTCATGCAGCGGCACCTTCCAGTCTGCGATATGGCCCTGTTCGATCAGGTCCATCATGCTGGGATAGTCGCTGATGTGGAGCACATCCACGGAGTGACGCTTTGCCTGGACTTCCTGCAGAAAGCGCTGGTACTGCGCAACGCCCACAATCCGCAGAACCTCGACTTTCACCCCGGGGTACTTCTTTTCGAACTCGGCGGCCACCGCCTTCATGGCCTCGAGTGGCGCGCTTTCGTACCAGACCAGCTTGCCTTCGGCTTTGGCCGCTTCATAAAGCTTCGCCTCATCCTGGGGAAAGGTCTGGGCGTATGCGCCGGTGAGCGCGCTGGCCAACGCCAAGGCGGCTGCGAACAACTTCAATCTCATATCGGTCTCCCTTGTTTCGGTTTTATAAGCCGTTGATGGCTGGATACTGAAACCAGCCGCTTGCTCCATCCTGCCGAACTGCTGAAGGTACCCCCGCAGCGCCTGGCTTAGCCACCAAATGCGGTTTCCGCCAGACCGCGGACGCCGGCATCGACGGCGAAGAGTCCGCCGGTGAGCGGCTCGCGCTGCAAATCCTGCTCGTTGAGCGTGAGCGTGGAAGTGGTGATGAACATCGTCTGCATGTCGGGCCCGCCGAAGCACACGCTGGTTGGGCGTTCGCAGGGAACCTCGATTGCGCGGTCTACCTGCCCGTCTGGTGTGAACCGCACGATTCGTCGGCCGTGCACTTCAGCGACCCACAGGCCGCCTTCTGCGTCGACGGTGGCGCCATCGGGGCGGCCGGTGAAGCCGCCCCAGTCGACCAGACGGCTGCGCGGACTCGCTGCCCCGCTGACGGGATCGATGGTGTAGCGCCAGGTCACCTGTTGCCGCGAATCATTGAAATAGAGCGAGTTGCCATCAGGGCTGAAGCAGGGGCCGTTAGAAATGATGAAGCCCTGGTCAATGTCGTGAAGGCTCAGGTCGGCGTCGAGTCGGTACAGGTTCCCGATCGGATTCTTCACATTTCGATCCATGGTGCCAACCCAGAACCGACCCTGGCGGTCGCATTTGCCATCGTTGAAGCGCGACTCGCCCAAGGCGAGACCTGCCGGAGAGAAGGGGCGGGGCGGCGCTCCAGGTTCATCCATGAAGGCGAGGCTGTTGCGGTAGGCGACCAGCAAGCCACCCTTGGCGCGCAGTACAAAGGAACCAATCGGTTTGCCAACATTCCATTGATCATGGCGGCCGCTGGGCAATTCGAGTCGGTGCAGGAGCGTTCGGGCGACGTCGATCCAGTAGAGCGAGGATTCGGCGGCGTGCCAGACCGGGGATTCACCCAGAACGTCCTTGCAGTCGACCAGACACTCGGCCGTTCGAACCATTACGCTCACCCCTTGACGGAACTTGAAACACAAGCGCCCGGAGTATTTGGGGTGGGTGGCGCAGTGTCAAATCTGTTTGGCTGAATTCGGCACCGCGTTTGTACGGGAAGGTCTTTGGTTGCAGTTGCCTGCCAGCCCCCACACAATAACGACCTTCAAGCGGGATCCTTACTCACGGCATTGCAAGGAGATTCTCATGCGTGTTCAGCCCCTACGTCGATCTGCGTTCGCCCGGGTGGCCGCAGTGAGCCTCGGTCTGGGTCTATCAATGGGCAGCGCCCTGGCGCAGTCGACCTGGCCTGATCGCGCGGTCCGGCTGGTGGTTACAGTAGGCGCGGGCGGTGCGGCTGACACACTGTCACGCAACCTCTCAAACGGCTTTGCGGGATTCGCAAATGGCCAGCCGCTGGTGGTTGAGAACCGACCTGGAGCGGGCGGCACGATCGCAGCCGGTCTGGTTGCGCGCGAGAAGCCCGATGGCTACACCCTGTTTCTGGCCGAGGTGGGCCCCAATGCGGTGTCGCATACGCTTGCCAAGCTGCCCTACGATCCGCACACGGCGTTCACGCCCATCGTGCATGTCGCCAACCTGCCTGCCGTCATTCTGGTGCGGGCAACGCTCCCCTACAAGACGCTGGACGAGTTCATCGCAGCGGCCAAACAGCAGCCCGGGAAATTCAATTTTGCGTCGGCCGGGCTGGGCAACTGGACGCATCTGTACATGGCCTACTTCAACAGCCGCGCCGGCATCGATCAGGTCAACATCGTTTACAAGTCGGGCGCCGAGATGCTGACCGCCTTGCTTCGCGGCGATGCTGACACCGCAGTCATCACGGTATCGACGTCGCTCGCGCAGGTTCGTGAGGGCAAGGTGCGCCCGCTCGCGGGCGCCGCCGCACGTCCGATGCGGCAGTTGCCCGATGTTCCGGCCGCGGCGCGGTCATTGCCTGGCTTTGATGTGAGCGTCTGGCACGGCATTGTCGGCCCGGCCGGCATGGACCCGGCGCTCGTGTCGCGAATCAACGCGGTCTTCAACCAGGTGCTGCAATCGCCGCAGGTGCGCACGGCCATCACCGAGGCCCAGTCCGCCGACATCATCGGTGGAACGCCCCAGCAGTTCGATGCCTTCATCAAGGAAGAATTGAAGCGCTGGCCTGAAGTTGTTCGGGCGGCAGGCATCAAGTCAGAGTAATGATCATGGATACGCCTGTTCATTTCGAGTCTGCCGGCCTCAAGCTGGCCGGTGTTCTTCACCGCCCCGATGACCTCGCGCCGGGCGAGCGCCGCGCGGCGCTCATTGTTCTGCACGGCTTCGGCAGCAACAAGAACGGTGGAATCTCGCAGGCTGCCGGGCAGCTTTTTGCGTCGCTCGGTTACGTCGTGTTGCGCTTTGACATGCGCGGCTGTGGTCAGAGCGAAGGCGTGCGCGGACGGGTCATCTGCCTTGAGCAGGTGGAAGATACCCAGGCCGCGCTCAACTTCCTTTTAACCCGCGATGAAGTCGATCCCAGCCGGATTGGCGTGATGGGTCACAGCTTTGGTGCGGCGGTGGCGATTTACGCTGCCGGCATCGATCCCCGTCTGGCTGTGTGCGTGTCCACCGGTGGCTGGGGCGATGGCGAGAAGAAATTCCGTCGCCAGCACGAGGGCGCCGCCTGGACGAAATTTACCGACATGATGTCCGAGGGTCGCCGCCGCTTGGCGCTCGGCGAATCAATGATGGTGCCGCGCTACGACATCGTTCCGATTCAGCCGGGCCTTCGCAATCAGCTTGCTCCGGGTTCCATCACCGAGTTTCCCTATGAGGTGGTGGAGAGCATGTACAACTTTCGCGCCAATGATGTGGTGGGCCGAATCGCGCCGCGGCCGCTGCTCCTGCTGCATCCGTCCAACGACACGGTCACGCCCACTGAGCAGTCGGTCGACCTGTTCGCGCATGCGGGTCAGCCCACCGATCTGCATCTGTTCGCGAATACCGACCATTTCCTGCTTGGCGAGGGCAATGCCATGGTCACGGATCTGGTGGCGGCGTGGCTTCGCAAGCATCTGCCCGTTCACGCCTAGACGCCTCTATTCGGGAGTTCTTACTCATGTCGAACCGACGCCTGCTATCTGGTTTGCTGGTTGCCGTTGGCCTTGTTCTGTCCTGCGGTATGGCAGCGGCGCAGTCCGCAACCGGCCCTTTTCCGAATCGTCCCATCCGGATCATCGTGCCCTTCGTTCCCGGCGGCACCATCGACGTAGTGACCCGGCTTCTGGCGCGCAATCTGCAGGAGAGCCTCAAGCAGCCCGTGGTGGTTGACAACCGCGCCGGGGCCGGCGGGGTGGTGGGCGTGGATCATGTGGCGAAGAGCCGGCCCGATGGCTACACCCTGGTGCTCAATGCCGCAACGCCCATGGTGACAGTCGTGAGTCTGAGCAGTGCCCCCTATGACATCTTCCGTGACCTGACTGCAGTGGCACGGGTCACCACCTTCGACTATGTGCTGGCGGTCAATGCCAAGTCGAGCATCCAGTCAATGCAGGATCTGGTGCAGCTGGCGCGCAAAGACCCCGGCAAGCTGAACTATGCGAGCGCGGGCATGGGTTCCGGCCAGCACATGTATGTCGAGCTCCTGCGCTCAGCCGCCGGCATCCAGATCCAGCACATCCCCTACAAGGGCAATGCGCCCGCGATGCAGGCGCTTCTGTCGGGCGAGGTTGATCTGCTGTTCGATACCACATTGGGCATGCTTCCCATGGTGCAGGCGGGGCGGCTGCGCCCGCTGCTGACCAGCAGCCCCACACCGCTTGCCAGTCTGCCGGCGGTACCGACCATGGACAGCCTGTTTCCCGGGTCGGGCGCACAGGGCTGGCATGGGGTGTTTGCGCCGGCGGGAACGCCGCGCGAGGTGATCGTCCAGCTCTCGGAAGCGATCAATGCCGCGGTGACCTCGCCCGATATGGCTTCCCGCCTCCGTGAGCTGGGCCTTGAGCCCTCCGCGCTAGGTGCCGACCCGTTCGCAACCCTGGTCCGGCGCGATTACGAGCGCTGGGGAAAGCTCATCCGGGAAAACAACATCAAGGCTGACTGACCTCCGCCGCTGGAACCCGTCCCCATGCCGACTCCTCAAGACTGCGACCTTCTGGTCACCGATATCGACTGGCTGATCAGCGTGGATCCCGGGCGCCGGGTGATTCGCGATGCAGCGCTCGCCGTTCAGGGGGGCCGGTTTGTCGCGGTAGGCAAATCGGACGCGCTTCGCGCGCAGTGGCAGCCTCGCACATCGGTCAGCGCACGCGGCTGCGTGGTCACGCCCGGGCTGATCGACAACCATCTGCACGCGTCGTTTCAGCTGTCGCGGGGGCTCGCAGATGAAGCGAACGCGCAGCAGTTTCTGTTCGAGCACATGTATCCGTATGAGGCGGCAAACACGCGCGAAGACGTTGAAGTCAGCTCGGCGTTCGCCGCCCTGGAGCTGCTGCGGCATGGGGTGACCTGCTTTACCGATCCCGGCAACTATCACCCCGACGCCACGATCGCGAGCGTGATGTCAACCGGCATGCGGCTTGTGGCTGCATGTTCCTGCTTCGACAAGACCCGATCGGTGATGGGGCTGTTGCCCGCCAGCATGATCGAGTCCACCGAGGCCTGTCTGGAGAAAACCGAAGCCCTGTTCGAGCGCTATCTTGGGCGTCACCATGGACGGCTCACGCTGTCTGCGTCGTTTCGCGGCATGAACAATGCGAGCGACGAACTCATCACCGGGTTGAAAGATCTCGCGAACAGGCATCAGGTGAAGCTCCAGACCCATGCCTGCTTCAGTTACCAGACGCATGATGCGAGCCTGGCTGCATCAGGCAAGGCCGAGATCGAGCGCCTGGAGGCCCTGGGCGTGCTCGACGAAAACATGATCCTGGTTCACTCGGGATGGCTGGAGCCCCAGGAACTCGCGCTACTGGTCAAGCGCAAACCCACGCTGGTCTGCAGTCCCTCCTCGTCACTCCACAACGGCTACGGCTACATGTCGGTGGGCAAGCATCCGGAACTGATGGCGATGGGTGTCAATGTCAGCCTGGGGTCCGACCATGCAAGCTCGGGCGTGGTCGACATGACGCAGGAAATGCGGATGGCCGCCTGCCTGTACAAGGAGGTGCGGATGAATCCGCGCGTGATGCCGCCAGAACTCGCCGTGGAGATGGCGACCATCAACGGCGCGCGCGGGGTGGGCCTGGAAAACCGTATTGGCTCGATTGAAGTGGGCAAGGAAGCCGACTTCGTGTTGTTTGACGCCATGCAGCCCGAGTGGCAGCCGCTTTACAACCCAGTTTCGAATCTGGTCTACAGCGCAACGGGGAGCAGCGTTCGTGATGTGTTCGTCGCGGGCGAGCAGGTGCTGAAAGACGGCCGCCTCACCCGTGTGGACCATGACGCACTCATGCGGCAGGTGGGTGACGCCTCGCGGCGTATCGCCTCGCGGCTGGACATGAAAAAACTCCTGAAAGGGCTGTGGCCGGTCAGCTGAGCCCCACACTGCCGTCCTTCGCCCGACGCAGGACCTTGCCTGGCAGCGCGCCCGTGTGACGCGCCTCCTCAATCACCACCTCGCCGTTGACCAGAACCGTGGTCCGCTCGCCCGCTGGATAGCGGTGTGGCTGCTCATAGGTGGAGAGATCCAGGAACACCTCGGGCTCGAACAGCGTGATGTCCGCAGCCAGCCCGGGCCTCAGAAAGCCACGGTCGCGCAACCGCAACGCACGCGCGGTGGCGCCCGTCATCTTGAAGATGGCGTGCTGGAGCGTGGTGACGCGTTCGCGGTGAACATAGCGGCCCAGTACGCGAGGGAAGGTGCCGTAGAAGCGTGGATGCGGCATGCCCTGGCTCACGACGCCGTAGTCGGCCACACAATTGCCGTCGGAGCCCACCAGCGCGGCGTCCGAGCGGATCAGGCTGCGAACGTCGTCTTCGGAAATCGAGGTGACCAGCACGCGCGTGGCCCCGCGGTCGGCGATGAGGAAGTC
>Ga0209358_10003987_pt1 | contig 10727 bp, 12 predicted proteins | sample LauGreFa1BDMLBSN_2_FD_187574 | JGI IMG/M metagenome (GOLD analysis project Ga0209358, IMG submission 187574) | Freshwater lake microbial communities from Lake Michigan, USA - Fa13.BD.MLB.SN (SPAdes) (version 2) | ecosystem: Environmental > Aquatic > Freshwater > Lake | place: Lake Michigan, USA...
GATCAATATCTAATAAATATTTATAATTATTAAATGATGTAGGATTAAATTTATAGAATTTATTAATATAATCTTTTAATTTATCATAAATATCATCTGCAATTGCTTGATTAATTTGAACTTCTGAATCTTTATTAAATGATGATTTATGAAATATTTCTAATTTTGTTCCTACATCAGCAATATCAATAAAAGCAAAACTAGAAAAACTTTTAATATTATTAAAATATACTGAATTATTAGCAGTTCCAATAGTATTATTAATAAAATTAATCATAATATCTTCTTCATAATCTTTATTAGATGCAAATAAATTATTAAATAATGTATTATTTATAGGATCAGTATAAATACTATTAATGACTGATTTACCAGTATTATTTATATAATGTGTAATAGGGTCAGTAACTTTCATAACAAAGTCATGTTTTTTATCTAATTCTGATAAGATTGATAAGAATTTTTTCCCCATATCTGTTAATGAACTACCGCCTGTTTTTTTAGGACTTTGAGAAGAATTACTTTTACTATTTTCAATAATAGGTGATAAAATAGTTGTTTTTTTATCTTTTTTATATATATTATTAATAACATCTCTAATTTCTTCTTTATTTTTGCTAAAAAAGAAATCAATATTAGTTAATTCTTCTAACTCACTAATTAATAATCTACGTTTAAATTTTGAAAAAGATATAAATTTAATTTTATTTATATCATCTGAATTTAATTTATTATCTTTATTTTCATACATCATTGCATCTGTAAATTTATCATATTCATTATTATAATTAAATTCTTTTTGTTTTTTTTCTAATTTTTTATTAATTCTATTTTCAATTTTAGCATTACGAAGATTAATATAATTTAAATAATTTTGTTGAAATTTTAATTCATCTATTGGTTTATGTTTAGATATATGTTTTGAATTTTGTTTTATTATAATATTTTGGTCAGATGGTTTTTGGTTATGAGTTTTTGATTTTTGTTTTATTATAATATTTTCATCAGATGGTATTAGTTTTTGGTTTTGTCTTTTATTATTTATATGCGAGTTGGTATAGATTATATTCATTCTAATATTATTTAAGGTTTTTAAAATAAAATAAAGTAATATGTTTTTATCTTCTTATCAAATTAATAATAATATACATATTAATTTAAAACCAGTTAAATATGAAAATATAAATAAAAATTGTAATATAATTTTTGTAATTGATACATCAGGTTCAATGGATATTATAGCATCAGAGAAAAATGAAAATGGCGAATGTGATGATTTAACTAGATTAAATCTTGCTTGTCATAGTATAAAAACAATAATTGAATCATTAACTGAAAATGATGAAATTGGTATAATTTCATTTAGCAGTATTGCATATAAAAAATTAGAAATGACAAAAATGGATGAGAATGGAAAAGAAAATGCTAAACTTATTATAAATAATTTAACTGCACATGGAACAACAAATATTTATGATGGATTAAAAAAATCATTTGAATTATTATCAACAATTAGAAATAATAATAATAATTCTATAGTTCTATTAACAGATGGTGAATCAAATGCTGATCCTCCTAGTGGTATATTAAATACATTAATTGAATGTTTTAAAGATAATTATTTAAAACCATTTTCTTTAAATACGTTTGGTTTTGGCTATGATATTAATTCTATATTATTGAAAGATATTGCAAATTATTATAATGGTATATTTGGATTTATACCTGATTGTTCTATGGTTGGAACAGTATTTATAAATTTCATATCAAATCTTTTAACAACATATTTAATTAATATTGAAATGCATATTATATTTAATGATAATTCAAGACAAATTATAAATACAGGTGCAATATTATATGAAAGTCAAAGAGATTTTATAATTAATATCAATGATAATAATAATAAAATAATAAAATCAATTGATTTATATTATAATAAAAATAAAATTGTTTATATTATTGATAATAATAATGATGATAAATATAAATATAAATCATATCAATTAAATAAAATAAGAATTAATATTATTGAAACAATTAGAAAATTAATAATTGAAACCATTAATAATTCTAATAATATTCAAAAAAATAAAATAGAATTGGATATTTTATATGAGAATATTGCAAATGAAATGATTAAAATAGATACAAATGAAGAAATACAAAATTATTTAAAAGATTATAATGATAATGGTCAAATTCAATTAGCATTATGTCATAGTAATAATTATTTCAGAAAATGGGGCAAACATTATTTATTATCATTGATGTATGGATATGAAAATCAACTTTGTATTAATTTTAAGGATAATGGAGTTCAAAATTTTATAACAACACCATTTATAAATATTAGAGATAAAATTGAACTTATCTTTTGTAAAATTCCACCACCTCAACCTAAAATTATTAAAGTTACTACAAATAGAATATCAAGTATGGAGGGGTATTATAGAAGTGATAGTGTTTGTTTTGATGGTGAGGGTATCATTTTACTTGCAAATAATACATTCATTAAAGTCAAGGATTTGAAAAAAGGTGATAGAGTATTTAATATGAATAATATTCCTTGTAATATTGTTTGTATAATAAAACAAAATTTAAATACAGAAATTGATGTTTGTTCTGTAAATGAAATGTTAATATCTCCATATCATCCAATATTTATATTCAATAGATGGGCGTTTCCATGGACAGAATTTAAAGTTCAAAAAAAATATATATCTAGTTTTTATAGTATTGTATTAGATAGACATGATACTGTTGTTATTAATTTAATTCCAGTAATTACATTAGGACATAGTTTAAATTCAAATAGTGTTACAAAACATGATTATTTTGGAACAGAAAAAGTAATTAATGATTTAAAACAAGTACCTGGATATGATACTGGTTTAATTGAATGTAAAAGAATTGATTCAATTAGAGACCCTGTCACAAATATAGTTATTAAAATAAATATTATATTTGATGATACTACACCAACTATTATTACTTCTAATATAACATCTAATATAGATAATACATCCAATATTACTTCTAATATTATCAATTCTTCAAATATAGATAATACATCCAATATTACTTCTAATATTATCAATTCTTCAAATATAGATAATACATCAAATATTACTTCTAATATTACTTCTAATATTATCAATTCTTCAAATATAGATAATACATCAAATATTACTTCTAATATTACTTCTAATATTACTTCTAATATTATCAATTCTTCAAATATAGATAATACATCAAATATTACTTCTAATATTACTTCTAATATTATCAATTCTTCAAATATAGATAATACATCAAATATTACTTCTAACATTATCAATTCTTCAAATATAGATAATACATCAAATATTACTTCTAACATTATCAATTCTTCAAATATAGATAATACATCCAATATTACTTCTAATATTACTTCTAATATTATCAATTCTTCAAATATAGATAATACATCAAATATTACTTCTAACATTATCAATTCTTCAAATATAGATAATACATCAAATATTACCTCTAATATTATCAATTCTTCAAATATAGATAATACATCAAATATTACTTCTAATATTACATCTAATATAGATAATACATCAAATATTACTTCTAATAATACATCTAATATAGATAATACATCCAATATTACTTCTAATATTACATCTAATATAGATAATACATCCAATATTACTTCTAATATTACATCTAATATAGATAATACATCAAATATTACTTCTAATATTACATCTAATATAGATAATACATCAAATATTACTTCTAATATTATTAATACCTCAAATATAGATAATACATCCAATATTACTTCTAATATTATTAATACTTCAAATATAGATAATACATCAAATATTATCAATTCTTCTAATATAAGATAATACATCAAATATTAATACTTCTAATATAGATAATACATCAAATATTAATACATCAAATATAACAAATTAGCAGGGAATAATTATTTGACCGGTGTTATTAGGGATAGTATCATATAAATAAATATAATCTTGAATTGCATTATAAATATCATATTGATTAATATCATAAATATCTGAAATATTTTTATAAGTAATATTAAATATATGAAATGTATCACCTTTTAATAATTTTTCATTTTTGTTTATAATGCTAGTAGTATCAATACTATCATTATTTTTTGAATATTCAGAATTGATATAACTTAAAATAAGCCTTGGTGGAGTATTTGAAATAGCAATATGAATATCACATAAACATAAAGAATTCAAACCATAAATAATATCAGTTATTTTAAGTTCATTTGAATAGCCGTGATAAACACTTTTAGGTTTATTGCTACCAATAAATGACATATTCTTTTTCTTATTATTATATTCGTCTTTACGTTGTTTATTACTAAATCTTAATAATGGATTAATTGAAAAACAACAACATAATGAAGACATTTAAAGATAATTTATGATATTCTTTAAATCATTTTTTATATTTAATGAAAAGAAATAAAAAAACAAAAATTAGTTTTGTTTTATATAGAAAGAGGTTATATCATCTGTATTGTCTATATCCTCGCCGTTCTTCTTCGTTTGCATAGACAGGTGTGATATTATTTTTAGCATTTTTCCAAACGTGATCTAGAATATAAGAATTTTTATTATCTTTCGATGTATCGCTATTTGCATATAACTGTCTCAATTTTCCTTTAATTTGAGACCGCGAATAATGTTCAGGCAATCCTTTTTTATAAATTTCAACATTAGAATTCACAAATCGTTCTTGATTTTGAACATATACGCTCTCACCAGCACCCATTACTAATAAATAGTATAAATTTACTTATTAATATATGAAATCATTTTTTATTTATTTTACTTTTATAATAAATAAAAATAAATAAAAAAAAATAATATTAAAACGATTGATAAGAAATAATAATATTAATGAGAGTTGCAATAATAATAAATATTATTTTATAATATTGTCTATTTTTGATAATATTAAAATTATAATTAAGATTGGTAAAATATTTATTAATTGTAGAATTTTGATTATTGATAGTATTATTAAAATTTGTATATTTATAATCAACACAATCGCATAATTTGTGAATAACTTTATCTTGTAATTGTATCATTTTTTTAAGTTCATTATATTTAATTTCCAAATCTTTCAATTTATGATTAGTAAATTCGAGTTCTTTATAAATATGTTTAGTCATTCTTTCTTGTTTAATTTTGAATTTTAAAGTTTTATAGAAAATATTAATATTTATCATAATATCATCAATACATTTAATATCAGAGTTATTATATGAATGCGATGATAATATTGGAAGACAATAAATTTTATTACAACTTGATTTATATCTAGTAATAGAATTTTTAAAAATTGGTTTTTTATTATGTGAAATAATTGCAGCATCATATAATGTTTGTTCTATAAAATTATTAAATTTATCTCTATCATCATTATTTAATTCTGAAAAATAAATATTATCTGCAATATTTGTTTCATTACAATGTGCAATATCAAATATATAATACATCTCATTTATCATATCATCAATTGTGATTTTATGATTAAAAATAGAAATAGAATTATCATTAATCCTAATATTCATTTTTATAAATAATTTTAATAAATAATATTATAAATCAATTTTTTTAAATAAATATAAAATAACAAAAAAGCCAAAAACATTTGTATTTGACTTTATAATTTTTGTGGTTCTCAACGAAGGGTGCGAATGTTTGAAGGATAGACACGAACTGTCATATAACAGGACTTATCATCCACCATTTCAGAAAGTTCGCAATATCTGTTTTTGAAGACAAATGAGATTATTTCTTTATCGTGGCATCCCCAATTATCGGGATAAGTTTGCATATCCTTCAATTTGTAGAAATGATGTCCAGTCCAATACTTAATTAATTCGATATAATCATCAGGTATCATCCTATCATCTTTACCGTGAATATTTCTGGTAAATTCAATGATTTCATCGCATTTGCAAGTATAATCAAGATTTGAAAGAAACATCAGAATGTACCTCATTTTTGCTGCCCAATTATTATTAGTAAAAATAAGAAATCATTTTTTACTATTAAGAAATAATATTAAAACAAAAATAATTATTTAATCGTAATTTGAAGGATAAATTCTAATAGTCATATAAGTAATATTATAACCAAATATTTCAGAAATTTCACAATATCTTCCCTTAAATATAAATGAAATTATTGTTTTATCATTACAACGCCAATTATTAATATAAGTTTTAATATTTTCATATTGATTAAATTTAGTTCCTGTCCAAAACTTAATTAATTTTACATAATCATCAGGTGTATAAATTAAATCATTTGTATTTGTAGGTCTTGTAAATTCAATAACATCATTACTGATATAATTATGATTTGAAAGAAAAATAAGAAAATACTTCATTCTATTTCAGTAATTATAATATTAAATATAAATGATCATTTTTTAATTAAATAATTTAAGTCATTTGCGCCATACAATACAATATAAATTAGAATATTTGATAATAAAACAAAAAGATATAATATCTAATTATTATATTGGTGATTTTTATAATTAGAAATAAACAATTTTATCTTCTTCTATTTGTTCTTTAATTAAATTAATAATATCAGCATACATATTTTCAGGAATTAATATATTTTGTTGTTTAACACTATCAAATACATATGGACCTTTATAATCAACTTTATCTTCGTCATTTAATTCATCAATAATATCATCAAAATCATTAATATCATTAAAATTATTTTCTTTGAATTTCTTAATTGCCTGAATTTTATTTTTTGATTTAAGAGGTGCTAATTTATCAATAACATCAATTAAATCAATTTCTTTATCAACTAGAGGTAATAATTCAATAGCAATAGGAATATTAATTTTAGTTTTATCATTAGCGTCTAATTTTTCAAGAACTTCTAATGGTAAATCTTTAATTCTGATATATTTCTTAATAGTTGCTTTTGAAACTTTAACCGTAGATTTAATTTTATCAAAATCATTTGCATAACTATCAAATAATTTTGAAAATGATTTAACTTTATCACAATTTGATAAATTATTTTTTTGAAGATTTTCAATTAAACTTAATTCTTCTGCTTCTTTATCATTAGTTATAATAAGATTACATGGAATAGTATGTTTATTTAATTCTTTCATTGCTAAATATCTTCTCTGACCTGCAATAATTTCATATTTATTATCTGAAATTTTTCTAACAGTAATAGGATTAATTAATCCATTAATATCAATACTAGATGATAATTCAGTAATTTCATTAATTTGTGTTTTTCTAACATTAATATCAGAAATAACCAAATCATCCATATTAATATTAACAATATTCATTTTTAACAATAAATATTATTTCAATAAAAATAATCATTTTTTTATTATCATTATCATTAAAAGAAACTAGCAACACCATCAAATAATGCATCACCTGCTGCAAAACCAAAACCAAGACCAGCACCAGTTGCCATTGATTCACCAACTCTTTGCATAAATGTGGGATTATTTCCATTATTATTAGGATAATTGGGATTATTAGGATAATTGGGATTATTAGGATAATTGGCATTATTAGGATAATTATTATTAGGATTATAGGGATCATTTGGATTATTTGGATTATATCCATTATTGAAACCATTAAAAGGGATATTATTACCTGTATTAATTAAAACACCAGGAGGATATTGTGGTAATTGTGGATATTGATTATTATTACTATGCGGATATTGTTGTCCATATGCATTTTGGTTCATAAATTTATTATATTCATCTTTTGTCATAACAACAGTATCACTTTTATTTTTTACTAATTTACGTTTAGGTTTAGGTGCTGCTTTTTTTTTAGCACCACCATTTTTATTAAGTCGTGCATTAAAAGCAGCAAAAGTAATATATTTATTTTTTAAAAAAATCTTATTGCCATATTTATCAATACGATATTGACTTGCTAAAAAACCATCTGGGTTTTTATCACCATCTACATCAATTGGTTCAATAATATAAAATAACTTTTTCATCTTATTTTATGTAAATAAAAATATTTCTGTTATATAATAAATAAATAAAATAAGATTTCTTTCTAAAAAACAGTCGACGTCAATAGGTTCAATAATATTAAATAAATTTTTCATTTAATTTTTTAACTAATTTATTTATATTAATATTTTTATTATGTAATAAATGCGCAAAATCTGATTTCTTGCTAATAATAACTCGTGGTAGTATTTCAAAGTCTATAATCTTATTTTTAATTTCATTTATAACTTTATTTGATAATAATATTGGTTTATTGGCTTTTTTATCATTTACATCTGTAATATCATCAATAATTAATGATAATGTTTTATCAGATAAATATAAATTTTTATTATAAATAATTAAATTTTTTTTAATATCTAATTTACATTGACGCACTAAAACACCATCTGGTATATTATCAGCAGTAATATCTAAATCTTCTATAAAATAATAGTATTTAGCAGGCATTTATATTTAATTTCTATTTAAAGAAAATATTAAAAATAACAAATAATAATTATTAAAGTGATATTCAGAAGAATATAAAAAAGAATAATTAAGTTAAAATAATTTCTAATGTTTTTTTAATTTGTTCTTCTCTATTTTTGAGAATGAATATATCTTTATTTGATGATGTATATGAATCAAATTTATTATTTAATTTTATAGCATCTATTGAAGAATTAATATTAAGATAACTATAATCAATTTTATCAGGATTTTTTTTTAATAATTCAATAGCATTAACATTAATACATAAATAAGACCAATTAATTTTTTCAGGATTTTTTTCTAATAATTCCATTGCTTCTGGGTTTTCAGATAAATTATTCCAATCTATATTTTCCATATTTTCTTTTAATAGTTCAATACCTGCAGGATTAGAAGATAATCTGGACCAATTTAATTTATTTTTATGAGTTCTTAAAAAATTAGTATCAGTGCAATAATTAGAAATACTATCCCAACTAACATTATCGCCTTCTTGATAAATATGAGGTAGAACAGATGAATTGGATGATAAGTTATAATAATTTATTTTTTCTCTATTTTCTCTCAATAATTGTAATGCGTTTGGATTTAATGATAATTTGCTCCAATTAATTTTAGTTGGATTTGCTTTTAATAATTCTATAGCATTAGGATTAGATGATAATAGTTTCCAGTCAATATTTTCGGGATATTCTTTTAATAATTCAATGGCATTTGGATTTTTTGATAACCAATGCCAATTAATTTTATTAATATTTTTTTTTAATATATTAATTGCTTCTAGATTTTGATTATTAGAAAAAATAGCCCAATTAATCTTTTCAGGATATTCTTTTAATAAATCAATGGCATTTTCATTTGCACTTAATGATATCCAATTTAAATCATCTTTATTAATCCAATCAAGTAATTCATATTTTGGTTTATATAAAAATTTAGAAATAATTGAACAAATATCAGAATTTAATTTAACAGTCATTAATATTAAATATTAATAATAATAAAAAAATCATTTTTTATAAAATAAAAATAATTAAGTTAAAATAATATCCAATGTTTTTTTAACATCATCTTCTCTATCAATGAGAATAAATATATTTTTATTAGATGAAGCATAAATATAATCAGATTTGTTTTTAATTTGTAATTTTAATGCACCAATAGAAGTATTAATATTAAGATATTTATAATCAATCTTTTCAGGGTATTCTTCTAATAATTCAATTGCATTAATATTCATACATAAATAAGACCAATTAATTTTTTCTTTATTTTCTCGCAATAATTGAATTGCTTCAGTGTTTTCAGATAAATTATCCCAATTAATCATATGAGGATTTTCCTTTAATAATTCAATACCTGCAGGATTAGAAGATAATCTAGACCAATTTAATTTATTTTTATGAGTTCTTAAAAATTTACTATCGGTGCAATAATTTGATATAATATTCCAATCAACATAATCACCATCCTCATAAATATGAGGTAAAACAGCCGAATTAGATGATAAATTATAATAATTGATTTTTTCTTTATTTTCTCGCAATAATTCTAATGCATTTGGATTTAATGAAAGTTTGCTCCAATTAATTTTAGTAGGATTTGCTTTTAATAATTCAATAGCATTAGGATTTTGAGACAATAATCGCCAATCAATATTATCAGGATATTTTTTTAATATGTCAATTGCTTCTGGATTAGGATTATATGATAAATACTGCCAATTAATTTTATTTATATTTTCTTTTAATAATGGAATTGCACCTGGATTATTTGAAAATAATGACCAATAAATATTTTCAGGATTTTCTCTTAATAAATCAATGGCATATGGATTAGCACTTAATGATATCCAACTTAAATAATCTTTATTAATCCAATCAACTAATTCATATCTAGGTTTATATAAAAATTTAGAAATAATTGAACAAATATCAGAATTTAATTTAACAGCCATTTTAATAATAACTATAAAATAAGAATTAATCATTTTTTATAAATATGTATTAAAATTATTGAAAAATAGATAAAAATGACAATGATTATTAATTATTATATTCGGGTCGTGAAGAAAAAGCAAGCAAGAAATCAAACAAGAAGCAAGAAGCAAGAAACAACGAAATGGAAGTTATTTGTGAATATATCAAGATGTTTCGCAA
>Ga0209358_10003989_pt1 | contig 10720 bp, 9 predicted proteins | sample LauGreFa1BDMLBSN_2_FD_187574 | JGI IMG/M metagenome (GOLD analysis project Ga0209358, IMG submission 187574) | Freshwater lake microbial communities from Lake Michigan, USA - Fa13.BD.MLB.SN (SPAdes) (version 2) | ecosystem: Environmental > Aquatic > Freshwater > Lake | place: Lake Michigan, USA...
TACAAAATTGTCTTGGGTGGCGGCAAGCCCGCAGGCACGCTGACTTACGACAGCATCACGAATAACCAATACCAAGCCATCATGGCGACCCAGTTTTTGATCGGTGCCATGAACGAGACCAACAATTCGCCCACCTCGCTCAGTGACATCGAAAAAAACGTGAACCATCTTTGGCGCGGCATGGTTGGCGACATCATTTGGGCCGCCAAAGCCATCAAAGGTGCGGCACTGCAAGAGATCAACACCTACCAAGCAGTGAAGTTCGGCACCATGGGTTATTTTGTGAAACCCAAATCCCTGGGCAGCACGTACGATTTGTCAGTCAGCGCAGACAAAATGAACCTGTTGGATGATGTGTTGTTGCTCAACCAGGACGCGAAAGCGGGTAACGGTGCTGAAACCGTGACGGTGGCTGGCGCAGACTACGTCACCACTGGCAACGCCAATGACACCGTCATCCTGAAGGACTTGAATTTCCGTTACTTGGATGGCGGCAAAGGCTTCGATACCTTGATGCTGCACAGCAGTTTCAGCACCAAAAACACCATGGTCTTGTCTGATTACGTCAGCAATTCACGCGGCTTGTCTGGCAGGGCTGATGACAACGCCAGGGTGGACTTGAATGGTTATCACAAGCTGGCAGGGTTTGAAAAAATTGACATGTCTTCCAACAGTTCTGCACAAACTTTGTCAGTCAGCGATGAAGACGTGTGGCAATTGTCTGACTCGCGCTCTTTGAACATCAAAATGGACAACCAAGACCTGTTGCTGACCCAAAACATGGGCAATCGGCTGCAAGGGCATTTTTACCTGTCATCCGATGGCAATTGGTATGACGGTTTTTATGCGCCCAATACCAGCGCCTATGCGGTCACTTTGTACACCCAAGGCGGTGACAAGCTGTCGAGCTTGTACAGCTTTGATTTGAGTAACAACAACAAAATCTTGGATTTGAATTTTGACCATGCACTGAAAATCAATGTGGGATCAAGCTTGCAAATCGGCGATTTCTCGGTTTCTGGCATCGGTCCCTACAACTTCACCGCAGGTGGCTTGAATTCCACCAACCCCACCACAGTCTCATTCAATGATTTACAGCAATCGCTTCGCTTTCAATCGACCGACTCCATCAATGGCCCGTTGTTGATCAGGTACACCGGTACGCAACTGCAAGACACCCAAGGTCGTGCCTTGCCCAGTCACACCTGGTTCATCGGTTCGGATTTGCCAAACCAAGACTATGACAATTACAAAATATTGAATGCCAACCGCTTGTCTGTCAGTGACCAACGAAATGGCGTGATGATGTTGGGTGGCGCTGGCGAGGACCAGTTGATCGGTGGCTTGGGCGCCGACACCTTGGTTGGCGGCATAGACAGCGACACTTTGACCGGTGGAGAAGGCAGTGACACGTTTTTGTTTGCCAAAGAAAGCGGCAATGTCGCCGGCGTCACAGGCGATGTCATCAAAGATTTCAATTTTGGCAAGGGCGGTGGCACACAAGCCGATACCATCAGCCTGTACCAATTGTTTGACCAAACTTTGATTGCCCAATTGGGCAAAGGTGCAGCCAATGACGCCAGCAAATTGGCCAATTATGTGAAACTGGAATGGACCAAATGGGACAACAATTTGCAAATGGTGTGTTCTGTGGACACCACGGGTGCCGCCAATTTTTCCAAGTTGTTCACCATGACCGATTTGATCAGTTCGATTGGCAACGGCAACTTCGATGCCAACAAGCCCGACCAGTCGCTGTTGTACGGCGGCGAAAGCACCAGCGCCTTGTTACAAAAGATGCTGGAGGAAGGCCGCTTGGTGGTTCAATGATGTGGAATGGGCGCTGCTGCTGCGCCATCCACGCTCATTCGATGTGAACCATACCGTCCCCGCTCAGAGCGCTTTGACGACGGCGTCCCCCATTTGACTGGTGCTGACCCGTTGTGTGCCTTCGCTGAAAATGTCGGCGGTGCGCAAACCTTGCGCCAATACTTTTTTGACGGCAGCTTCAATCCGTTGGGCCGCGGCTTCTTGGTCCAGTGAAAAACGCAACATCATGGCGGCGCTCAAAATGGTGGCCAAGGGGTTGGCAATGCCTTTGCCCGCGATGTCTGGCGCACTGCCATGGCTGGGCTCGTACAAACCTTGGCGGCTGGCGTTCAACGATGCAGAAGGCAGCATGCCGATGGAGCCAGTCAACATGGAGGCTTCATCGCTCAGAATGTCGCCGAACATGTTGCCTGTCACGACCACGTCAAAGCGTTTCGGCTCTTTCACCAGCTGCATGGCCGCGTTGTCGACATACATGTGGTCCAACGCCACATCGGGATAGTCTTTGTGCACCTCGGTGACGATGTCTTTCCAGAACTGGAAGGTTTCCAACACATTCGCTTTGTCCACGCTGGTGACACGTTTGTGGCGTTTGCGTGCCGCTTCAAAAGCCACGCGCGCGATCCGCTCAACTTCAGGGCGGGTGTAGCGCATGGTGTCAAACGCTTCTTCTGCGCCGGCGAATGCACCGTCAGGCGACACACGTCTGCCGCGCGGTTGGCCAAAATAAATGTCGCCCGTGAGTTCGCGAATGATGAGGATGTCCAATCCTGCGATCAGCTCAGGCTTGAGACTGGATGCATTCACCAGTTCGTGGTAACAAATCGCAGGGCGGAAGTTGGCGAACAGCCCCATGTTTTTTCGCAAACCCAAAATCGCTTGTTCAGGACGCAAAGGGCGGTCGAGCGTGTCGTACTTCCAGTCGCCGACCGCGCCAAACAACACGGCATCGGATTGCATGGCGAGCTTCAACGTGGACTCGGGCAGCGGGTGTCCGTGTGCATCGTATGCGGCACCACCGACCAACGCGGTTTCCATTTCAAAGCGCAAACCGAGCGCCTTCAATACCTTGATCGCTTCAGCGACGATTTCGGTGCCAATGCCGTCACCCGGTAACACAGCGATCTTCATGGTTGGTGGTCTTTCAAGGTGTGTGCCAGCCAAGGCTTGGCGGTCAAACGGGCGGCTTCAAACGCACGAATTTTGTCAGCATGCTTGAGGGTCAGGCCAATGTCATCCAGCCCGTTCATCAAGCAGTATTTGCGAAACGCTTGCACTTCAAACGGCAGTTCTTCACCTTGCGGTTGCACCACCACTTGACGCGCCAAGTCGACCGTGAGTTGGTAGCCGGGGAAGGCCAAGCAGTCATTGAAGAGCTTGGCGACTTGGGGTTCGGGCAACACGATCGGCAACAAACCGTTTTTGAAACAGTTGTTGAAAAAGATGTCAGCAAAGCTGGGCGCGATGATGGCTCTGAACCCAAATTGGTCTAGCGCCCACGGGGCGTGTTCGCGTGAGGAACCGCAACCAAAATTTTTCCGCGCCAACAAAATGGATGCCCCTGCATAACGGGCTTGGTTCAAGACAAAGTCAGGGTTGGGGCGGCGGCTCGCCGGGTCTTGGCCGGGCTCGCCTTTGTCCAAGTAACGCCATTCGTCAAACAAGTTGGGACCGAAGCCGGTTTTCTTGATGGACTTTAAAAATTGTTTGGGAATGATGGCGTCGGTGTCGACATTTTCGCGGTCCATCGGCGCGACCAAGCCTTGGTGTGTGGTGAATGTTTGCATGGCTGGCTTTCAACTGAACTGACGCACATCGACAAAGTGGCCGTGGATGGCGGCAGCGGCAGCCATGGCGGGACTGACCAAATGGGTGCGGCCACCGTTGCCTTGTCGGCCTTCGAAATTGCGATTGCTGGTGGACGCACAACGTTCACCGGGTTCGAGCTTGTCGGCATTCATGGCCAGACACATCGAGCAACCGGGTTCGCGCCATTCAAAACCTGCTGCTTGAAAAATGGTGTGCAGGCCTTCGCGCTCGGCTTGCTCTTTGACCAAACCCGAACCGGGCACGACCATGGCCAGCTTCACATTCTTGGCCACTTTTTGTCCGAGGCGTTTGACCACGCTGGCCGCTTCGCGCATGTCTTCGATGCGGCTGTTCGTGCATGAACCGATGAAGACTTTGTCAACGAACACATCGGCGAGAGGCTTGCCCGGTTCAAGCCCCATGTAGGCCAACGCACGTTCGATGGCGTCGCGTTTGTTCGCGTCTTTTTCTTTGTCAGGGTCAGGCACTTGGTCGAGCACCGACAACACCATTTCAGGTGAAGTGCCCCAAGTCACTTGCGGCGCGATCTGCGCGGCATCCAAAGTGACGACTGCATCGAAATGGGCGTCGGCGTCAGAGTGCAAGGTTTTCCAATACGTCACCGCTTGGTCCCATTCCACGCCGCCCACAAATTGGCCGCTGGCGCGGTCGGTGCCGGGCGCCATCGGGCGACCTTTGACATAGGCAATGGTTTTGTCATCCACCGCCACCAGCCCCGCGCGGGCACCGGCTTCGATCGCCATGTTGCACAAGGTCATGCGGCCTTCCATGCTGAGTGCGCGAATGGCAGCGCCTGCGAATTCGATGGTGTAGCCAGTGCCACCGGCTGTGCCAATCTTGCCGATGATGGCCAGCACGATGTCTTTGGCGGTGATGCCCGAGCCGGTTTGCCCTTCGACTTTGACCAACATGTTTTTGGCCTTTTTGGCGAGCAAGGTTTGTGTCGCCAGCACATGCTCAACCTCGGATGTGCCAATGCCGTGCGCCAGTGCGCCGAAAGCACCATGCGTTGAAGTGTGTGAATCACCGCAGACCACGGTCATGCCGGGCAAGGTCGCACCGTTTTCAGGACCAATCACATGCACGATGCCTTGGCGTTTGGACATGAACGGGAAAAATGCGGCCGCACCGAACTCGCGCATGTTGTCGTCGAGCGTGGTGATTTGCGCTTTGCTCACTGGGTCGGTGATGCCGTCATAACCCAATTCCCAGCCGGTGGTCGGTGTGTTGTGATCGGCCGTGGCCACCACCGAACTGACTCGCCAAACGGGTCGCTTGGCGACACGCAGTCCTTCATAGGCTTGCGGGCTGGTGACCTCGTGCACCAAATGGCGGTCGATGTACAAAACCGATGTGCCGTCTTCTTCGGTGTGGACCACATGCTCGTCCCAAATTTTGTCGTACAGGGTGCGTCCCATGTCATCAATCTCCGAGGTGTGGGGTGTCAGCGTTTGGCCAAAGGTGGCACATCGCGCTTGGCCGCGCCAGTGAACAACTGGCGAGGGCGGCCGATTTTGTATTCAGGGTCGCTGATCATTTCGTTGAGTTGGGCAATCCAACCGACGGTGCGTGCCAGCGCAAAAATACCAGTGAACAAATTGACAGGAATGCCAATCGCGCGCTGCACGATGCCCGAGTAGAAATCGACATTCGGGTAGAGCTTGCGGCTGACAAAGTACTCGTCTTCCAACGCGATTTTTTCCAAAGCTTTGGCCAGTTTGAACAGCGGGTCGTTTTCTAAACCCAATTCGGCCAACACTTCGTTGCAGGTTTCTTGCATCAACTTGGCGCGCGGATCGTAGTTTTTGTAAACACGGTGACCAAAGCCCATCAACTTGACATTCGAGTTTTTGTCTTTCACTTGCTCCATGAATTCACCCACCTTGGCGATACCGCCTTGGGCTTGAATGTCTTCGAGCATGTTCAGGCAAGCCTCGTTGGCGCCGCCGTGCGCCGGGCCCCACAAACAGGCCACGCCTGCCGCGATGGCCGCAAACGGGTTGGTGCCGGATGAACCGCACAAACGCACGGTGGAGGTCGATGCGTTTTGTTCGTGGTCGGCATGCAAGGTAAAGATGCGGTCCATCGCGCGCTCGAGCACGGGGTTGACCACGTACGGCTCGCAAGGTGTGCCAAACATCATGCGCAAGAAATTGCCTGCGTAAGACAAATCGTTTTGCGGGTAAAGAAAAGGCTGGCCGATGCCGTATTTGTATGCCATGGCCACCAACGTGGGCATCTTCGCAATCAAGCGAATGGCCGCCACTTCGCGGTGTTCGGCGTTGTTGATGTCGGTGCTGTCATGGTAGAAGGCGGACAGGGCGCCGACCAAACCAGTGAGCACAGCCATCGGGTGGGCATCACGGCGGAATCCGCGCAGGAAAAATTGCATTTGCTCGTGCACCATGGTGTGGTGGGTGACGGTGCGGGTGAAGGCATGCTTGCGTTGGGCATTGGGCAATTCACCGTAAAGCAATAAATGACAGGTTTCCAAAAAATCGCAGTTGGTGGCCAGTTGTTCAATGGGGTAACCACGGTAGAGCAATTCGCCCTTGTCACCATCAATGAACGTGATCGCCGATTGGCATGACGCAGTTGACAAAAAACCAGGGTCATAAGTGAACATGCCGGTTTGCCCATACAGCTTGCGGATGTCGATCACATCGGGGCCGATGGTGCCGTTGTAAACCGGCATCTCAACGCTGGGCTGGCCATTGGTGAACGAAAGGGTGGCCTTGTAATCAGCGAGTTTCATGGTCAATTCCTGTGTCAATCAATAAAAAAATCAAACTTTGAACATTGGCAAAACGGTTTGCACCTGAGGGTGCTGCAACACTTCATGCGTGTGTGTCCGGCCCAGCAACACATCGAGCAAATCGTTGTCGGACAAGGCCATCAACGCATACATGCCACGCGCTTGTCCCACGGTCAGGTGCTCGGCGTGGCGGTTGAAAAAACGCTCGATGAACAAATCGTTTTCCAACAAGCCGCGCCGACAACGCCAACGAAGTTTGCTGAGCGCAGCTGACGACAGTCTGTCGCCGTCAGGCAGGCCCGCGAGTTGCTCATCATCCATTCACACCGCGCGGCTGATCATCAATTCTTTGATTTTGCCGATGGCTTTGGTCGGGTTCAAGCCTTTGGGGCAGACATCGACGCAATTCATGATGGTGTGGCAACGGAACAAACGGTAGGGGTCTTCCAAGTTGTCGAGCCGTTCAGACGTGGCGTGGTCGCGGCTGTCAGCGATGAAGCGATAGGCTTGCAGCAAACCGGCGGGGCCGACAAATTTGTCGGGGTTCCACCAAAAAGACGGGCAACTGGTCGAGCAGCTCGCGCACAAAATGCATTCGTACAAACCGTCGAGTTCTTCGCGTTCAGCGGGTGACTGCAAGCGCTCTTTTTCGGGCGGCAGGCTGTCGTTGACGAGGTAAGGTTTGATCGAGTTGTATTGGTTGAAAAACTGCGTCATGTCGACGATCAGGTCGCGGATCACAGGCAAGCCGGGCAAAGGCTTGAGCGTGATCACGCCGGGCAATGTCAGCATGTTGGTCAAACAAGCCAAACCGTTTTTGCCGTTGATGTTCATCGCATCCGAGCCGCACACGCCTTCGCGACACGAACGGCGAAATGACAACGTCGGGTCTTGTGCTTTGAGTTTCATCAAGGCGTCGAGCAACATGCGCTCGTGGCCGTCGAGTTCCACCTCGATGGTTTGCATGTAGGGCTTGGCGTCCTTTTCCGGGTCGTAGCGGTAGATCTTGAAAGTACGTTTCATCAGAAGGTTCTCACTTTGGGCGGAATGCTTTCCGTGGTCAAGGGCTGGAGTTTGACGGGCTTGTACGTCATGCTGTTGCTGTGGCTGTGCCACAGGCTGTGCTTGAGCCATTGCCCGTCGTTGCGGCCATTCGGGTGTTCGGGGGTGTCTGCGTAATCGTCCACGGTGTGCGCGCCCCGGCTTTCGCGTCGGGCAGCAGCAGACACCATGGTGGCTTGCGCGCATTCGATCAGGTTTTCCACTTCCAAGGCTTCGATGCGAGCCGTGTTGAAAATTTTGCTCTTGTCTTTGAGGCCGATGGCGTTGACGCGTTCTCGCAAAGCCGCAATTTGGGTCACGCCTTCGTCCAAGCTGGCTTGGGTGCGGAAGACGCCCGCGTGCTTTTGCATGCTGGCGCGCAAGTCGTTCGCCACATCTTGCGCGTACTCGCCGCTGGTGCTGTTGTCCAAGCGGGCCAACCGCGCCAAGGTGCGGTCAGCGGCATCCGCAGGCAAGGGTTTGTGCAGCTTGTTTTTCTGATGGAATTCGACGATGTGGTTGCCAGCGGCTTTGCCAAACACCAGCAAATCCAACAGTGAATTGGTGCCCAAGCGGTTGGCACCGTGCACGCTCACACATGAACATTCGCCGACGGCGTACAAGCCATTGACCACGGCGTTGTGATCGCTGGCAGTTTGCGTGACGACTTGGCCATGGATGTTGGTGGGAATGCCACCCATTTGGTAGTGGATGGTGGGCACCACAGGAATGGGTTCGCGGGTGATGTCAACGTTGGCGAAGTTGTGCCCGATCTCGTACACCGAGGGCAAACGCTTCATGATGGTGTCAGCGCCCAAGTGGTCGAGTTTCAAATGCACATAGTCTTTGTTCGGTCCGCAGCCACGGCCTTCTTTGATTTCCTGGTCCATGCAACGCGACACGAAATCGCGTGGGGCCAAGTCTTTGAGCGTGGGTGCATAGCGCTCCATGAAGCGCTCGCCCAAGCTGTTGAGCAAGATCGCGCCTTCGCCACGGCAGCCTTCGGTCAGCAACACACCCGCGCCGGCGACACCGGTGGGGTGGAATTGCCAAAACTCCATGTCTTCGAGCGGGATGCCCGCACGCGCGGCCATGCCCAAGCCGTCACCGGTGTTGATGAACGCATTGGTCGAGGCCGCAAAAATGCGTCCTGCACCACCTGTGGCGAGCAACACGGTTTTGGCTTCCAAGATGTGCAAGTCGCCGGTTTCCATCTCTAGCGCTGTCACACCGACCACGTCCCCATCGGCATCGCGAATCAGGTCTTGCGCCATCCATTCCACAAAGAAGTTGGTGTGGGACTTCAAATTTTGCTGGTACAAGGTGTGCAGCATCGAGTGGCCCGTGCGGTCGGCCGAGGCACAGGCGCGTTGCACCGATTTTTCGCCGTAATTGGACGTGTGGCCGCCAAAGGGTCGTTGGTAAATCGTGCCGTCTGGGTTGCGGTCAAACGGCATGCCCATGTGTTCGAGTTCATACACCACCTTGGGGGCTTCACGGCACATGTATTCGATGGCGTCTTGGTCGCCGAGCCAGTCGGACCCTTTGACCGTGTCGTAAAAATGGTAGTGCCAGTTGTCTTCAGACATGTTGCCCAACGACGCGCCAATGCCACCTTGAGCCGCCACGGTGTGCGAGCGGGTGGGAAAGACTTTGGACAGCACCGCCACATTCAAACCAGCGCGCGAGAGTTGCAGCGAGGCACGCATGCCAGAGCCGCCAGCGCCAACGATGACCACATCAAAGCGGCGACGGGGAATAGAAGAACGTGTCATCTGTCAAAGTCTCCAAAGTACCTGCACCGCCCAGCCCAAGCATGAGAGCAACCAGACAATGGTGAATAAGTGCAAAGCCGAGCGCAAGCCGACGGGTTTGATGTAGTCCATCCAGATGTCGCGCATGCCGACCCAGACGTGGTAAGTCAAGGCCAGAAACACCGTGAACGTCAGTGCCCGCATCCATTGGGGGTTGAAAATGCCGGCCCACAAGTCGTAGCCGATTTCTCCTCTGGAGAACAGGACTTGAAACAACACCAACAACGTAAACACCGCCATCAAAGCGGCGGTCAAGCGCTGCGCCATCCAGTCGCGCAGTCCGTAATGGGCACCTGTCACCAGGCGTTTGGAACCGATTCCTTCACTCATCATTGCTCCTGGTCTGTCAATAAAGGCCAAACAGCTTGGCGCCCAGCACCACGGTCAAACCTAAGCTGAGTGTCAATGTGAATACCGCGCTGCTGCGGCCAAATTCTTTGCTGACCGAATGGGTGGCGTCCATGTACAAATGGCGCAGACCGGCGATCAGGTGATGCAAATACGCCCAGATCAACGCCAGCAGGGTCAAGCGAATGAACCAACCGGGGTAAATGCCGATGCCCAGGTTCATGGCCGATTTGAATTTGGCAAATGAAATTTCAGAAGAAACAGATTTGTCAAACAACCAGACGATGAACGGCAACAACACAAACATGAGCGCGCCGCTGATGCGGTGCAAGATCGACACCCAACCGGCTGGCGGCAAGCGGTAAGTGGGCAAATCTTCAAAAGCGTTGATGTTGCGAAATACGGGCCGGGTTTTTGCGGGTTCGGTCATGCCTGGTGCTTTCCGGGGAAAGGGGTGGTAAACCCCAGTGGTTCAAAGGTGAAATTCATTCTATTGCAACGCACAAAAAATCAGAGTCACGCATGTTTGGGTGGGTCAAAACCTTCATTTTGAATACTTATCAATTCAATTCATTCAGGTAATGGCGGGTGTCTGTCAAATAAACGCCGATGCGCCATTCCATGGGCATGTCGTGGTAGGTGAACGCCATGCGCTCGACTTTGAGCAACGGGGTGTCGCTGGCCACCCGCAGCCATTCGCAGACCTCGGGCGAGGGCAGCACCGCACGCAGCCTTTCTTGGGCGCGGACCATGCGGATGCCAAAGTCGGACTCAAACATGGCGTACATGGGGCGGGTGTCGGCACTCAGTCGCTCGGCGGTCAGGCCTTTGAAGGCCGCGCCCGGTAACCAGATGTCTTCAAAAATCGTGGGGACCTGATCGAATGACAGCACCCGACGGACTTGGAAAACCGCTTCACCGGCTCGCAAACCCAGCACTTGGGCCACTGGCGTCGGGGCGCGCAGGCGTTTGCAGTCAATGATGTGGCGTTCAGCCGGGCCTTGGGCGTCGCTTTGCGGGTTGTCCGGCTTGAGTTTGAGGAAACGAAACTGCACTTGTTGCTCGGCATGCGTGGCGACAAACGTGCCTTTGCCTTGGCGGC
>Ga0209358_10003991_pt1 | contig 10713 bp, 9 predicted proteins | sample LauGreFa1BDMLBSN_2_FD_187574 | JGI IMG/M metagenome (GOLD analysis project Ga0209358, IMG submission 187574) | Freshwater lake microbial communities from Lake Michigan, USA - Fa13.BD.MLB.SN (SPAdes) (version 2) | ecosystem: Environmental > Aquatic > Freshwater > Lake | place: Lake Michigan, USA...
ACCTTTTTCATCTAGAATTAACCCTGCAGGCTCGTCTCTTACGATTTTAGAAAGTTCAGCGTCCAAATATTCTTTTGGTATGTATAATTTTTGATTTCGAGGAATATAAAGTATTTGAAAGACAATGTTCTCTTCAACATCTAAAGTGATGACAAGGATATTATCTCTTTCATCAGCGAAACGAAGTATTTTGCCTCTTTTCTCAGTTAGTTTCAACTTGCCAGAAAACAAAATATAATGTATTTTATTATATTCTTCTTTAAATCTTGGCTCGTCACAAATCTTTTTTGCCTTTCGGCTTTCCGAGCATAAAAGATGCAAAACATTTCTTTCTAATTTCAACATTATATTCATCATCACAGGTTTTGGAAGCTCGTTGAATTTATCTAACGCTGTTATTGGTTCGGGGAAAAAAGACCCTAAAAGTTCGCTCCAATCTCTGATACCTTTTGATTCAGGCGACTTTTTAGATTTTTTTGGGGATTCAGGGGATTTAGGCGATTTAGGTGATTTTTTAGGCGAAGGAAAATCTTTAAGTTCTTCAAGCCATTCCTCATAACTCATAAAAGGAATATCTTTTCTTAGAGGAGTGTACCACTGATCATTTCCTTGATATCGTCTCCAATTTTCAATAAATTCTTTTTCTTCCTTCAAATATTGGGCTCTCCACTTTTTGGATTCTTTTCGTGGGGTTCCTCCATGCAAATGACAAAGATCTCCTTTTTTCTTACATTTTTTACAGGGCGAACCAGTTAAAGTAGTTGCCATTAAAATATAAAATTAAAGTTTAGTTTACATTTTCGAAACTTTAGTTTGAAAAAAGTTTACATTTTCGAAAATCAGGTTCGAAAATTTAAAGTTTTTTAGATTAAGTTTAGATGCGAAAAAATACAGTAAACCATTAAACATCCTCCTCCTATTCTAACAAGTTCAAAAATAATGCTATCAGTATTACATTTAATACTCAAAAATGCGCTATAAATTGAAGGTAAAGCAATAGCTAAACCAATGATGCAAAAAATCATGTTTTATTCTGTTTTATTCTATTTTATTCTATTTTCAATAAATTATTTTCTCTAAACCAATTTTTTAGCTCTTCACACATTGCAGGCTTTTTCATTTCAACAACATAAAGTAGATTCCTTAAGTAAGTTTCATCTTTTTCATCGAGTTTATCTAAGAATGGATATTTGCTTTGTATTCTAGTCATTAAATCTTCCTTTTCTATATTTTTGTATTCTTTGGGAGCTTTGGGAAAGGCGCCAATTTCTAAAAATATTTTAATAAGTTCTCCTCCGTTTAAAGTTTTACAAACTCTCCCTCTTCCCTTTTCTTTTACAACGCGAAATGTTTTATCTACAGAAGAAATCCACCCACTATATCCACTTTCCGATTCCATATAATGTTTTACTTTTGAAGAATTTATCTCTTCCACATAAACCTCTTCTTTCTTTTTATCCTTTACAAAATCCCACTTTTGTTCTTCAACGTCATAATACCTCATCAGACCAGTAACTTTTATTTTTTTAGATGATACATCGTAAGAAACTCCTTTGAATTCTTCAGTATACAAAGTATGAATCTTTGTTCCATCACTCATTACTTTAATTTTGTCTTTCATGTTGTTCTTTATTGTTTCAATCATTTCTGAGTTTTTATCAGATGTTTCGTCAGTAGAAACTGACTCTAATAAAATAATCTTCGTTCCATATGAGAATTTATTAAAAGATTTGTCTGAAGGGTTTTCACAAAAATCAGCTATAAGTTTTCTATCATCTTTTAGTTCGAAAATCTCAATGAGATCTCCCATAGTTGTCCTTTCCGTTACTAAAGGAGTCTCGATATACTTAGTTTCTGAATAATTTGGTTTCGAAGAAGTTGAATTGTCCAAAAATAGAAAGTTGTCTTGTTCTTTGAGATAGCACAGAAATCCATATCTATTCCTAATCAAAATTCTGTCTTCGATTATTCTATCAATTGATCTTAAAAGGAGAAACATTTCTTCGTCTTTTAAATCAAGAAGTTGTTTTAATGAATCAATGTTAAGAGAAAAATAATTGTTAAACAAATCTCTAATTTTATTTACATATTCGTCGACTTTCTCATCCGAATAAAAAAGGTCATAAGTTGTACGATCAATATCTTTAGGATCAACATTATAACTATAGACCTTACCCTTTTTAGAAACTTTATCAGACGGGAAAGAATCACAAATATAATTGCATTGCATGTAATCACACTCTTTTGTATTTTCTTGGTCTTCTGGAAGAACGTTCCGTTTGTAATTAACGGCGCAATCAAAAGAAGCTTCTTTTAAAATTCTGTAAATTTGGGTATTTTTGTATTCTTTATTTTCAGCAAGCTCATAGACTTCAATATCGCTTGTTTTAACTTTTGAAAATCCCGAATTTTCGGGAAATCCGGTTCCTTTAGCATATTTACCATCTTCTACGGCAACTAATCTATAAATATTAATATATCTTTCTTCTTCTTTCAAGGCATTGTGACTCCCAAAACGAAAACCTCTTGCTAGAGCTTGATCAATTGAAGGAATATTCCAAGAAGGTGTTGTTATATAAATACGTCTCACATGTTTAACAGTGAAACCCAAAGCTACTTTTTCACTTCCTATTATAACTTGAAGTCTGGATCCATAACAATTATCAGGTTTATTATGACTTTCTAACAACTTCTGTATTTGTTCTGCTCCGCTGGTCGTTTGAGAATCACCAGAAATAACCGCAAACCTTTTTCTATTTGATTTTTTACCAATATCACCAGCGCTTTTAGCCCATTCAAATCCATGAAGCTCAAGACATAAAGCAAACATCAAAACTCCTCCAGGACCGCTTACACTTTCATTGTAAATAAAAGTTACTTCATCAGGGTGCTTTTTGATATGATCTATCATCGCTGCGAATTTAGCTGAATACATTTCGAGATTATTTTTAAGCTCTCGCCTTAAATATTCGTTTGTGATTCTGTATTTTTTGACATGTCCTTTCCCATCAGGTCTAGCAATAGTTGACAAAGCAAACTGTTCAAATGTTTTTTTATCATAACTACCGCCAACAACATTGCCTTTTTTATCAAAAAGAGGAATTACAATATTTGTGGCATATCTTTCGAGCCTTCTCACAGCTCCTCCTTTTGTCGTTCGCTGTTTAGTTCCTTTTTTAGATCTTACAGTTGTAATTTCAAGTTTATTTTTAGCCTCTTCCGCATATTTAGACTGAAAATCGCTCATTTTGCAAGGAAATACTTTAATATATTTTAGCCAGGGTTCTTTTGTCCCTTGTTCTTCTCTTTTTGCGGTTGTAACCATTTGCCTCAAAAAAGAAACTTTGCCTCTAAATTTATTAATAAGAATTTCTTTTGCTGACGCTTTTAAAATACCTGTATTACCATCAAAAAACTCACTGTTAAATTTAGAACCTGTAGGCAATTGATTGTCCATATCCAAAATTAAATTCATTAGTGATGCTATTTCAGATGTTCTATCCCAGATAGGAGTTCCAGTTAGAAGCAATATTCTGCAATTTTCGACAGTGTGAAGGAAATGGTGCATTTGTTTGTATAAAGTTGTTGAAGTTTTAGCTGGTTGATTTTCTTCTAAATTTTCAGCATCTTCATTTTGATCAAATGCTGGCTCTTCGTCTTCTTCATCGATAACAAGAGATTGTTTAGTATGTGTTGCTTTTTTCTTTTTTGAAGGTTGAATTCTCAATGTATGAGCCTCGTCAATTATAATAACACGGTTACTAAATTTTTGTTTTAGAATTTCATCAGGCTCCAAATGTTTTAAAAATGTTTCATAAGTGACAATAGAATATACTTGTTTTATTGATTTTGCTATACGTTGTGTTTTAGCCTCTTCTGTCATCATAAAACCTTCTTTTTTCATTTCAGCTGCTTTTACTTTTGCTGTATAAACTTCTTTGGTACAGATTTTAGAAATATCATTTGCGTAAATCTTTTCCAAAGCTTTGCTTTTTACAAACACAAGAGCAGGTTTATGAGGTTTTCCATTTACTTCCTCGTTTTTAAAATTTTCAACAACAGCTGAAGAAACACACGTGTTATGACATAAAATATTGTTAGCGATATAATTATGATGTTCTTCAATCTCAAAGTCGTACACCCAGCCTATGTAATTTACGAAATTGATTTTTGTGATTCTAGAAAATAATATAATGTCTTTATCAGGAATTGCAATGTCATCTCCCACTTTAAAATTATTTGTCCAAAATACCCCGTTGAAAAGATGATGTTTTTGGGTAATTATTATACTAGACTCGTTTTCAAGAGTTAGACTTACTAAATTTTCGTTCACATATTGACGAAATAAATTTTTAATTGGTCTTTCAACCAATACCATTTTACTTTCATCATAAGAAGTTACAAGAATGTTTTCAGTCGTCGAAGCCCACATTTCATTATCTTTATGCACAAAGGAATTAAAATTGTAATTTTTCCATATATCTTCCGCTTTAAAAAGACCTTTATTTGTTGAAATTTTTGTTAAAGGATGAACACATTTTCCCGTTCCCATGAGATGAAAAATTAAAGCATTGTCATAAGGAGTGTTTGGCGAAAAAAACCTTTTCATAAATTTTTGGGAGTCAAGTAATTCTCCTGGTTGCTTTTCTCCTTCGCTTCTCTCTAGGATTAAATCATTAAATTCCTTCTTTTTCAGGATTTCGTAACCAACTTTTTCATCGATTTCAGGATAAAAAGGAATAAATTTTTCAATATCTTCAGGGGACAACATATTTATTTGAATGAAAGTTTTTAGTTTTTAATAAAAAACTAAAGATTCTGCGATCGAAAACATAATTTATTTTCGATCACGATCGAAAACATAGATTTAAATACGACAGTCAAGGATACGTAATCATTGAATCTGTTACGTTTTTTACTTTTACCTCATTCTTTATTCTATTTATTCCGGACCAAGCATCACCAAGCGCCTTATCTATTATAGATAAAAATTCTAAAGCTCTCTCTTTAGCACTTTTGTTTTGCCAGTTCAAGCCTAAAGACTTTAATATTTCTTCGTCTGGTATGTTATCTAACATTTTATTTATTTTGGATAGCCTCATATAAAATTGCCCTTGAAACTGTTGCAGATTAATATAGACCCCAACGACCTCAGGAACAGATCTGACGGAATAATAAGAAATATCAATACTATGAATATTGTTGTAACGAGCAATTGATAAACTATTTTTTTGTTCATCTTCGAACCTTAAAAAAAGGCCATCTTCACTCGTCTTTTTAAGCTTACCACTAAATAGTTTTCGAACGGGAGGATTCAACTTCTCATACTCTTCTCTAAAAAGTTTGCTTTTACAAATTTCATGAGCTTTTCTTACATTAGAACATATATAATGAATCTGTTCTCTCGTCATTCTAAGCATCACCTCATACAAAACAGGTTTATCAAGCTCACTAAATTTGTGTAATTCTTCTGGTAAAGTTTCTTGTGTCGCTCCAGGACTTATTCTTGAGTGAAAAGTTCCAAGCATGTCATCCCATTGTTGTTTTTCTGTTTTAGGCGATCTTTTTGGCGATTTCTTAGGAGATGGTGAATTTTCGTGTTGTTTTAACCATTCATCATATGACATGAACGGAATTTCTTTTGTAACTGGAGTGTACCATTGTTTTCCATACGAACCACCATAAGTTTCCCTCCATTTTTGTTGAAAATCTTTTTCTTCTTGCAAATATCGGCTTCTCCACTTTTTTGATTCTTTTCTAGGTGTTCCACCGTGTAAATGACAGAGTTCACCTTTGGCCCTGCATAGTTTACAAGGAGAACCCTTTTGAGTTTGAGCAACTTCCATTTTATTATATAATCGAAAATTATGTTTTCAATTAAAAAAAATGAAACTGATTTAAAGGAATTTAATTCAGAAGCCGCAATAACTAAAGCAAAGTCACAAACCCTTGACGATGAACGATATTTTGAGCATTGTGTTTATGCAACTTCCAATAAAAGAAATCGTATTTTGCCGTCTTGTTAATCGGCAGTACAGATACATCGTCGATAAGTTATGGTATAACTTATGCAGAAGGGATTTTTATGTTGAAATGGAAATAATCTCTGAAAACACATATTTTGGGGTTTATAAAACAATATTTTCTCTAAAAAAGCTCGTGAAAGAATTATATTTATTTGAACCAGCAGATTTAAATGCTTTGCTAAATCTCGAAAAATTTAGTTGCAATAACACACAAATAAAAAAGTTTCCCACTTGTTTATCTGTAATTAAAAAATTAAAAGTTTTAAGCATCACAAATACTTTTATTACACATGTTCCTAAAGCTTCTTTAATAAATCTGAGACATTTAAAAGATCTTTGTTTGACTGATAACGAGTTAACTAAAGTACCAAAAGGTCTTGAAAAATTAAATTTGAAAAAACTAGATTTATCTCACAATAGCATTAAAAATGTCTCTAGACTTTGGGTTTTGACAACTCTAAAAGAGCTTAACATTAGTGATAATCATGTGAAAGACCTTTCAAACATACAAAATCTTGTTAATCTCCGTATTCTTAGGGCGCGCTATAATGATATTGAAGAAATACCTGACATCAAAAACTTAAATAAACTTAATTATATTGACATGTCATATAATTACATTCGTGAAATCCCTCCTTATTTCTATGATTTAACAACTTTAGAAACATTATTTTTAGCTTCAAATTATATTCAAGATAACCCCGAATATATTAAATTTAATTTTAGACTCGTTATAAAGTAGAATATTTTTGTTTTATTTTCGATCAAGATCAAAAACATATTTTATTTTCGATCAAGATCAAAAACATATTTTATTTTTAAAATTGAAGTTTGTTTTAAACTTTAAAACAAACCTTTAAACAACAATGAGCTTAAAATGTCTATGTGGCAACGAAATAACTATTCCAGTAAATTGCATAATTTGCGGTAATTTTATATGTTCGAAATGCGTTATCCAGAACGATCTTGATCTTTGCATTAATTGTATCAATGAACAAAATATCCTGAATAAGCAAAAAGAAGATCAAAATAAATGTACGTTTTGCGACGAACAATCCTTAAAAAGACATTGCAATTGCTGTTACCCACAAAAAGAACTTTCTTTTTGTGAAAATCACCATAATAAATGTGTATTTTGCGATAATAAAATATGTTCGGATCGAAAATCTTGTAAAAATCATGATAAACTTTGCATGAATTGTTCTGCGGATGTTAAACTATTTGTTTGTATAGAATGCGGCAGAAGATTATGTACTGTTTGTTTCGATACATGCTTTGATGCGAAAATAAAGAAATGGAATAATAAAGTAATATGCAAATCTCACTCAATAAAATGCAAAAGGAGACAATACATGTGTCCCGGCTACTTTTATAAAAACGAGAACAATACATGTGACAACTTAATGTGTAAAAGTTTTTGTTGCAAGGTTTGTGATTCATATAAACCTGGCAGACACGGGTGTTCCAACCATATGAGACTATGTCTGCATAACCTTTGTTTTAAAAGAGATGTAGAAAGTAATATGAAAACGGTATTTTGGAAATATAAAAACCAAAAAGTTTGCAAAATTTGTTTTAAAAATATTAAAAATGATATTAAAAATCTTTTATTGGTCTTAAACAGATACGGTTTTAAATTTCAGCGAGATTTAATAGAAAAAATAATTATTTAAAACAAAGAAAGATTGAATTTAAAAATGGCATTGGCACCTTTTTCAATTATTGTTGCCATTGACGCGGGTAATGGTATTGCTAAAAATGGTGAACTTCCTTGGTCAAGTAAAGAAGACATGAAATTTTTTAGAGATACGACTAAAGGTAAAGGAAAAAATGCAGTTATTATGGGCAGGGTCACATATGAGTCTATCCCAGAAGAATTTCGACCTCTTGAAGGGAGAAAATGCATTATTATTTCAAGGACGTGGAGACAGGAAGCACATCCCGAAATTTCGGTGTACTGTTCTCTTTCAGAAGCCCTTGCTGGAGTTGGCGCATCTATAAATTCTTACGATGATATTTTTATTGCTGGAGGTGAGCAAATCTATAATGAAGCTATGAGGGATTTCATGTACCTTTGCAAAAAAGTTTATGTAACTAAATTTAAAAATGATTATACATGTGATCAGCATTTCCCTTACGACAAAGTTAAGGATTTGAAATTATTTTCCGATCCTGTAAAAACACGCGATTATTGTCGATTTATTTATATGCCTTTCGAAAAACATGACGAATATCAGTATCTCGAACTTTTACAAAAAATTAAAGATGAAGGAGAAGCAAAGCCTGACCGAACTGGTACAGGAACAAAATCTATATTTGGAGCCCGCATGGAATTCGATTTGCGAGATAGGTTACCTATTTTAACAACTAAAAGGATTTTTTATGAAGTTATAATCAAGGAACTTCTCTTTTTTATTTCAGGAAAGACTGATACTCGAATTTTGTCTGACAACGGTGTTAAGATTTGGGAAAAGAACACTACTCAAGCTTTTCTAAGAGAACGAAACCTTCCTTACAACGAGGGAGACATGGGGGCAGGATATCCTTTGCAATGGAGGCACTGGGGAGCAGAGTATAAAGGTTGTGATGTTGATTATAAAGATCAAGGTATTGATCAGCTCAAGAATTTAATCGACAATATACGAAAGGATCCTCATTCTAGACGTCATATTCTTTCGGCTTGGAATGTCAGTCAATTAGACCAAATGGCTTTAACACCGTGTCATGTTTTAGCACAATTTAATGTATCTGGCGATCGTAAATGGTTAGATTGTCAACTTTACCAACGCAGCGGAGATATGTTTTTGGGCGTTCCTTTTAATATTACTTCTTATGCTTTTTTAACTGCTATGATAGCCCATATCACAAATTTAAAACCACGAAAACTTGTTCACATCATCGGAGACGCCCATATCTATAATAATCACGGTGATCAAGTTTCAAGGCAACTCCGTCGGACGCCAAGGCCTTTTCCAAAATTATCATTTCGAGATGCGACAAGACTACATGAAATTGATGACTTTGTCGTCAATAGTTTCATAATTGAAAACTATAACTCTTGGCCTGTTATAAAAGGGGATATGGCCGTTTAATTTTTATTTTCGATCTCAATCGAAAATAAAATATTTATAGAAGCTGAGTTAAAATTAATTTTTTGTAAAAAAAATAAAATTTCTTTTTAATAATGTCGTCAATTGTGAAAGATGTTAATTGCAACTCTTCAACTTCATTGGCTGATTTGAAAATGCCGGTGATATCCACGTCTACAACAGCTCCTTTAAAAGGGAAAATCGCCTACGATACGACAACAAATCAACCCCAATTTGGGAATGATAGCGCTTGGTCATCTTTTAGTCCAAGTGCCAAAAATGTCTGGCAAAATGCAAGAGATGCATGTGTTACTTTACATACAGTTGATGGACAATCCTCAGCAGCATGCTCTGGATCATTTATTCAAGTTACAAATGGAATAGGTTATATTTTAACTGCAGCTCATTGTGTCGGTAATACAACACCAGGAGGTCTTGTCCTAAATGATGCAATCTATGCTCATATTAATAACTACAATGGTACTGGTGTAGCAAGAATTAGAACATGTAACGTTGTTGGATATGATGGAGTTGGAGATATTGCTATTCTCTCTGTATCTGGCATGACTGTAAATCAAAAAGTATTAGAGTGGGGTGATAGCTTGTCTAAGCTTCCTGGAGACAGATGTTATTTAATTGGAAATCCTCTAGGTATTGACCATCAATCTATATCAGAGGGAGCTATTAGAGATCCAATGTATGTTGACAAAGATGGTACTCAACTACTAGAAACAATGTGGATATCAGCAGGCGGCTTTGCTGGAAATTCTGGATCATGTATTCTTGATGAAAATAGTAAAATTATTGGTCTTTACACCTATGGTCCTGGCACTCAAGAAACTTTGGGTGGTGGTGCATCTCAAAGACTATGTCAGACAGTTGCTAACAAAATTATTACAACTGGTCAAAATTATAGAGAATTTAGAGGAGAACTTGGTATTATTGCAGCACCTGTTGATGCACAAATAGCAGTAGACTTAGGGCTTGCTGATACAAATTTTAATGTTCGAGGTATGTCTGTTACAAATGTTAAAGCCGGAAGACCAGCGGCTCTAGCAGGAATCGTTAACGGAGATATCATTACAGAAGTCCAAGGACTTACTTGTGGTCTAAATTTTGGCCAAACATCACATTCAACTGGATATTGGCATTTAGCCAGAGGTTCAGTAATCAATGTTAAAGTATTAACTGCTGCATCAAATTACACCGTTGAAGCGCTGTTAAATATCACTTTAAATTTTGCCCCACTTGTATCTGAAGATACTCCTTTATCCGGAAACTCTTAAATGTAAATGTAAATATAATTTTATTTTGAAAAAAAATAAAATAAAATTTCTTTTTAATGTCGTCAATTGTGAAAGATGTTAATTGCAACTCTTCAACTTCATTGGCTGATTTGAAAATGCCAGTTATATCCACGTCTACAACAGCTCCTTTAAAAGGGAAAATCGCCTACGATACGACAACAAATCAGCCCCAATTTGGGAATGATAGCGCGTGGTCAGCTTTTGGTGCTATTGCTCCCGGTACTATTACTAGCAATTTATTAGTTGATACAGGAGTGGTAGTTGGAACTTATTGAAATTCTAATAATGTTT
>Ga0209358_10003993_pt1 | contig 10712 bp, 7 predicted proteins | sample LauGreFa1BDMLBSN_2_FD_187574 | JGI IMG/M metagenome (GOLD analysis project Ga0209358, IMG submission 187574) | Freshwater lake microbial communities from Lake Michigan, USA - Fa13.BD.MLB.SN (SPAdes) (version 2) | ecosystem: Environmental > Aquatic > Freshwater > Lake | place: Lake Michigan, USA...
AGAATCCAAAGCAGCCACTTTCCGAAACCGATGACCGCGTCGTTGGAACACCACAAAAGATTCGTTGGACTTACTCGGACGCCAAAGCTCTTGAAGAAGCGATAGCCCACGCGCTATTTCTAACCAAGCAACTAAAGGTAACCACCGTGCGGCTATTTAACACAGTCGGCCCACGTCAGACCGGACGCTACGGAATGGTTGTTCCCCGCTTTATCCAATCTGCAATTAAAAATGAACCGATAACAATCTACGGTGATGGAACTCAATCGCGCGTCTTCTGTCACGTGCAAGACGCAGTTAAAGCAATCTTGACTCTTGCAGCCACGGATTCAGCCATCGGTGAGGTTTACAACATCGGTGGCATCGGCGAAACAACTATCAAACAACTTGCAGACAAGATCATCGAACGCACCAAATCAACTTCAACAATAACTTTCACGCCATACGATGATGCCTACCCTGCAGGCTACGAAGATATGCAACGCCGCGTGCCAGATACAACAAAGATTAAAAACAGCATCGGATGGTCACTGGCGAATACTCTGGATAACATAATTGACGATGTTGCTGCTGAGATGAAGAAGTAACAACTAGCGGAGAGGTCGTAAGGCTATGGGAAAGCAGTATAAGAACCGCCAATCGGATGTGATTAAAAAAAATGACAACCGAAAACTTTGGTTGATTGCGGTTCCCGCAATCGCTTTCTTCATCAAACTGATTGTTATGGCAAATACCGCCAAGGGCGGTTGGCTTGGTGCAGATGGAGAAAATTATCTAACCGCAGTAGATGGCTTACGGGCAGATGGCTTTTTCTCGGAAGCTCGAAATTTGCACTACTGGCCAGCAGGTTACTCAATCTTTATTTGGCCTTTAACTCTGATTTCACTGAACAATTTCCTCTACTTGATGTCAATAATTCAAAGTTTATTGTTCGCATATGCGACTTACTTTTTCACAAAGCAAATCTCAAAAACCAGAGTTGTCTCGTTGGCAGTTGTCACATCGGTTGTTATCAGTTTTAACCCAACTCTTTCTTTAGGGTCAAATGTAGTTGGCTATGAAACTCCTGCTGCGGCACTGCTTCTACTCTCCATCGGCTTGTTAATCAAAGACAAACTTGAAAATCCAACAAACCCTTCGGTCAAACTCGCTTCTCTTTCGGCTTTGGCTATAGGAACCTCCTGTTTCTTTCAACCTAGAAATTTATTGTTTGCACTGGCTTTTTCCGCCATTTATGCATTAAGCATTTCTGGACGAAAAGCACAAGCAAAGTTCACTGCTGTCTCACTTGCGCTGATTATGATTTTCCCAGTTATTCTGATTTCTAGAAATATCGAAGCGATTGGTTCACCCACGATTTCTACTAACCTTGGCACAACCATGTTCATTGGCGTTGGAGATGAAGCAACTGGTGGCTACAACGGAAAATACAATGGTGTACCTTGCCCTGCAGCGGAAAATGGAACTGAAGCAGAAATAGATAGCGCGAAAGTAAAATGCGCGCTACTTTGGAACTTACAGAATCCTGGAAAAGCGATCATTCTTGCGGCTAAAAAATCAGTCTTTTATTGGTCACCTTGGTTTGGGCCAGAGGCGAATGGAACTATGGCTAGAAACCCATGGTTGAAAATACATCCCATTAAAAACGGTATAAAAACTCAGCAGAATTATGATGCGGTTTACGGCCCTGTTGGAAAGCTGTTTTCTTGGATCTGGTTACTCAGTCAATTAGTCTTGCTATTTTTCGGGTTAATGTGGCTATGGAAAATGGGCGAGACGGAGAGACTGGTTTCCAAACTCGCAGGCGCACCAGTGCTTCTTGGATGGTTCATATCAATGGGAAGTATTGGCGATCATAGATTCCGAATTCCCCAAATGGGATTAAGTCTTTTCCTTCAAGTTGCGGGTTTTGTATTCTTGAAACGAAAGTTTGCTAAAGCCCTTTAGTTCCTGCCAATTTACCGGTTGTATCAAAAACATAAGCTGCCGATAAAGCCACTGCTGACTTATCTAAAACATCGTGCAAGGTAACTACAATTACAATGTCGGATCCACCCAACTGGGATGATTTAGATCCATTCCACGACTTAACAACAGGATCGTGCCAAGAAACAATTGCACCTTGCGATTCCAATTCAGCCATTAGAAGCGAAGCTGGTGTTTCTCTCACATCTGCAACATTTGGTTTATATGCAACTCCCACGACCTGGACTCTCTTGCCGGATATAGACCCACCATTATCGGCAATCACTCGTTTGACGATGTACTTCGGCATTTCAAGATTAACCTCGTTGGCAAGTTCAATGAACGTGGCAGGAACGCCTTTTTCAGCCGCTGCGTGGGCCAAGTAAGAAGGGTCCACAGGAATGCAATGGCCTCCAACACCTGCTGATGGATTGAACTTCATAAATCCGTATGGCTTGGTGTCCGCGGCATTGAGTGTTTCGTGAACGGAGATGCCAAGCGCATGGGCAATTTCAGCAAATTCATTTACAAGGGCAATATTCACTTGTCTAAATGTATTCTCGAATAACTTGGCTGCTTCTGCTACTTCAGGAGAAGAAACTTCTACAAGGTTGTCACAAAAAGTAGAATAAAATTCGCGCGTCCGATCGGATGCCTCTTTAGTTAAACCAGCGAATAAACGAGGGGTATTTTTCTGATTCCAATCGGTTCGGCCTGGATCGACGCGCTCTGGTGAGATTGCATATAAATGTTCTAACTTTTTTTCAGAATATTTTTCCACCAACGGCTTTATATAGTCACGAAGTGTGCCTGGGAATGATGTGGATTCGTTAATTATTAGGGCTGGGCGTTTCAAGGCAAGCCCAATGGTTTTACAAGCAGATTCAATAAACGATAGATCGGGCTTTCTGTCACTATTTAATGGCGTGGGTACTGCGATCACAACGATTTCGGCGTCAGAAAGGTCGCTGGGTTTGGTGGTCGCCTTATAAAGGCCAGCTTTTATCGAAGCGATTAAATCGGCAGATTCCACGCCTTCGATGTGTGAAATTCCTTTGTTTAATCGTGTGACATTTTCAGGGTTGTTATCAAAGCCAATTACCTGGTGGGTTTTTGATGCAAAAGCCGCGATTGTTAGCCCAACGTAGCCCTGACCGATTATGGCTACCTTCATTCTACTTGATCTCTACATTTCGTGGATCGAGTTGGTGCAGATTCACTTTTGCTCTCGATTTTTCTTCAACGCTGGATGCCGAAAGATCACTTAAAATTTTCCAACCATCAAAGTACTCTGGATTAAATTTAATTAACTCAACTGCTACTTCGCGAGCTTGCTCATGCAGCTTATTCTGCTCAAAAAGTATTGATGTGTTCGCGAGTTTGAATGAGTCCATAGGCCATGCTTTAGAAATAGCCATCACATTTTCTGCAGAACCAGAGCGCAAAGCAGAACGCCATTTAGAATCGGCTAAGAACGCAGGAAAGGATATTATTATTCCTATAACCAAACCGAGAACTGAAATAAGATAGGTAGTTGTTGGCGCATCGCTTGAGTGACTCTTTCCAGTCTGCACTTTTGTAGGAATTTTGGTCTGCTTTACGTCAAATCTGGTCACGCGTTCATAACCGATGACGGCCCCGGTCAACGCCCATCCCCAAACAGCCAAACCGATTTGATTTATACTGATCATCGCTTGCGCTTGGTAACAAATCCAAGCTGTCGCTAAAGGATAGAAATACTTGTCATAACCCGAGGTTCGATTAATGACACGGACTATTGCACCCGCAGCAAGGGCAATCAACGTTAGGTAAGCAATTAGTAAGGGAAAACCTCCATAGGAAAAAATATCTATATTTACATTGTGCGCTGAATTGGTTACGACGGATGGCCCTGGAAGAACCATTGCACTTTCGGAGCGAGCCCTTCTGTACCAATCGCCATAAGTATCAAAACCGACTCCATTAAATGGGTGATCTAGCCCCATCTTTATACCTGCGCTCCAATATTCGCCACGAAGAGAGACTGAAGTTTTGTAAATGTATTGCGTTAATGGGCCAACCTGTAATGCGCCTGCGACGCTTAATCCTGCCCCCGTAAGAGCTAAGGCAACATAAACGACCTGGTAAACCAAACTCTTTAAATGAGCCCGAACGAGAAAATAGCCCACGATTGCAAAGCCAAGAATCGTTACGACTATTCCTTGAATTGAGTTGCTATCCACAATTTCATAAAACGCCAAACCGATGATCATAGTTGCAACTAGTCTGATCCAAAGTGAAACCCCGGGTGCGGATACATAGGCAAGAAGGGCTGCTATAAAAATGCCTAAGAAAGATGAAATGAAATTGGGATTTCCAAACGTTCCCAATATATTGTTGTAAACATTGTTAAACCCAAACAGGTTGTAGCCAGCAAGTTCAAGTGCGCAGAAAAAAACGTTTGCTAGCCCGGCAACTATCAGCCCTTTGGTTAACTTCTCAAAACTATTTATACTCCTAAGTAGGGTTGCACCTAATAAGATTCCCGCAAGGCCGAGGTAAGTTAGAAAGCCAGTATTTCTTCCAAATACTCCAAATAGATTCTGCTCGATTGGTGCGGCACTTGTAAGAATAGAAATGAGTCCAAAGACAAAAAAGAAAAGCAAGGCTACTGAAACCGCTCGCTGATAGCGCCAAATTTCCTTCAAACTACTTTTGATTACCAAAGCTAAAATTGAAAACCCAATACCTACTGCGACGACCATTTTGCCTACATTGACAGGGTCGTAGCTCATAAATCCTGTGACTAAAAGACTCACGGCTGGGACACCTAGATAAAGTAATTTCGCAATGGTTTTTTCGGTAGATGTATTCAACATAAACCAATCTTACTTTCTACTAACAGACAATTTACTCACAAACGTGCCCTTTAAAAGCCGAAACCCGGCCCCCTCGTGAGAGGAGACCGGGTTTCGGTTCTAGATCTTTAGAAGATCAAGGCTAATTAAGCCTTTACCTTCTTCTGGATCTTTACTACGAGGTTAGTCAATGTAGTGATCTGTGCACGTAGTGCTGAGATCAACTTAGTGACTTCTGCTGAAAGCTCAGCAACTGCATCTACGGCCTCTTGTGCCATAGCTGTTGCTGCCTCTGCTGCCTCTGCTGCAGATAGAGCTGCATCAGTAGCATCATTTGCTGCTGCTGTTGCTTCTTCTGCTGCAGCTGCTGCTGCATCTGCAACTGTGTTGACTACAGCAACGGCTAGTGAAATAGCCTTGGCCTGATTTGCAAGAGCTAGTCCTGCGTTATCTGCTGTTGTTGTAGAACCAGTTGTTCCCTTGAGGGTAAGCGTTCCGTTGATCTGTGGCATGAAGACTGTGTACTTTTGTACACCGTCTACTACCGTGTGAGCAGCGGTTGCTGTGAGTGTGTCTGAACCTGTTCCGAATGAATAATCAGGAACCAAGCCACCGGTCTTGAAGATACCTGTGTATTGACCTGATGGAACCAAGTTGCCATCGGCATCCTTGATGGTTACAGAAATTGTTGCCTTCTCACCTGGGATATAGCTTGCCTTATCGAAAGATACAGCAACTGAATCAGGCTTGATTGAACCAACGCGAACTGCAAGCTTCGCTGAAGAGATACCTGTTGTATCTGTTGATGATGCATTGCTTGTAACTGTGAGGTTAGCTGTTCCAGCCTTCACACCAGTAATATCGCAAAGCCATCCGTCGGTTGAGTCATATGAGCAACCAGATGAGTAGTTATCGCTGATTACCGAAGTGGCATCAGAAACAACCTTGTAGGTACCGGTTGTAACTGCTGTTCCTGCTGCATCTTCGATAGCTAGCGCTAGGAAGCCTGTGTTTGAAGTAGGTTTCGCAATCGTCGCATCAGCTAATGAAACTGTGATCTTCGCTGCTGAACCGTAGAAAGTTACCTTTTCGGTTGCAAGAGTTACACCAAGAGCTGATTTGATTGTAATTGTTCCGACGCCTGATGCTCCATCGTTATAAACCTGGACAACTTCGCCAGCCTTTACAGTGATAGCACGGCCGATTGGTGAACCATCGATGGTTGTACCGCTGTTTGTAGCAGTTCCGAGAATACCCGCACCATCTATTGTTGCAGTGTATGACTCGCCTGTTGTAGTGGCGCCTGCTGCATTCTTAAGGGTTACCTTAACTGTTGCTGCTGCTGCACGAGATGCAACAGCTACTTCAGCTGTAGTTCCCTTTGGATGTGTAACAGTGGCATCTGTTGTAGCAGAAGATGTTTCACCTGAGTTGATGATTGATGATGCAGAAACTGCAACGGTGTCAGTTGCTGGGTTTTGAGCAACTGTGATTGTAAGTGTGACACCAGTTGTGTCGATAACTCCGCCACCTGAAACAACTGCTGGCACAAGCTTCACAGTGTATGTACCGGCCTTTGTTGGACCGTTCATAAATACCTTTAGCTTTGCAGTCACTGCTGATGGTGTAGCTCTTGAAGGAGTAATGTAGGCAACCTGGCCAGTAATTACATCTGCGTAAGATGTAGTCAACTGAGCGTCAAATTGTGCCACATCATCTACAAAAGCAGATGAAGTTTCAGAAACAAGCATGTAAGGAACTGCTGTGTTTCCAGCTGGAGCTGACATCAAGTAAGCCGTTACAGAAACTGTATCGCCTAGTCCTGAGTTTAAGAAGCTAACTGTTGCAACGCCTGCTCCTGCAGTTACTGTTTCAGAAGTTAACTGTGTTGCAGATGTTGACGCCAGGGTAAGTGAGTGTGCTGAAACTGTTGCCTGTGAAGGAACAGTTGCAAGAACACCAAAGCCCAAAGCAGCAACAGTTACAAGCGCAATGCGCTTGAAAGTTGTCTTTGTAGACATTTGTTTCCTTTCGATAGTCGATCTACGGACGATCCGTAGGTCGGCTCGGAGTGAGCTAGTCACTCCTTCTCGATACATCGCACGTGCTGATGTATCAAATTCCCCGCCGTGTATCCGGACGCGACGGAGAAATCTATTTAGGTGAAATTTCACGTGCTTCACCGTTTTACTTATTTCTTAGACTCAGTCACAAGTACTGACTGGGCCAAAATTTGTGTCTTTCCTGAATTGAGAACAAGTCGAGTTGTAATCGACTTGATAGGACCTGTTAGGTCGAAGCCGCGGTTGCCCACGGGGATAGAGAACTCTGAAGTTGGGGTTGAGACTACGAGAATTCTAACGGTCACAAGGTACTGCCCGTTGGACATCCGCTCAAAATCGGCCGTTGTGGCGCCGAGCTCAAGAGGGGTCCAACTTCCTGCAACACCAGCTGAAACTCCAGTTACGGAGTAAGTGGTGCCGTTGCCATCCACTGTGATGTTCTGAGAGATCATCACATTTGGGCCACCAACCGCTGTAATGGCCTGGGTGTTCAACTCTGTTCCGGCTTCTGTGGCTACCGGCGTATTTCGGTTCACGCGCAGCGTGCCTGGGGCGCCATCTTGGGTCGCAACAGTGAAACCTGTTGGGATCCCGTCTTTATCTAGCCCTGGGAATACCAGCTTGGCTGATTTGATTGCCACGCCTGAAACCATGGTGCTGGACTTCTTGGCTGGCATTGAAATAGATGGTGTTGGGGTGCTTGCCTGGGCTGGAGCAACCGCCTCAGATGACCCGGCAACTGGGCCAGATGCGATCTCTGATGGGGCAGAAGGTGTGATTGTCACGCCTTCGCGGCCCGTCATTGAGTTAAAGCCAAGGAAAGCGGTCACAACTAATAGGAGTGAAAGAGCTACTTTGGACGACTTCTGAGCAAGCTCTGCTGCCTTCTTATAAGTAGTAGAAAGCATGTCGAGAGCGGTTAGGCCACGCTCTTCATCGATAACGAGCTCTGAAAGAACGCGGCGAAGTGATGCGCGAGCGCGAGAAACAGTGTGGCGCACTGCAGATTCCTTGATTCCAAGCTCTGCTGCGATCTCTGAAGTTGAGCGACCTTCCATTTCCCACATAACAAGCGCTGCGCGCTCTGCAGGAGAAAGAAGTGCAAGTGCCTGACGAATGATTGCTGCATCTTCAGCAGCAGAAATAGCCTGTGAGTGATCGCCATCGACCTGCCATGCAGCTTCAACTTCAGCTTGGGCATCGTCGATAACCACAAGGTTAGGTCGGCGGCCTTCAAGGCGGAACATGTCGATGCAGAGGTTTTCGATGGTGCGGTGCAAATAAGAAAGTGCATGATCGTTTGATTCAAGCTCAGGAGCGGCAAGCATGAACTTAATTAAGGCATCTTGGGTGATTTCTTCAGCCTTAGCGGAATCCTTTAGGACGCGGTTTGCGTGGGCGAGAAGCTCTGAACGGTGCTCTGTGTAGAAAGCACCGAGCTCTGCGACGGTCCACACACGAGGACCTGCAGAGGCTGCAGACTTCTTAAATGCCACTTTGGGACTTCCTTCTTAACCGGTTTTGTACTTCAGCGACACCCGTCGGTGCCTCTATAGCCTTCTACGAATCCCAATCGAGTTTGTAGCGGGAAAGGGACAAAACGGACATTTTGCAATTATGCCCTTTAACTTGGAAAGTAATTATTCGTGGAGGCGATGGGCCTTTGCATAAAAATTGATCTGGCCATTCGAATCGTCCGAATTTGCGGTGGGGTATTTGGAGAATTAGATAAAATTTCGAGGTGAGTATCCAGACTATATCTTGAGTTAACATCCCATTCGGTTCGTTTTGAATAATCATTAATTAAAAAATCTGCTGCACCGCGATTAAGTAAGTAAGCTTGGGCTCCTGTTGCAAAACCATCTAAAGGCTTCGCTCGAACACCAGTGAACTTTCTAAGGTCTTTCTGCAGTTTCTTGTATCTGAATTGACCCAAATTTTTTATGATCTTACGCAACGGCTCTTGGTCGAATCTGTGTCGCCCTCTGCAAAAGAAATAAAGATTTCTCAAAAATTTAGCCATAAAATTTCTTTTATTAAAACCCATATTTCCAAATTGAATTATTGAATACTCATCCGGTAAGCATTTCATGATGGCATCCAAATTTATTAGTATCCTATATTTCAATTTCAAATCAGATTCAAGATCAATATCATCTTCAAATATTAAACAACATTCATTAGTTCCATTTAGGAATCTAGTCATGGCGCGCACATGAGAATCCCAAATTGCGATAGCAGAGTTTCGCTTGAATTGAGGTAAATCATTTGGCTTCGTCGCATCCAAAAATTCAAAGTCGACACCTAAATTGAAAAGATGCTGAGTAATGTACTCTCTTCGGCTTACGCTTTCAACTAAAGATATTACAATAATCTTCATTTAGGTTCGAGGCTCCTCTTTAAGAATATGAATGTACGGAAATACTGCAACTATTGGGGAAAATGGAACACACTTCAGTTAATTCCGAGTCCGATTGATTAAGTAATTTCCTAGAAAACTGATCGTTTGCAAATCTCGAAAGTTTGACTCGATCGCAATGAAAGTTATACATGTACATCCCATAGGTGTTGTACTCTGAAATTGGACTTAATTCGTCTCTATCCAAGCTGCTAAGCCACTCACCGAGTCGTTTACCTGACCAGATTTCACTTACAACATCCTTTTGCCATAACTGATGGTGGGTAACAAAAGTTAGACCAAAATCTTGAATTTTAGGGGAAAATTGCTTCATATGTCTTATGTATGGAACATGATATTCATAGGCAAAAGATAATAATTGAATTTTTCCGCTAACAAACGTTTTTGGTTTTCTTAGAATAGTGTCTGCATCCAAAATCAGAACATTGTCAGCTGAATCTTCAAGGCAAAAAAGGATTTTTATAAGTTGTTGCCTAATCCAACCTGAATCAAAATGCAATCCATCAAGCAAATTCTTAATTTTTGGCTGCTCTAAGAAATGCTTATCTGACAACACTCTTACTTGACCTAAACCCTTTGGAAGCAAATTAGCGTCAGGTGTTACGACAACGATTTCAAAAATTTGGTTCTTTATATTCAGCCTAGCTTCTTTGATTACTTTTGAAAGGATTCCAAAGTCTTTTGCAGAACATGGAATTAAAACAGTTAGACTAGTTTCCCGACAACCTAAATCTCTCAGTGGGTCTATCGGAACTCTTGAATCAATAAACTTTTTAAAGTGTGGGTTTTTTACAAAATAAAAAATCCTGAGATCATTTAATGAGACTTCGAGAAATTTTATGAGTCCAGATCCATTTGATTTTCGAAATGTAGGCGACTTGGTTAGAAATTCAAAAAATACTCTGGAAATTCTATTTGTTAATCTTTCGGAAAACTTCACTAAATGCCCCATTTAAAGCCATCCGTCTATATATGTCCAATTTGGACTTCTGGATAATTCGCTTGCAGCATTCTTCATCAGTGGATTGGGTGCGATCACTGTTGCATTATTTTCTGCAAGATAGCCAGCCCACCAAGAAAACGTAGAATTAGAAATAATTATTCTTGTATATTGGCTCATTATTAGTAGCTCCTCCTCTGGCTTTAAATCTTCAGTTTCGAGGGTCTTCACATTGACGCAACCAATTTGCGCTAAAAGTTTTTTACTTTTGTCGATGTCATCAGAGAAAAGTTGTATCTCAATTTCTTGAATTGGTTCATTGTCCGCCAATATTTCAATTGCTTTTGAATAGTATTTTGTATCTAAATTACCGTATTGGTTAGCAACACTTGGCTCTAAGAAATCACCAAATCGCATGTGAAGTGCCACTGCGGAATCAAAGTTTTCAATCTGGAAACCATTAGAAGCATAAGTTTTAGATTTATATT
>Ga0209358_10003996_pt1 | contig 10708 bp, 10 predicted proteins | sample LauGreFa1BDMLBSN_2_FD_187574 | JGI IMG/M metagenome (GOLD analysis project Ga0209358, IMG submission 187574) | Freshwater lake microbial communities from Lake Michigan, USA - Fa13.BD.MLB.SN (SPAdes) (version 2) | ecosystem: Environmental > Aquatic > Freshwater > Lake | place: Lake Michigan, USA...
CAATGCAGCAGTATTTAGCGATGTTTGATACTCACCAAATACGTAGGACATTAGGTTCAATAACTTCGACTTTCCGTTAGAACCACCACCCCGCAGAATGTAGAATTTCTGCTCCTTGTTTTCACCCTCTAGACATGATGCCAGTAGAGTCAGTACATACTCACGCAAATCATCGCGCGGAAACACAAGTTTAAAGAATTTGGCAAGCTCCTTTTGTTCCGGTGTATTATGGTCAAATGGAGTCATCATACCTGTTTTGGGATTGTAGTCAATTGAAATTGCCTCCATTTCGTTTTCCCGCCCCATAACAAACGATATGAAGTCATCGGGACGCCCTTTACGCATGTAAACACGTGGCTTATCACCAGGGCGAATCTCTGTGCCATCGTAGTGTCGCAACTCAACAACACAATTTGCACAGGCAAAGATGTCTTTTTTCTGATTCAACATATCAATAAAGCTATCGTTGTAAAACTTCTGAAAGCACATCTTTAGAACGTTTTCCAGAAATGGGGTGGACTCAAGTTGCGTCTTTGTTTTCAACAATGCTTTTTGCTTCTCACCCATAGCACTTTGTTTCGCCTTCATATCATCCATTGTATTTTTTGCGGTCGATGAGTTTTCGCCAGCAGCGTGCATCAAGCGTGCACATTCAACCAATGCCGAGGAATAGAGTCGCTCAATATTTCGTGTCAGACGAAGCCAAAGCTCGTTATTGGATTTAAGTTTCTTCCAATAGTTTCCCACATACTGGAAGTACTCCTGATTTTTACGACCCATGATTGTCCCACAAAAGACGTGTTTATACATACGCTTCATCAGGTCGGCGACCTTACCGTGCGTACATTCCGGATTTGCAATCACCCAACCGACCGCCGTTCGCTCGGTAATATCCTTGTATCGCCCAGAATTATCCTCCTCGGCCCAGAAATGAAGCGAACCGATGCGAATTTTTTTCGCCGTAGTTTCCTTATGAAAGCCACGCCATGCCTTCGAATACACATCATGCGACGTTCCCTCATAGCCCTCGGCTCGCCGACTAAATTTCGCCCAAACATCAATCATCTTTTCATCTTGTGGCACCTTGGCAGCGGCGTTAATATTGTAAATACAGAGACCAAGATCAATCCACGACCCGTAGTCTTTAGCACGCTTATCAGGATTCAGGCACTTTTCAATCAGCTCAATTGCCTGCTCAATATCCTCGTTTGTATAGCCACCAGAAATCTCCCCCCAATCAAAGTCGTCGGTATCGTTTGAAGGTTTGGAGTCGCCCACGGGAAAACCACCTTCATTTCCAACATTTAAATGCTCTTCCCCAACGTCGCGTATCAGATTCACAACGGGCGAATGTGCCGAAACCATATTTTTACCACACGACCACTTATCGTAAAGATGGTCCCACTCAATATGCCGATCCTCAAGGACCTTCATAGCAGTAACTTTTTCGTGACCAACACGTATACTGAAAAGCTTTGTAAACTCCCAGTCAGTGTACTCCGAAACAATGCCTTCCTCAAGAGACTCTTCCAATGCAGCAACACGAGCATCTTCGCCAAGGCTTGCAATATTCAAATCTGTAGGCACATGATAAATATTTCTAACCTTATACCAAGCCTTATCAGGTTTAGTTGCTCCATACAAGAACCAGTTATTGCGTTGGATAACAGCAATATCAAACACATCCTCTTCTGCATTAATGAAACCCGACTCACCAAATACTGTCTGAATTAGATTTTTCTGAAGCATATAGCCACGAAGCGTATACTGAATCTTCGGATCAAGGGTCAAATCAGGGCAAATAATATGAATGCCGTCCTTGTGAACCGCCACGCCCTGTTTAATATCCGCCTCTGCGTTTGGCTTCAACATAACGAAGAATCGCAACGGTCTATCAAGATCAGATAAGTCAAAGTAGCGATACAATACCGACGCATAACTAACAACAAAGTTACGAATTTCATCATCGGAAAACCGTCTATCAATATGTGAACCTGCTGTATAACGAAAGTCCAAGTCAATCAATACAGGCCCTCCGGTCGGCAGATGTCGCTCCAAAAGACCACACGCTTTAGATTCACCACCCTCGGCAAATATAGTGTCATGAACCAGTCGCAGAAACTTTTCATATTCCTTATCTGGAATGCGATAAGTGCCTTTATCATGTTTGCCCATACCAGATATATTCCAGTCTGTTCCCGGCCCAACAACCCTATTTCTGCTTAAGCAATCACGTAGAACTTCATACGGCTGTTGCTTGTTTTGGCTCATTTTATTTAATCTATAGAAAGATAAATAAAATATCAATTTTTGTGAGCAAACATAGACCTTTAGACATTGGCTCATTTTTTAAAAATTTCGTTGCTTAGTAGCATGTTTTTCATTTTGAAAGGGCAATATTAGACCAATGAACATTTGTAACGGGCACTTTTAGAAATTTTTTGCTCCCTGATACTTTTTCTAGAGTGCCGATTTGAAATGTTTGGCGGTTAAACGAGTCTCGGTCTAAATAAAATTATTTATTGTAGAGTTTATTTTTAAAAAAAAACTACATATAATAAAGAATAGTAATGTCGACAACCGAAGCAACAACCGAAGCAACAACCGAAGCAGCAACCGTCATATTGGAATCATACTTAAATTCTAACCCGATAAATAATGAATCTTATTGGTCAAACATAATAAATTCTCTACAAAATTTATCTCAAATTACTTATTACACAGGAACAGAGCTTCACTCTTATTATAAAGATATTCAGATTCAAAAATACGGCTTCGGTTTGTTAACACCACTTTACTTTTTACCAATACAGGTATCAAATGATGCTTCAATTATTTGTGATTTTTCTATAATCGACTCAATTACAAATCTTAATACTTGGATAGCTTTACCTATATATGAACTAGGACAAACAATCACATTTACAAAAGATGATAATAGTAGTATAGTAATAACTCTAAACGCACATACCAATGGGATTCTTAATTTAACTTTATCAGACATGGGTACTCCTTTGAACTTCGATGACGGTTTTACATTAGGTACACATCCCTGTAAATTCATATATGCCGGTAGCTTTCCTTTGATTATATTTAATTATACCGAAACTAGTACCACTACATCTACAAGCATTTGTTTTCCAGCCGGCACGAAGGTAGAAACCGACCAAGGATTAATAGACATAGACAAAATTAATCCGGCTAAAAATACTATAAATGGTGATAAAGTGATAGCAATTACGGCATCAAATTCCCCAAACATACGGATAGTAGCACTACGTAAAGGGCTAATTTCATTAAATGTTCCTAATAAAGAAACTATAGTGACAGGGTGGCATAAAATTTTATATAAAGGTGTAATGACTATTGCTGGAAAAATACCAGGTTACATAGAAATACCATACAAAGGTCAAATAATGTATAACGTATTATTGGAAAGACATGGGACAATGCGTATTAATAATATGACTGTGGAAACACTATACCCTGGGCACCCTGTTGCAAAATATTATAGAGATTTAATTAATAGAAAAACATAAAAATACATTATTTATTATGGTAAATTATTATTGAATAATTTTAAATTTATATATATTTTTATTATACTGGCGAGAAATGACGCGTATTTGTTTGATTTACCGGCCTGTGCCGAAGTTAGATACCCCTTAATGGAGGTACAGCTTCACACGGCGGTAGCTCTGACGTGCCACAAAGTTAAATACACGCACCTCTGAAAGGGGGTGTACGTAACTTTAGTACTTCACGTTAGTCTTACTTACCCTTTTAATTACCAGCCGTTATCGAAGCAGTACGTTTAAATTATGGTGTACTTGACTTCTATACTCAACGGAGCTACGCATACAAAGTTAATCGCACTTCTGAAAGTCGAGCAATTAACTTTGATACTTTAAGTTATATAATATTAATCTGTATGCAAAGGTAATCCATCGTCATCTCTGTTTGTGAAATATTTACGTATTTTCTCTTTTAAGGAACCGTCTTTCAACACATATAGCCCATTCACATCTGTTTTTAATATATCTCTTATATCACTGACGTGTTTAAATATTAACCGGCGTTTTTTATATTGCCTTTTTCGCTGGTCACCATGCCATAAATGGTATACATTGCCATCAATAAAACACATCGTTGGAAGCATATTTAACGACGATTTAAAATCCATTACAGCTTTATTAAGATATGGTTTATACTGAAAATTATCATAATTCAACCATAGTGTGGAACTTATAGTATCACCGTCGCCAAGAATAGATTCTTGAAAAAAGCCTATTTTTCTAAACCAGTTGCGTTGAAATGCCCACGCAAATCCAGGATGATATCCTCCTATACCTCCTTCATCCGATATATTACCAAACTTTTTATAAAACACAAAAGGAATACGTTCTTTTACAATTTTCTTATATGTTATATCAAGCCATAACGCATTACTAAACGGCTGAACTATATTAAAATGGTCAAGTTTGTTAGAAACATCGTCATACCATCTTAAATTATCAAACACTAAATCGCAATCCATAAACATTAGTTTTTTAAAGACACTCGGGATATGTTTTTCAAGTAAATGGCACAATCGTTCCTTTTGAAATAGAATGAATTCTGTTTTGAAATGTATTGCGTCGTGAATTTCAGGGGTACCTTCATACATCTCAATTGTATAGGTTGGAATACCTGCTATCCGAAGTTTTTCACGTACGTATAAATAGTTCATTAGTAATCGTTTTGATTTTACGCAGTTGAAATAAACAAGGCCAATAGCTAAATCTTTTTTAGTTGGCTCATTATATTTTAAATCATAAATATCAAATTCTTTCCCAAGACTACCTTTTTTTTTATTTTTATATATTATCCTGCGGGTCGCTCTACTAAAATCACACTTTTCAGCACTTTTTAAAGTCTTTGGCATCCCTATTTTAGGTAACTAAATTTATTGGCATACATTCCATAATTTTATCTCCAATTGTAGAAAACATATAAGTGACCTTCAGTCTAAAAAAATCCATAATTTCAGTTTTATTATCATAGTCAATATTTTCTACAGCCAAATTATTCAATCGTTTTTTATTTACTAAAAACGACTCACAAATAGTATCATAAAATGGTTTCGCAAATTCAGGCGGATTCTCAATCATTCTTATAATAGTTAGCAGATTAGAATGAAGTATCATACGATCATATACTTCGGCCTGTGGACCCGTTGCTAAACCTACATTAGGTTCGTGTTGAAATGCTCCCTTAGTTAATACAGAAGACAACACACTTAACATTACACTCTGTAGTGTCTGTACAGCCGACCATTTATCGCCCACGTGCCATGTATTAATAATAGAAAGACAAACTTTGCCATCGCGATAAAGATTGGGACTAAATCGCATGTAGCCATCTTGTGTCAGGGATTTCATCGCAAGTGGGACGTGCGGGTAATTATCGGGGAAATCTATAGAAAAAAACCAAAAACCGCCTTCATAGGGTGTATCTGAAGGACCAATTATCATCACAGTTCCTTTCGTAAAATTCACTTCATCAACACAATAATGTATTCCAATTTTCTTCATTTCATCGCTTCCAATATTTTCTATATCTTTTAATATTCGTTTTCTAGTTTTATCTGTTAATCGAACGTGGGTTGACATTCAATTATATTTAGTAATAAGTAAATCCTTTTTAGGTAAAATACCAACAAATTTCCAAAGTCAATTAGGCTCATTTTACACCTTTGGACATTTAAAACGCCGATTATATCATAATTTTTTATCTAATAAGTTCTCTTGTGTAATTGATAAAATGTCTCCATTCTATATTACCATAATTTCTAATATATTCATTGTGAAGTTCATGGATTGTTCCTTTTCCTACAAGGGTGAGCAGGGTTGTTTGATCTGAAAAATTTAAGGCATTTTATCATTTATATTATGTGAAAACTACAAAATATAAATTGAATAAATGGTATTAAATCAAACAACTGTGCTCGCCCGGATAATAAATAAATCCGGATAGGTATTTCATTATTTGGATTATGTTTATATCTCCACAAATTATCTTTTTTGCCAGTAAAAGTTTCCGAACACAATTCACCATCATCACATTTTTTTTATAATTTTAACCCTTTCACTTGGAGTAGTCATATCATATTTTTTATTGAAATCTTGTTTAGACATATTATTTTATTTTTTAACATATTCAAATTGATAAAAATAATTTCAAATTGATAAAAATAATTTCAATTTTTATTTATTTCGGCGTTTTAGACCCGCGCGGATTTAAATGAGCGTTTTTAGCATTTTTAGCCATTTAAATAGAATTCATCCTATTTAGGAAATGGTAGGAAAACAACACTCTTCTGATTATATATTAAGTGCCATAAACCACTATAAACAAACTGGAAACTATACTAAAACCTGTTCTGTATTTGGATGCAAGCGTCAAACGCTAAAAAGATGGCATAACAAATACTCTAAAAGAATACCTATAACTCGTAAAACCAGGAAAGAAGGAGCCTATAAAGTCAATAATGAGTTAGTGCGTTTTGCCAATAATCGTATCAAGGAACATCCTGATATTTTTATAAAGGACTTACTTGACGAAATTAAGAAGTTTCCTGATATTTCTGTATCAAGGCAACATCTTGGAGAAATCATTAGAGACAATAATAGAACCAGGAAACGGCTAAGACATATACACGAACCATTGACATATAGAGGTAAAGAAAGAGACCATAAAAAGGAGATTTTCGACTATATAACAAAAATAAAGGCGTATGATATTAACAAGATTATAGCACTTGATGAAACCGGTATTTACGCGTCTTTACACGGCACTTATGGTCGGTGTGAATTGGGTAAAGATGTGCTTACAAGACTACTGATAATAAGGTATTCAAGAAATACTCCCTATTAATTGCTATAAACACTAAAGGGGTTGTAGGGTGGAAACTATATGAAGAAGGAGCAGTCAATTCTGACCGCCTAACAGAGTTTATAAGGGATAATATTACTGAGAAGGTTGAAGATAATATAGTTATTATGGATAATGCTGGATTTCACAAGACACAAGATGTAAAGCAAGAGATACAAAAGAAGAATAAGTTTACACCGCATATTAAAGAACTATTGTATAGCGATACGCATTATAATGGGTCGGTTAAACATAAGATGCTTACCAAGTTTGGCATACCGCATTATCCTTTTCATCCATTTATACTTGAGAATTTAGCCTGTTTTTTGACCCTTTAGAATAACGGTTTTCTATAAAGGTAGCAGATGGCTGTATCGAAAAAGAAAGCTACCGGCTTGTACAGAAGTTAAGTACCTGCTTGTATCGAATTTAAGTACTCCTAAAAGGGTACAACAGCTAGAACTGTGAAAGTACCCCTAAAGGATTACTACTTCGTACAAGGGGCTAAAAAGTGTATTTGTTCCTGCTTCTAACGCGCAGCGTGAGATAAGAAAGAGATGAAATTAGTTTTTTTTTAAAAAAAATTAGATATATATTAATGTATCTAATTTTTAACTGCTGTTTCACAAAGGTGGGCAAAAATTGACTATTTGCTAGAGTTTTTGTATTTATAAAATGGAACCTATTGTTAATTACCTAGAAGATGCTGAACGGAAAATGATGAACGAGATGACTGAATTATTTAGTAAAATGCGGGGTCAGCGGGATGCGATGTCTCTTGAGGGGATCCAACATATGTACGATTATAAGGCGATTGAAGGAGTTTTATATGTTCCGTGTGTTAGAATCCCTGGTACAAGTGGGTATTATTGCTCTGAATATAAACTGCCTGAAGACGAAATTGTGATATACAAAAGTGAATCTACCTATAGACAATAATATGGGCAATCGTGGGGGCCACAGAGACATATATGTATGGCTATAACAAATTATGGAAGATGTTTCGTTACGCAAGAAAATTATCAAAATGGGGTTGGGGGTTATACGTGTTATTCGCCGGCAAATGACGATACAATTCATATTGTCTCAAATGGACAGGTAAAGCCAATCATTAAACTTGATCCCCTATCTTATAAAATTCCTAGTCAATTCTGGAATGTATTATTATCAGGCTTAAAATTAGGGGCAGTTGATGGGGCTTCCTTATTTGGCTATCATTCTAATGACGGTGTGCCTATAAACTCTTTCTGATACAACTGACTCTTTACAAGAACTAAACAAGGCGTTCTATCTATTTGCCGGTAAATGGCAACCGCATATTACAGAACGCGCGACACTTGATATTGATAGTATGCGTCAAACTATTATTGAAAATACGCGTTCTATTGAGGAACTTCGGGGGAGGAGGGGAGACCTTGAACAGCAAAATGCGCGTCTTCAGAAAGAACTATCCGGGCGAGCACAGTTGTTTGATTTAATACCATTTATTCAAGTTATATTTTGTAGTTTTTACATAATATAAATTATAAAATACCTCAAATTTTTCAGATCAAACAACCCAGCTCACCCTTGTAAATCTTCTGAAAGAGACAAAGGCTACTTTAGAAAGGGAAAAGGCGACACTGCTACCTTTAGAAAACTATAAAACAGCTGTACTGGAGTTTATGTACGAACATAAGGGTGCTTTGCGGTTAGGTACCAACGATAAAGAGATTATAGAGTGTTTTAAAACGTTTCATTCAGATAAAGTATTTATGGATAGTTGGACATATGACGACGTGTTGAACTCTAAGGATGAATTGAACGAATACAGAATTTATAAGAAGGTCAAAGGTGAAATGGTCTCCAAAGGATTGGACAATAGTACCGTCGCTAGAAACGTCCGAAAAATTAAAAAAGGCGTAAATGAACTTAACAATAGTTAAGCTTGCCGTGAAGTCAGTAAATGTAAAAAGAAAAGTAATAGGTCTGGAAAAGGGTCAATTAAATTGTACTGTTTTCTGTTAGTTCAGGAAGTAATAGGTAGCTTATACACGTAGATATCTATTCCCTTTTCAATATAAGAGTAGGTTTTTCCGCTTGCGTCCTCATTCATAATAATCTCTGAGCAGATATCTGGAGTTCCACACTCATCAATCTGTCGTTGAATCTCTTCACCATGCTTAGCTAGGACAACTCTAATTGCGGCTTCGTAAGTCTTATAGGCATTCGGGTATGGGACGCCGTTTTCGACTACTATGTAGATAAACTCCATATTTGGTTTTTAAGGTAATAAAAACCCCCTATTAATTTCAATTTTTTGGAATCAGAACAATTAAGTACCGTGCATAACTAGCCACTCCTTTATTGTTAAAACGCTCATTTAAAATCCGCACCGGTCTAAATGTACAAAGGTGTAAATGAGCGAGTCAGTTGCCCTTGCCACATTCAAAAATAGCAACAAATTTAGAAATAATTATTTACCAACCATACTAAGTTGTAGACCCTGTGGATGTACTTAGCTTCGGTACTGATCGGTAAACAAGCACCGCTCCAAGATTAGTGCCAGTTATAAAGCAAAACGCCAACAAATATAAATATAAAAGTAGTATGATACGATTTTTTTATTTTCATCAGATCTAACTCATAATCACCTCGAATTTTAATCATATTTAGTTTGTACTCATCGTTAATTAGATTTATTTTCTTTTCATAGATTTTGACATTTTCACACAGTTCTTTATTATTATCAATTGCGTCATAATAAGCCTCTGGTCCAGAATGAAGCCACACTTTGTATTTAATATAGTCTGTTAAACTTACGGGGCTATTTTGTTTTTCAATATAAAGAGCATCAGCTGATTCGGCAATTTTAAGTTTATTATATCTAACAATTATACTTTCAAACTCATCTGAGCTATAGTTAAAGGATTCACATATTTCATCCCGGCTTTTATTATTATGGATGGCTTCTAGTGTTTTAAAATATTGAAGATTATCCATTTTAAATCTTAATTGAAGGGTTTTATTTAAATCAAATTTTTTATATATTTATCGTCAGTATAATATGCGAAAAAAAGGCCATTTTTATACCGGTCTGTACCGACGTTACACACCCTTTGGGTATACAAATTCACACGGCCGTAGCTAGGAAGTACTGTAAAGTTAAGTACACACCCCTTTCAGAGGGGTGTACTTATCCGGGCGAGCAGGGTTGTTTGATTTAATACAATTTATTCAAAAGATATTTTGTAGTTTTACATAATATAAATTATTAATACCTTAAATTTTTTCAGATCAAACAACCCTGCTCACCCGGATAGCATCGGCACTTTACGGTACTCTATAATTCTTAAATTTTATTAAGTGTCGTTAATTATCTACAAACATAATATTTGTCGAATATCTTCCCCGGTGTTTACACATACACCGATTTTAATCGTGTAGAAAAGTTGCCACGAAGTCATCTATCCGGGCAAACATATCCGGGCGAGCAGGGTTATTTAATACCATTTATTCAATTTATATTGTGTATTTTTTTTTTTACATAATATAAATTATAAAATACCTTAAATTTTTCAGATCAAACAACCCTGCTCACCCTTGTAGTTGTTTGATTTAATACCATTTATTCAACTTATATTTTGTAGTTTTTACATAATATAAATTATAAAATACCTTAAATTTTTCAGTTCAAACAACCTAGCTCGCCCTTGTAAATCATGTCTGATTAAGATATTTTGCTACCGGTCAGTACAGAAGTTGAGTACACCCAACGAGTGGACTTAACTTCGGTACTTTAAGGCAGCAGACAGTG
>Ga0209358_10003999_pt1 | contig 10705 bp, 10 predicted proteins | sample LauGreFa1BDMLBSN_2_FD_187574 | JGI IMG/M metagenome (GOLD analysis project Ga0209358, IMG submission 187574) | Freshwater lake microbial communities from Lake Michigan, USA - Fa13.BD.MLB.SN (SPAdes) (version 2) | ecosystem: Environmental > Aquatic > Freshwater > Lake | place: Lake Michigan, USA...
ATCGCTGCTGCTGCATCGGCCGCCGTCTTTGTTCCGTCGGGAAATCTACGCGGCGTAATTTCAAGACCGAGGGCCCGAGCAGCCTCAACAACACGAACGACATTGGGATGCAGTGCTTCACTCACAGATCAAACCGTACCCGACGCCAATAACTGATCAATTGCTTCAGCCATCTGGCGATCTCGAGTGGTCACACACCCCTTGTCGTGGCTAATCAAGGTGATGTGCACCTTGTTATAACTGTTGCTCCAATCAGGATGGTGATCCATGGTTTCAGCCAAGACCGCCACCTGATTCATGAACGTCCACGCCTCAACAAAACCAGCGAACTCGAGGTCGCAGTGCAAACCCTTCTCGTCTTCAGACCAAAGTACGGATGTCACAGAAATATCTAAGCACCCTGAATTGAACAATCCCCTATTGGTTGGTACGGTGGTCTCTGAAGGGGAGTATCCCACGCAAGTACGGTGTCGCCAGTACGGTCAATAGACCCGGCGCCGTTCAGGTCTAAAGACCTGCGGGAGAGACCTTCGGTACGGGCACGATAGGCGTGTCCAGTGACCGAGAGGACCTCCCATGCCCACATCTTTGCAATTAATCAACGAACCGCATTTGGTCAATGTTGGCGATGTTTGCGAACACCACGAGGTCTCAGTAGAGAGCGGATTGTCACATGATGTCGTCATTGAACGACAAGCACAGCACGGACTCAATGAATTACCGAGGGCCGAAGTAGTCCCCGCGTGGAAGAAGTTTGTCGCACAATTCAACGACACCCTGATCTTGATTTTGATTGGCGCCGCCGTTGTGAGCGCAGTGGTATCACAAGAGATAAAAACTCCACTCGTCGTTTTGATAGTGGTCTTGACGAATGCCATCATCGGTTTCTTCCAAGAACATAAGGCCGAAGCCGCCCTAGAGGCCTTACGCAACATGGTCGTTGGCGAAGCCAAAGTTCGACGCGATGGCGAAGTTCGTATGGTGCCATCGCACCAAATCGTTCCAGGTGATGTGGTCTTGGTCGAAGCCGGCGATCGCATTCCTGCCGATGGACGCATTTTGTTGGCCGCAAACCTTGAAATCGAAGAGGCTGCTCTCACAGGCGAAAGCCAGCCCGTCACCAAAATCACTGATGCGCTCCATGCCAGTAGCGAGCACAGCGGACTCGGTGATCGATTCAACATGGCGTTCAAGAACACCTCAGTTTCACGGGGACGTGGTGAGTTCATTACCACCGCAACCGGAGCCCACACCGAAATCGGAAAGATTGCCGGCCTCTTGCATTCAACGAAGAATGCCCCGACTCCCCTGCAGAACCAACTCAATAAATTGGCCCATCAACTCGCCAAACTCGCAGGAGTCATTGTCGCTTTGGTTGTTGTCATCGGACTCATTCGTGGCGAAACAATTCAGGATCTCTTGTTGACCGCAGTTGCCCTTGCTGTTGCCTGCATCCCCGAAGGCCTACCAGCAGTAACTGCTGTGACATTGGCAATCGGTGTCTCGCGTATGGCCGATCAACGCGCCATTGTGAAACGCCTTGCAAGTGTTGAAACTCTGGGCTGTACCAGCGTGATCTGTAGCGACAAAACCGGCACACTCACTTTGAATGAGATGACCGCCCGCGACTTAATCGTTCAAGGCAAATCACACGCAGTGAGCGGTCAGGGCTACTCGCCCATCGGAGACATTCAACGCCTTCCCGACGACGAGCAATCAATTATGCACTCAACCCTTGAAGCGCTCGCACTGTGCAACGACTCGGCGGTTCATGAAGAAGACGATCAATGGAAACTTGTCGGCGACCCTACCGAAGGTGCTCTCGTTGTGTTGTCGGCCAAAGGCGGAGTTGATGTTCGTGCACTACGTGACCGCCACCCACGCCTCGCCGAAGTTCCTTTCGATTCAGCGACCAAATTCATGGCCACAGTTCATCAACTCATTGATGACAGCGGGGAACATGTCATCCGTCTATGCGTCAAGGGTGCGCCCGATGTGTTGATCGACCGCTGTTCACGATCAATCGGTCAGCAAGGAGTCGCTGAAGGTATCGAATCGCAACGCGCCAACCTTCTTGCTCATAACGATCGTCTTGCATCACAAGGCTTGCGAGTTCTTGCCGTTGCCACTCGTGATTTTGATCTTGACTCGTGGTCTGAAATTCAATCTTCGGGCGCACCAGTTGACGGCTTAGTTTCTGACCTCGTTCTCTTGGCTTTGATTGGCATCGTTGACCCTCCTCGCCCAGAAGCGCGTGACGCAATCGCTGAAGCTCGCGCTGCCGGAATCGCCGTCAAGATGATTACAGGAGACCATGCAACAACCGCGGCGGCAATTGGCCGCGAACTTGGTCTTGGTGATGACGGGAAAGTCATTTCGATCACTGGACCAGAACTCAACGGTCTCACCGACGAACAGATGGAAGAAGTCGCGCAGAACACCCATGTGTTTGCTCGCGTGTCACCTGAACACAAAATTCGTTTGGTTGCAGCGCTTCAACGTCGCGGCCATGTCGTTGCCATGACTGGCGACGGCGTTAATGATGCGCCAGCACTCAAGAAGGCCGACATCGGTGTGGCGATGGGAATTACTGGAACCGAAGTCAGTAAAGAAGCTGCAACCATGGTGCTGACCGATGACAACTTTGCCACAATTGTGAGCGCAGTTCGTCAAGGTCGATCGATCTACAACAACATCGTCAAGTTTGTGCGCTTCCAACTATGTACAACTTTGGGATTCGCCATGTTGTTCTTGTTGTCGTCGATCTTCAACATTGCCGGTGGCAAGCCTTTTGCGGCAATTGCAATCTTGTGGGTCAACATCATCATGGACGGTCCGCCAGCAATGGCGCTGGGTCTTGACCCAGCCGACGATGACGCAATGAATCAAAAGCCGCGACCGCAAAGTGAGCACATCTTGACCAAGTCGCGGTGGATCGCGATTGTCATGTCATCAATTGTGATGGCAATAGGAACTCTGTTTGTTCTGGCATTGGCACCTGGCACTGAAGCCAAAGCGGGAGTTGCCACAATTGCTGGCACCATGGCTTTCAACACATTCGTGATCGCTCAATTCTTCAACATATTGAACTCACGTCACGATCGCCACTCGGTGTTTGATCGATCCACGTTCAAGAACCGATTCTTGTGGATTTCGTTGGTTGCAGTTCTTGCACTGCAAGTTGCGGTCACACATGTTGGTCCAATGCAAAGCCTGTTTGACACCATATCAATTAGTGGTAGTCAGTGGCTGATCTGCATCGCCGTTGCCTCATCGGTTCTTTGGGCCGAAGAAATCAGAAAAGCAATCACCCGCTTCACACGAAAGGACAGCAACTCATGAAATGCCCAGTTTGCCCCGATGCCTCTTTAGTAATGGCCGATCGCCAGGGAGTAGAAATCGATTACTGCCCGACTTGTCGCGGTGTCTGGCTAGATCGTGGAGAGCTTGACAAAATCATTGAACGCTCCGCAGTCTCCGAATCATCGTCACGATCACGTCGTGATGACGACGACGATGACGATGACGATGACGACCGCTACAAGTACGGCAAGGTTGACAAGTACGGTCAGCCAGTCAAAAAGAGCAAGACCAAGAGCCTCCTCGGCGATCTGTTTGATTTCGGTTAATCACACTTCTGAAAGGAATCACAATGTTTAAGAACACAATGAAGACAACTGTCCTGTTAGCCGCACTTGGCGGCCTCATTGTTACAGTCGCTGGCCTATTAGGCGGGGGAAGCTCCGGCGCCGTCATGATCGGCGTTGTGATTGCCCTCGTGATGGTTGGCGGTAGTTACTGGTTTAGCGACAAACTCGCATTGAAGTCAGCTAAGGCTGTGGTGATTACCGAGAGTGATGCACCCGAGTTCTATCGCATGGTGCAGTCGCTAGCTCAACGGGCAAACATGCCCATGCCGCGTGTGGCAATTTCACCAGCCGAGCAACCCAATGCCTTCGCCACCGGACGTGGACCAAACAATGCAGTGGTGTGCGCAACACAAGGACTCCTGCGTTCAATGCCCGCCGATGAACTCGAAGGAGTCATGGCACATGAACTCATGCATGTCCGCAACCGCGACATCTTGATTGGTTCGGTGGCAGCCGCAGTCGCCACGGCCATTTCGGCAATTGCGCAAATGGCTTACTTCGCCGCACTCTTTGGTGGTGGCCGCGACGATGAAGATCGCCCCAATCCCATTGCGCTACTTCTCATCTCGATGTTGGCACCAATTTCGGCTTCGTTAATTCAGATGGCGATTAGTCGTAGTCGCGAGTTTGAAGCCGATCGCAGTGCAGCCGAACTTCTTGGTTCAGGTCAAAGTTTGGCTCGCGCTTTGCAGCGCATCGAGCAAGCGGCGAGCCGTACTCCGATGCAGGTCGCTCCGGCGCAAGCCCAGGCGTATATCCATAACCCGCTCGCCGAGTTTGGTCAGCGACGCACTGGTGGAGTCAACATCTCAAAACTGTTTTCAACCCACCCAAGCACCGACGAACGCATTCGTCGTTTGCTGGAGATCTGATTACACAACAATCAGGGGAAAAGACCAAAACCCATCGGGTCATCTTTGGTGTCAGCTTCGGCTGCAACTTCAGCTGGGGTGAAAGCCGCATAGCCATCGCGTTCAAGAACATCAGCGAGTTCTGGTCCGCCAGTTTCGACAATGCGGCCCTTCACAAGAATGTGAATCTTGCTCGGGCGAAGTTCGGTGAGTAGTCGGCTGTAGTGAGTAATCACTAATGCACCCAAGTTGTCTTCACTTGTTGCGTCCATGACGCGACGAGCACAGTCACGCAATGCGTCAACGTCAAGACCCGAGTCAAGTTCGTCGAGAATCACAAACAGGGGCTTCAGAATAGACAGCTGCAAAGTTTCATTGCGCTTCTTTTCGCCACCCGACAAGTCAACATTGAGCGGACGATCTAAGAACTTCTCATCAAAGTGAATGCGTCCTGCTTCGGTCTTGAGCAATGTGTCAAGACGAGCAATGTCACCGTCGCGACCACGGCCCTTCAAGGCCTCGGACAAAACATCATTGAGCATGACGCCAGGAACTTCGGTTGGATACTGCATCACGAGATGCAGACCGGCCGACGCACGCTTCCATGTTGGCAAGCCCAACATTTCGACACCATCTAGCAACACCGAACCAGCGGTGACGGTGTATCCGGTCTTACCCATCACGACGGCCGAGAGCGTGCTCTTGCCAGCGCCATTGGGACCCATCACCGCGTGGACTTCGCCCGATGAGATGGTGAGGTTGACACCATGGAGAATTTTCTTGTTGCCAACAGATGCGTGGAGATCGCGAATTTCAAGAGTACTCATGATGCGGATCCTTTAGCTGAAACATGTACTGCACCATCAACAACACGCGCATCAAATACTGCGACGGGCTGAGTTGCTGGGAATGTGTTGGGTAGTCCGGTGACCAAACTGAATGCGCTGCCATGCTTGGGGCACTCGAGTTGCTTTTCTTCGCACCACACTTCACCACCATCGCTGAGCGACACATTGGCATGACTGCAAACATCGCCGATTGCATAGACGTCATCGTTGATACGAACAAGCGCAACGGCCTTGCCGTCAACAACAACTTTCTTGGCAGTTCCGGCTTCGATTTCATCGAGTCGACACACGATGGTCATGAGCGGTCTCCGATCGAAAGTTTTTGGGCAACTCGCTGACGCAACGGTGCCGCCAAATCGCCAACGGGCAACTGAGCCAACACTTCATCAAAGAATCCGAGCACCACTAAGCGTTGAGCAACATCGGGGTTGACGCCACGGCTCTCAAGATAGAACAACTGGTCTTCATCAATTGGACCAACGGTTGATGCGTGACTGCACTTCACGTCGTTAGTTTCGATCTCAAGGTTAGGAACACTTTCAGCCCAGGCACCATGCGACAACGTGAGGTTGCGGTTGGTCTGATAGGCCACCGAACCCTTGGCGTTGTTATGAATCTTGATGAGGCCGGTGTACACGCTCTTGGCAGTGTCTTGTACGGCGCCCTTAAAGAGCAAGTCGCTGGTTGTGCGAGGAGCTGCGTGCTCTTGCAAAGTACGGAAGTCATGCATTTGCGTTCCGCCAGCGAAGTACAACGCCACCTGACGAGTGTTACTGCCTTGTCCACGCAAACGAGCAGCAGTGCTGACGCGTGCGTAATCGCCGCCAAGAGCAACAGTTGCCAACAACGTGTCGGAGTCGCGTTCGCCGACACTGTCGTGTTCGCCAATCTGCCACGACTTATCACCGAGTTCGTTGATCGCGAGGTAGCGAACACGTGCCGACTGCGCGGCGCGAGCATCAAGCACCGGCACCACTAGTGAACGCACGCCGTCGTCTGAGATAAATCGTTCAACAACCGTGACTTCACTGTTTTCGGCTGCATTGATCACGAGCCGAGGGAAATAGACCGAACCATCGCCATTCAGAGTGTGCGTGATGACGATCGGTTGCGGAGCAACGACGCCACGGGCAACGGACACAACGACAACGTCCATATGAGCCAAGTTGAGGCTGTTGAAAAGATCGGTGCTTGTTGACTGCGCAAACAAGTCAGCGAGCGAAGAATCAACACTGGCACTTGAGGCCGGCACCCGAGTCACAGTTACCTGGCTCGATTCACCGATGATCGTGGTTGGCGTTTCGGCAATGGCAAAAGTCGCGAGATCGAGTTCGCCAATGCGGCTGTAACGCCAAGTCTCTTCATCAATGGTGGGGAACGGAGCTGCAATCGCCCGCTCGTGAGCGGAACGGCGGACCTGAGACCAAGTCGCACCAAGACTGAGCGCCGAGTCGGGGGTCAAAACGGGCACGGATAAATATTACTACCGCCGTAGTGGTAATTCACCCTGAGGAACGAAGTCTGTGACTCAATCCTTGCGGCGACGACGAAAGAAACGCTTCAGACCCTTGGCATTCTGTTTTTCCTGTTCGGCTTCAACTTCGGCCAGAACCTGTGCGCCAATGGCATTCAAAATGTCTTCAGCCTCATCTAAAACCGCAGCAGCCGAGCCGTCGTCGAGACCAGGTGGTTCGGCCGGGTTGCGAGGCGGCACGAGAGATCCGTAGGTCCAGCCGGCATCGGGGCGGCGCGCAAAAGCCGGACAGTTTTCGGGGCAACGCCACGGGGCATCGGGAGCGAGATCGAGGTTGCATTTACGAACTGTGTCGCCGTTGCCATACGTGCGACTTTCAAAGTTCTTGCACTCTTGACGCATTGGCATCAGAACAATCTACCCGTTGTGATTCTGGTGTTGTTTTCATCGGTATTACCAACTAATTCAACACCAGAAACACGAAAGAATCAGCCGACGGAGCCTTCCATCTGGAGTTCGATGAGACGACTCCATTCAACGGCGTATTCCATGGGCAACGTACGGGTCACGGGCTCAATGAATCCGTTCACGATCATGCCCATGGCCTGCTCTTGCGACAAGCCACGGCTCTGCAAGTAGAACAACTGCTCATCAGCAATCTTTGACACGGTTGCTTCGTGACCAATCTGTGCGTCCTTCTCGCCCACTTCCATGTAAGGGAAGGTGCGGCTTTCGCTCTGATCATCAAGAATGAGAGCGTCACACTGCACGTGGCTCTTACAACCGTATGCGCCTTCGTCAACACGCACGAGTCCGCGGTACGCCGTGATTCCGCCGTCTTTGCTGATTGATTTCGACACGATCTTCGAAGTGGTCTCGGGAGCAGCGTGCACCATCTTGGCGCCCGCGTCTTGATGCTGACCGGCACCAGCGTAAGCAACGCTCAATACTTCGCCCGTTGCTTTTGGTCCGACCAAATACACACTTGGGTACTTCATGGTGAGCTTCGAACCGATGTTGCCGTCGATCCATTCCATGTGGCCTTCGGCTTCAACACGAGCACGCTTGGTGACCAAGTTGTACACGTTGGGCGACCAGTTCTGAATCGTTGTGTAAGTCACGTGGGCACTGGGCTTCACGATGATTTCAACAACGGCCGAGTGCAGCGAATCGCTGGTGTACACCGGGGCTGAACAGCCTTCGATGTAGTGAACCTTCGAGCCTTCATCAGCGATGATGAGTGTGCGTTCAAATTGTCCAGCGTTTTCAGCGTTAATGCGGAAGTAAGCCTGCAACGGCATTTCGCATTCGACGCCCGGCGGAACATAGATGAATGATCCACCCGACCACACTGCACTGTTGAGTGCCGAGAACTTGTTGTCCCCTGGCGGAATAACTGTGCCGAAGTACTGCTTGACCAATTCGGGGTATTCGCGCAATGCGGTGTCCATGTCGCAGAACAAGATTCCCTGTTCTTCGAGTTCAACACGGTTGCGGTGGAACACCACTTCGCTTTCAAACTGTGCCGTCACGCCCGCCAAGTACTTGCGCTCGGCTTCGGGGATACCCAACTTTTCGTAGGTGGCCTTCATCTGCTCGGGAAGGTCATCCCACTCATCAACTTGGGCATTGGCTGGGCGCAGGTAATAAAAGATGTCTTGGAAGTCGATGTCGGGCATGTTGTTGGCGAACCACGGCGACATGGGCTTCTTCTCGAACAGGTTCAAGCTGCGCTCGCGGAATTGCGTCATCCACTTGGGCTCGCCCTTCCACCACGAAATCTGATCGACGACCGGCTTGCTCAGACCCTTTTCGGGCTTGAACGCGTATTCAACGTCGTCGCTCCAACCGAGCGAGTACTTACTGAGATCGAGATCGAATGATGTCATTGGGGGGACTCCAAAGAACGCAGGATTCGCTGGTCACGAACCCTCTAACTGAATTAACACTACGGCGATAGTAACAATTATCCACGCCGATTGATAGACCCGGCGCAGATTTCTTGGGCGCCCCGTTTCAGGCGCTCGCCGCCAATTCGCCGATGGGCTGAGCAGGGAGTTCAATGAAAATGCACTCGCCTGGGCAGGCCTCGGCGGCATTGACCACTGCCTGGTAATTCTTGATGGGTACCCAGGCCAAACTGCCCGACCCACCGGGGTCATTGAGGGCCACACCAGCCTCGGCGACGTAGGCAATGCCGTCCTCAAGTTGCACAAAGGCGTCGGGGCAATGATCGAGGCACAAGCCGTCTCCGGTGCATAAGTCTTGGTCGATCCACACCCGCATCGCCGAGCACGATAACGGCAGGACGCCAAAAGTGTCTGATCGGGCGTACTCTCGGATCGTGCCTTTTGACTCTCGCGGCCCTGTCGCCAAAAAAGTTCCTCACGTTCTGACTCGTCCGACTGGCGATGTGAATGATCCGTATTACTGGATCAGCAATCGTGACGACCCCGACACCATCGCCTATCTCGAAGCCGAAAATCAACACTGCGAAGATTGGTTTGCTCCCCACGCCGAAGTTGTCGAAGGACTCTTTAACGAAATCAAATCACGCATTCAAGAAACCGACGAAAGCGTTCCGACCCTCAAAGATGGTTGGTGGTACGCCACACGCACCGAAGAAGGTTCGCAATATCCCATTCATTGCCGTGGCGCCTCACGCGAAACCGCAACTGCGACGGCCATCTTGGACGAAAATCTCTTGGCAGATGGTCACGAGTATTTTTCATTGGGCGCATTCGATATCAGTCCCGACACTCATTTGTTGATTTGGTCAAGCGATACCGACGGTAGCGAACACTTCACAATGCGTATTCGTGATCTGCGCACGGGCACCGATCTTACTGATGAGATTGAAGACACTTCCTGGGCGGGTACCGCATGGAGCGCCGATTCACAGTTCATCTTCTATGTCACCTACGACGAACAAGAACGACCAAGTACGGTGTGGCGCCACGAAATCGGCACATCACAAAAACAAGATGTGCAGGTTTTTGATGAACCCGACGAACGCTTTTATGTTGGCATCGATCTCACACGTAGTGGTGCATGGATCGTTATTGACGCCGACAGCAAAACATCAAGTGAAACACGACTGATTTCGGCATCAAATCCATTTTCTGAACCAATCATTGTGCGGGCCCGTCAAGACGATCTTGAGTACCACATTGATCACTGGGGCGATCGTTTCATCGTGCTGACTAATGATTCAGCTATCGACTTCCGAATCATGCAAGCGACCGAATCGCAACCATCTGAATGGACCGAACTTGTTGCGCATATTGAAGGCAACCGCATCACGCGTGCTGACTGCTTCGCTACTCATGTCGTCATTCACGAATGGGTGAATGCTCAACCACGTTTGCGAGTGATGTTGCGCGACGGGTCTATGCAACCGATTGATCTTGGTTCTGCACCTCACGACGTCGAAATTGATAGCAATCCCGAATGGAACACCGAGTGGTTGCGTTTCGTCTCTGAAAGCATGGTCGACCCATCGACTGTCTGGGAACAAAACATCAATACGGGCGAACGCAAGATGTTGAAGCGCTCCCCCACACCCAACGTTGATCTTTCCGCCTACGAAACAGTGCGCGAGTGGGCCACTTCAACTGATGGCACCAAGGTCCCGTACGACATCGTGCGCCTCGCTCACGCCAAGCCAACAAGTAGTGCTCCCTGCCTGGTGTACGCCTACGGCAGTTACGAAGCATCAATGCCACCGTGGTTTAGCGTCGCCCGTTTGTCGCTCGTCGATCGCGGCTGGACTTGGGTTCTTGCTCACCCCCGTGGCGGCGGCGAGATGGGTCGTCGCTGGTATATCAATGGGCGACTAGAAAACAAGCGCAACACTTTTGACGATGTCAATGCAGTTGCCGA
>Ga0209358_10004000_pt1 | contig 10703 bp, 11 predicted proteins | sample LauGreFa1BDMLBSN_2_FD_187574 | JGI IMG/M metagenome (GOLD analysis project Ga0209358, IMG submission 187574) | Freshwater lake microbial communities from Lake Michigan, USA - Fa13.BD.MLB.SN (SPAdes) (version 2) | ecosystem: Environmental > Aquatic > Freshwater > Lake | place: Lake Michigan, USA...
CATCTGATCGATCTAAAAATCTAACTGAGTTAGTAATTACCGCTGGTATTTGGTGCTTGTTGGCAAAGGCTAAGGATTTAGCTGCATTTGAGGTTGATCTTAAATTTCCCACCCGCTCCTGATGGCTCACACACTCAATTACTACCTGATCAAAATGACTCTTTGCTAGTTGGTAGATACTTAATGCTGCTCCCTCCTTTCTTGCAATTAGATTATTGATTAATTGAGATTGTGGGCCGATTAAGGCGATTAGATCAGATGAGTACTGATTAAACTTTTCTAATAACTCAACAGTTAATACCCCATCACTGGTATTGGTATTAATGGCGGTTACTAGTCGATATAAAGAGGATAATTTCCCACTCTTTGCTAGCAGGGTAAGCCGTGATTGTTTTTGAATAAAGCCAAGATTGATTCCAAGAATTGGGGTAATGCCATGGCTCTCACAACTTTGAGCAAATCTAACCGCCCCAGCTAGATTATCAATATCAGTTAATGCCAAGGATTTCATATTTAATTGGGCAGCTTTAGCAACTAATTGATCTGGATGATTAACCCCATACTTAAAGGAGTAGTTAGAGCAGATAGATAGATGGGTAAATGGCTTAACCATTTTTATTTACTTCTAGAGCTTGGCCTGATCTGCCAAGAGTTATCGCCTTGATTAAATTGGATCTCAAAGGTGGTAAGTGCGCCAATGGGAGCTGCCTCCACCTGCCAATACTTACTTACCTCTTCGGTAATAGATCCTGAGTTAATCTCCTGCCACCAAGAGCTACTTTGTAACCAAGTATTTAATACCGCACTGATATGAAAGCGCACACCTTGGTAAATAAACTCAACTGGTTGCCCACTTTGAGTAGTCAGGCAGATTTTCACCCCCTGGTTTTGGCTTGGATTGCCCCTTGATTTGTGTTCGAACATTTGTTCGATAAGATACTAAACCCCACCGACAGTGGCAAGTGGGCTACTTAGCGCAGAAGAGTTGAGGTTAAAAAAGTGTTTCCGCAGGCGGTAGCTCTATTTGTGCTGCCAATTGCGCGCCAGTATTTCTTGCATTATTAACCTCATCATCTACTGGCCAAAAGGTTAAGCCAGCATCGGCGCTCTCTAGATCAATCATCTTTAAATACTCATCCACCTCTTGTGGTGATAAAGATTTATTACTTAGCCATCTATTCCATAAACTCTTTGGCAAGATCACCGGCATCCGGTGGTGAATTGGTTTTAATATTCCAACTACCTCTCTGGTAATAATGGCTGCGGTGGTAATGGGCGATGAGGTTTGGGGATTAATCCACTCCTCATAAATTCCGGCAATTGCAATTGAGCTTTTATCTTTATTTGAGATATAAAAGGGCTGCTTTGGTTTGTATTTGCCAAGCTCAGTTGCCCATTCATAATATCCAGTTGCTGGGATTAAACACCTTCTTGATTTAAAAGCACTCTTAAAGGTTGGCTTTTCGGCAATGGATTCCACCCTGGCATTAATTGCATTTGATTGTCGACTGGCATCCTTTGCCCAGCTTGGGATTAATCCCCACCTTCCCATCTGAATTGTTCGGCTATCTCCGGCCAGATTATCGGATGCTATAAATGGAATTGGTGTGGTGGGTGAGATATTCCAATTACTTGGGGTCAGCGCCACATTGGCATTACCAGCAGCAAACTCAAGTGCTAAATCATCTCCTGAAATATTTAAGGCATATCTTCCACACATGTGCTAACTCTATCTTTTTTTAAGCTGGAAGTTTTTGGCCCGCGCAACTACTTAAAATCTTTGTGATGGCAACCTTTTCTGGCTCTGTCACCCACAACTTATACTTACCCTTAACTGCAACCTGCCGGGCAACATATTCGCAACGAAATGTTTTACTTGGTGGTAGCCAGGTGGCGGCATCCCCATCACCTTTTTGGCGATTTAATTTAGAGTCAACCGCTAATAAATTAAGTGGATCATTGGCAATTTGGGTGCGCAAAGCTTTATCAAAGTAGGCAGCCCCGGTTTGCCAAGCATTAGAGAGGGCGACCACATGATCAATATCTATTACTACCTTGGTGGTTGAAAAGGTAATCACCTTGCCACTAAATGGATCTAGTAGTTGACCGGCAATCACCTTGCAATCTCTCGTTCCCGCCTTATAGGAAATATCTGTTAAATCTCGTTTTAATGTGTCATTTCTAGCATCACAACCATTTCGATCAGGATCTGACCAATGGGGAAATTGGGCACGGGTGTAACCAGTTTTAGCTGCCCGACCCTTAACCTCTAACTTGTTTAAAGCAGTTAGTGCATCAGTTGTAGCTGCTTGAGAGTTGGTTGTTGGCAGTAGAGATAAGAGAAGTGCAATTACAACTATCCGTCTCATACGGCAATACTCTTAGTAATGCTTGGATAAGGCAAGTATTTAAACTACTAAGCTGCCAATCTTTGAATCTATGGCAGAGAGCAACAAGATTAGATCAATAATCACAGTAATTACTAAGGATTTAAAGATCACCTTATCTGGTGCCACGCTGGTAATTACGGCAGCGATTAGGCCGATGATTAGCAATAGGTAATTACTTACCGTTGCATTAAGAATTAAGGTGGTTAAAATCAAAAGCGCAGCACAAATTACTCTAGATCTCTGCTTTCCTAACCTTTGTGGCAGCCCAGCAATTCCAGAGGTCAAATCCTGATCTAGATCTTTAAGCACATTAGCAAAATGTGCTGCCACACCTAATAACGCACCACTTGCAATCAACCAGATTGGTGGGGTTCGATTTGTTGCAACCACTAACGATGCAGCTAACGCAGCAAATGCTAGGGCGTATGGCAGCGGTGAAAGTAAGGTTGATTTGAAGTAAAAGTTATATGCCACACCCATACCAACACCAAATAAATAAAGTAGGCCGCCCTTTATTCCAAGTGGGCCAAAGAGGTTAAAAACTACCGCCAAAGGTGTAATTACTTTAATGGAGGTTAGTAATTTACGCTCTGTTATTTCACCACTTACCAATGGTTTGCTGGTGCGATTATGTTTTAAATCATCTGGATAATCATTTAAATCATTACTCCAGCCAACAAGTAATTGCCCTAGAAATACACCAAAGGCAATAACAATTGCCGGACCTTCCCACCAGAGATTTGTTGCCAGAAGTAGTGAAATTACTGTAACCGCCATGGTTGGCCCAAAATGTGAAGCTTTAAGTAATCCAAATATTACCTTCATTTGATAAGACTACTCATAGTAATTATTTATATCAATTAATAACTACTTGTGTTGTGGATAAAAAAATTCATCTCACCGCACTTGTAATAATAATTCGGGAATGCGAAAATTTCCATCAATTAAAAGAAGGAGAATGTTGAGAATTTTAAAAAGTAATCCATTAAATTACATTGCATCTAGAAACTCTAAAGGTTCACACTTAATGTTGGTGTCACAAGGAAGGCAACCAATTCTCTTCCACTACCACCCACGGGTTGAGATAAGTGGACGTATTGTTAAAGAGATGTTGGTTGAAAAAGCAGGACTTACAGAGGAGCAGGCATGGAATCTAATTCATTAATGATTGCGCATGTAACCTACACATTTGAAGATCAAATCTGGGTTGCAGAGTGCGATGAGGTTGGAATGGTTGGCTACCAGGGAAAGAGTTTAGAAAAAGTGAAAAAACTAGTAAAGGAAGGATTGCAGGTTTTCTTTGAGGATCAGCCTTTTGAAGTAATTGAGAGTATTACAAGTGAGAATGAATTAAATTTTAAATAACAAAATTAACTAGCTTTGGCGCGACTGTAATAACCTTCTTAACCTCAGCCCCGCTTAGTGCAGCCTTGATCTCAGCATTCTCTCTACCTAGTTTTTCTAACTCCTCTTTTGAAATATTAGGTGATACCTCTATTCGATCTTTGATTTTGCCATTAACTTGCAAGATCGCAATTACATTATCAACGCCTAACAATGACTTATCAATTACTGGCCAGCCAGTATTTGCAATCGCAGGTTTGTGGCCTAATTTTTCCCACATATCTTCAGCGGTGTAAGGGGCAACTAGTGAAAGGCAGATTGCAATTGTTTCTGCTGCCTCGCGCACTGCAGGATCTGCTGGGCCGCACCCTGAATCAATTGCTTTTCTTGTGGCATTTACCAACTCCATGATTCTGGCAATAACAACATTAAATCTAAAGGATTCAACTGCTAACTCAATTTCAGAAAGTGATTTATGAATTGCCTTGCGAAGCTCAATATCACCACTCTTAAAATCAACACCTGGCTTGCTGCTTACATCCTGGCTAATTCGCCAAGCACGGTTTAAAAACTTTAACGATCCAGCTGGTGAGACATCAGACCAATCAATATCATCCTCAGGGGGTGCGGCAAATACCATCGATACTCTGATTGCATCCACACCATGTTTATCTAACTCATCAGATAGTTTCACAAGGTTGCCCCGGCTCTTACTCATTGCCGAGCCATCCATTAACACCATTCCTTGATTTAACAGACGAGTAAATGGTTCAGTGAAGTTTAGAAGTCCAAGATCATGTAATACCTTGGTGAAAAACCGTGAGTACAAAAGGTGCAAGATCGCGTGGGTTACACCACCCACATATTGATCAACTGGCAGCCAGGTTTCAACTGATTTCTTATCAAAAGCCATCTCATGATTATTTACTGAGGTGTAACGAAGGAAGTACCAAGATGAATCAACAAATGTATCCATGGTGTCCGCATCCCGCTTGGCAGGGGCGTTGCACTTAGGACAGGAAACATTTACCCAATCAGAGGCAGCTCCCAATGGAGATGTTCCCTTTGGTTTTAAATCCAATCCTTTTGCATCAGGTAATTCAACTGGTAATTGTGACTCTGGAACTGGCACTAAACCACAACTATCACAGTGAATAATTGGAATAGGAGTTCCCCAGAAACGCTGGCGTGAGATTAACCAATCTCGAAGGCGATAATTCTTTGTAGCTTTACCAAGTTTTTTACTTTCAAGCTCTGAAATAATCTTTGCAATCGCTTCATCTTTACCTAAGCCGGTAATTGATCCTGAGTTAATAACCTTGCCATCACCATCGGTAGCAACTCCTGAAGTGTTTGGATCTTCAAGTCCGGTATCGATTACGACTCGCACTGGTAACTTCATCGCTTTAGCAAAATCTAAATCTCGCTGATCATGAGCAGGAACAGCCATAATCGCACCAGTTCCATAATCAGCTAATACATAATCAGATGCCCAAATTGGAATCTTTTCATTATTTACTGGATTAATTGCATATCGATTTAAGAAGACGCCACTTTTTGCTCGATCTGTTGCCAGGCGATCAATATCAGAGGCTGCTTTAACACTTTCCACATACTTCTTAAACTCTGCCTCAACCGAGCTGCCGGCAACTAATTTCGCCGCTAACTCAGAATCTGCTGCCAACACCATAAATGTTGCGCCATATAAAGTATCTGGTCTGGTTGTGTAAACAGTGATGCTTTGATCAGATCCATCAACTGCAAAATCAACCTGCGCGCCAGTTGATCGTCCAATCCAATTTCGCTGCATTAACAAAACCTTCTCAGGCCACTTTCCCTCTAGCTGCTCCATGTCATCTAGTAGGCGATCTGCATAATCTGTAATCTTTAAATACCATTGATTTAACTTCTTCTTTGTTACAGCGCTATCACACCGCTCGCAAAGTCCAGCAACCACCTGTTCATTTGCTAATACTGTTTGGCAATCAGGGCACCAATTAACCGCTGAGTCTTTTCGATATGCCAAGCCTTTTTCAAACATCTTAAGAAATAGCCATTGATTCCATTTGTAATACTCAGGATCACAGGTGTGAAGGGTTCGATCCCAATCAAATGAGCAGGCATATCTGCGCATTGAAGCTTTTTGAACATCAATATTTTCATAAGTCCAAGCTCTTGGATCTGCATTTCGTTTGATCGCAGCATTTTCTGCTGGTAATCCAAATGCATCCCAACCAATTGGGTGCATGACGTTAAAACCTTTTTGAATCCAATACCTAGCAATTACATCACCTAATGCATAAGCCTCAGCATGTCCCATGTGTAAATCACCTGATGGGTAAGGGAACATATCCAATACATATTTCTTTGGACGTTTGTCATCATCTTTGCCAGATTTAAATGGCGCTAATTTGTCCCAAATTGGCAGCCACTTATCCTGCACCGCCTTGAAGTCATACGCCTCATGCATAATTTAAGACCAACTTACCTTTGTTAACTCTTCACTGACCTGCCATAGATTCTTCGCCAATACTTGGTCGTAAGCAAGTGCTTTAGCACGAGTTAACTTTGGCGTGCCGCGCATCTCTAAAAATCCATTAGGTCCAATAAAGCTTGCGCCAATTAGATCTGGATAAACACATGCTGCCAGCGTTGGTAGGGCACCTTGAGAGGCGGGTTGAGCTAAAACCTTATTGATCATCATGGTGATTTTTTCTTCAGCAGCAGCGCCACGCATTTGAGAGGCAACCGCCTGCAAATTTGTATCAGAGTAACCAGGATGAACTGCCAAGGGTATGAAAGACCAATTATTTTGAATACGTAGTCGCTCAAGTTCAGAGACAAAAAGTAGGTTTGCTAATTTACTTGCGCCATATACCTGCCATTTTTGATACTTTCCAACACCAAGACAGATATTTCTAATTGATTCTAAGGTGTTATCGCCAAAGTTACCCATCTTGTGAGCAAATGATGAGACCACAACTAGGCGATCTTTAATCTGATTTTTAATTAATCCAGCAAAGGCAAAATGGCCTAAGTGATTGGTGCCCATTTGTAGTTCAAAACCATCAACTGTTTTTGTGAATGGAGTAGCCATCACTCCAGCATTTAAAACCACAACATCAAATGGGCGATCAACACGTGCTGCTGCCCGCTTTACCGACTCTAAATCAGTTAGATCAAGGAGTATGTAATCAACTAATCCTGGACCAATTTTCTTTAATGCCTCCCGTGCCTTTTCAACACTCCTGGCGGTGATCACCACATGAGCATTTCTTCTGGCTAATTCAGTTGCTGCCGCTAAGCCAATTCCAGAGGTTGCGCCAGTAATTAAGAAACGTTTGCCAGTTAAATCTGGAATATCAGATGCACTCCAGTTATCTGGAAATGTTAATACCTTTGGCACCATTTCTCCTTTATTTTTGTTTTAAAAGTGGAGCTGAGGGGAGTCGAACCCCTGACCCCTTGCATGCCATGCAAGTGCGCTACCAGCTGCGCTACAGCCCCGCTATTTCAAGCAAGAGATAAACCTTATCTAATTAACCGCATCATCTCCAAAGACAGGCTCAGGTAATGAGCCAGCATTGTGCTCTGCTAAATACCAACGAGATCCAGTGTGATGTTTAGTTAATTCCAATACCGACCAGCATGCATTTGATAAACCACCAATAACTCCCCATTGCGCAATTGGCAGTTTAAGAATTGAACCTAAAACACTTCGAACAGTTCCACCATGTGTAACAAAAACTATAGTTCCAGAAAAGTTTGCAGTCTCTTTTTCAATAACACCAACTGCGCGCTTTGCCACATCACTTCGTCTTTCCCCAGTAACACCTGCTGGTTCATCACCACCTTCATACCAATTAGCAAATAGATCACCATGAGTTGCTCGATTTTCTGGCGCAGTTTTACCTTCCCAAAGTCCACCATGAGTTTCACGCAGCCCTGGATTTATCTCAACTTTTAAATTTGTTAAATCAGCTAACGCCGCAGCGGTTGATTGCGCACGAATTAAATCACTTGAAATTATTCGATTTGGTTTAAGCCCGGCAAGGACTGAGGCAGCTTGTGCTACCTGATACTCCCCCACTTTATTTAAAGGGATATCAGAGTGACCCTGAAAACGATTTTCAACATTCCAATCAGTTTGGCCATGACGCCAAAGCACGACACGAATTAATGAATTTGAATTACTCATTACCGGGTGGCTTTCGCTAATTCCAAATCAATTTTTGGGCAATCATTCCAAAGGCGATCGAGCATGTAGTAATTACGAAGCTCAGTACTTTGAATATGAACAACTAAGTCGGTGTAATCAAGGAGAATCCACGCACCACTTCCCTCTTTGCGCGCAGGCTTCTCACCAGCCTCAGCAAGCTTTTTCTGCACTTCATCAGATAATGCTTGCAATTGTGGTTCATTATTTCCAGTTACTAGCAAGAACACCTGGTTTAAAACTAATTGCTCAGATAGATCAATTGCCACAATCTCACTGCCTAGTTTTTCAGCCAATGCAGCTGCTGCGATCTTTGTTAATTCGATAGTGCGCTTACCGACTGCCATATAATCCAAACTCTCTAATAAAGGTAACTACCTTTGCTGGTAATAAATCACTGACATTTTCACGCTTTGCAATTGATTGCCTAACCTTAGTTGATGAGATATCTAAAGCTTTAATTGATATTTCATCAAAATCTGAAACCTGAGCCCCTGGTCTCTTTACAACTAAAACCTTCACCGCTTCCTGCAGCTCCTTTGCTCGGTGCCACTTATCCAAGTGTTTGGCGGCATCACTGCCAAGAACTAATGTGAAATTGGTATTTGGATAAATCCGCTTTAACTCCTCGACCGTATCAAGTGCATAACTATTTCCTTCTCTTCTAATCTCAATCGGCATTACCTCAACCTTTTCACTTAGCCCCATTGAGGTGACAGCCAAATCTGCCATTTGAAATCTTTGTTCAGCTGTTGCAACCGGTGGATTTTCTCTTAACCAAGGTTTGCCTGATGGAATAACCAATACTTTTTCAAATCTATTTGAGATCTCTTTGATTAGGTGAAGATGGCCTAGATGAATGGGGTCAAAGGTGCCACCAACGATGGCAAACTCTTTGTTTACTGCAACAATAATTAATCCCGGTCGATACGAAGAGTTAAATACAGCAGCAAAGAGAGAATTGCGAAGGCGGTAATACCAAAAGCAACAGGTGACATTGGAAGTTCCCGTAGGTTTTCATTAAGCATTCTCATGCGCTTAGTTTATCCCCTTCTCCAGTAATAATTTAAATCCGGCCTCATCCAGGATTGTAATTCCTAGCTCTTGTGCTTTATCTAACTTAGAACCAGCAGCATCGCCTGCAACAAGGTAGTCAGTTTTTGCTGAAACAGAGGATGACGCCTTTCCGCCCCGTGAAGTTATCGCCTCACTTGCTCCATCTCGTGTGAAATCAATAAGTGAGCCGGTAACCACAATTGTTAGCCCTGCCAAAGTTTGTTTTAACTTCTCCTTTGGCGCATCGACTAATGCAACCCCTGCTTTTTCCCATTTCTTAATGATTTGCTTATGCCAATCCACTGAGAACCATTCAATGATTGCATCCGCCATTACCTGACCAACACCTTCAATATTTGCTAACTCATCCGCGCTAGCCTTTTGAATATTTGCAATTGAGCCAAACTTATTAGCTAATGCTTGCGCACTTGTTGGGCCAACATGTCTAATAGAGAGCGCCACTAAAATTCGCCAAAGTGGTCTACTTTTTGCCAGTTCAAGGCCGGTGATAAATCGATCTGCAATAACTGAAAGTGAGCCATCCTTCTTAGTGAAGAAGGGCGATTTAGATAAATCTTTTAAAGTTAACGCAAAGAGATCTGCCTCATCTACTACCAACTTATCAGCTAGTAAAGCAGCTGCTGCTTCATAACCTAATACATCAATATCTAATGCTGAGCGAGAGCCAATATAGAAAAGTCGCTCCACAACCTGTGCTGGACATGATTGCGAGTTTGGGCAACGAATATCAACATCACCTTCACTCATAGCGCGAAGTTTGCTGCCACAATCTGGGCACTTACTTGGCATTACAAATGCCTTTTCACTGCCATCTCTTTTTTCAAGCACTGGTGCTAAAACTTCAGGAATTACATCTCCCGCTTTTCGGATTAAAACGGTATCGCCAATTAAAATTCCTTTTCTAACAATCTCTTGCGCGTTGTGCAGCGTTGCATTGGTAACGGTTGAGCCAGCTACCTTTACTGGCTCCATAAATGCAAAGGGAGTTACTCGACCAGTTCTACCAACACTGACCTTTATATCTAATAACTTTGTAACAACCTCCTCAGGCGGATACTTATATGCAATCGCCCATTTCGGTGCCCGTGAGGTAAAGCCAAGGGTGTTTTGAACTGCGATCTCATTTACCTTAATTACAACACCATCAATCTCATGCTCAACATTGTGGCGATCTTTTTCATACCCTTTAATAAAATCTAGAACCTCTTTACGAGTTGAAACTACTTTATATCGCTTACTTGTTGGCAAGCCCCAACCTTTTAGAAGCTCATATGCAGTTGATTGTTTCTCAAATGAAATACCAGTGGCTGCGCCAATGCCGTGAACTACAACATCAAGTGGGCGAGAGGCGGTGATCTTTGGATCTTTCTGACGAAGGGATCCAGCTGCAGCATTTCTTGGATTAGCAAATCTTGGTTTGCCTGCCTCTTCTAATGAATCATTTAACTCATCAAATGATTGCAGTGGGAAAAATACCTCACCACGCACCTCAAGAGTTGCGGGTAAGTTTTTTCCAGATAATTCAGTTGGTACAGATTTAATTGTCTTGATATTTAAAGTTACATCTTCACCAGTTGTGCCATTACCGCGGGTGAGGGCCCTAGTGAGCCTGCCATCTTCATAAAGTAAATTAATTGCCAAGCCATCAACTTTGACCTCACATAACCAGCCATTTT
>Ga0209358_10004002_pt1 | contig 10696 bp, 6 predicted proteins | sample LauGreFa1BDMLBSN_2_FD_187574 | JGI IMG/M metagenome (GOLD analysis project Ga0209358, IMG submission 187574) | Freshwater lake microbial communities from Lake Michigan, USA - Fa13.BD.MLB.SN (SPAdes) (version 2) | ecosystem: Environmental > Aquatic > Freshwater > Lake | place: Lake Michigan, USA...
GTCTCGCCCACGCGCGGGAGACCCGGCAACTGGTCCGGCCGGACTGTTCCTATGTCGCCGCGTTCCTCGCGAAGCACGCGGAGTTTCGCGATCTGCTCGGCTGAGCCGCGGCGTGCTGCGGAGTTGCGCAAACTGCCGGGCGCGGCACGTTCGCGTGCCATGCCCACCGCCCTTGCCCCGGAGCAACTCGTCGATGCGCTGAACTGGCGCTACGCGACCAAGAAATTCGACCCGGCGCGCCGCATCGCCGACGACGTCTGGCACGCGCTCGAGCAATCGCTCGTGCTGACGGCGTCGTCGATCGGTTTGCAGCCGTGGAAGTTCTTTGTCGTGACCGACCCGGCGGTGAAGGCGCGGTTGCAGGCGGCTTCGTATCGGCAGGCGCAGGTCGTCGACTGTTCGCATTTCGTCGTGTTGGCGGTGCGGCGCGATCTCGATGCGGCGCACGTCGACCGCCATATCGCGCGTATGGCGGAGGTGCGGGGTATCACGGTGGAATCGCTGGCCAAGTTCCGCGCGATGACGACGGGCAATCTCGACCGCGCGCGCGCCGACGGGCGGCTCGATACCTGGCAGGAACACCAAATCTACATCGCGCTGGGCCAGTTCATGGCGAGCGCGGCGATCCTCGCCGTGGATACCTGTCCCATGGAGGGGATCGAGGGGGCGAAATACGACGAGATCCTCGGCCTGGCCGGCACGGACTACGCGACGGTCGTCGCCTGCGCGGCGGGTTACAGGGCGGCCGACGACAAATATGCCGCCATTCCGAAGGTGCGCTTCAGGACCGACGACGTCGTGGTGCGCGTGTGAGGCGATGGCGGAGGAGACGTGATTTCAACGCGAACCGAAGTGGCGCTAATAACCACCTCAGCGCCCCGCGCCGCTCACGGCAGAAGTGCTACCGGATCCAGACCGTAGGTGTCTGCGACCTTTCGAATCTGCGTGGCGGTCAATTGCCGTTCACCACGCAGAAGCCGATAGGCGAGAGACACATCAATCCCGAGAAGTTTCGCGAGGTTCGTAGCCCCTTCGTTGCGTTCCGCGAGCACGAGACGCAGCAGTTCCGATCCCGTTGCCCGGCTGAGGGGGAACTGCGCGCTCTCCCATTTTTCATAAAGATCACTCAGGAGGTCGAGGTAATCGGCCTGCTCGGCGTTGAGCGTGTGCCCGGCGAGCAGGTCGATCATCTCAGCGGCATTATCCGCATCAACCTGATCCCGAATGGGCCGTAGCAAGTGAAGGGCCATCAAGCCGGCGTAGCTCTTGGGAATCTTCGCGTAAGGAGTTGAGGTCTGGGTAGCGGTTTTCATAGGCGGGTCTTCCAATGGTTGCGGCTGTATTCGGCGTGAGTGAGAAAATTGAGGACAAATACCTTTCGTCGGTCGTGGTGGATGGCGGTGATGAGGCGGAAGTCGTTACCGCACACATTGAAGATGGTGACGAGCTTCCCGCTCTTCACTTTCACTTGGTCGGCGTGGGGAAACATGCGGCGGGTTTCGACAAGATTTTGCCAAGTGCCGGAAAGCACCAGTCGGGCCCAGTCGTTCAGCGCACGATCGGCCTTGGGGAACCGGGAAGCGTAGTGGCGCAGAGTGCTTCGTTTAATCAACCTCACAGTGAGGACAATATGTCCTCGTCTTGGCCCGTTTGTCAAACCCCAGAAATCTTGGCTTTAATTTCTTGCCCAAGAGTTCGCGTTATCCAACCACTCGCCTGCTGGGGCAGGAGCGCAACTGGCCGATTTACGGTTCTTTAGGAAAATGGCGGACGAGACGCGATTTCAACGCGAACCAAAGTGGCGCTAATAAGTGTTTTCAGAGGAAAAACCCTATGGAATCCGCCGCGGCCGTGCCCTCCTGTTGCCGGAATTATTGAAACGTTCGGTGAGGTTTTCCGGGCGTCTTGAGGTGAATTCGCGCCACTTCGGCCAACCCGTTCAGGCTCCGCCCGCTCCGGATCCAGTTCCCGTGCGGTCAGTAACGTGGTCTTCGCAGTGAGTTACCCACGGCTTCGGCCGGACGTCTTGGATTGTTCCAACAAGGTCTTCAGTTCGTGCACAATCGTGGGGTGCTCGTAGTAGAGGTTTCGTTTCTCACCGGGGTCGGTTTCGAGATTGTAAAGTTGCCCCGGCGCATCGGGCGCGGTGTCGGCGAGGATGAACGGCTTGAGTCCGGGATTACTCTCGTAGCGATTGCCGCCGGAGCCGGGGTGATCGAGGTATTTCCAGGCTCCCCGGCGAATGGAAAGGTGGCGCGCCCCGCCAAAGGCCTGCTGCAACAGGTAGGGCCGGAGAGGGGCGTCGGCTTGGCCCAAAAGCGCAGGCAACAGGTTGAAGCTGTCCTCGGCGGCATCGCTCGGCAATGCGGTGCCGACGATGGCGGCGAAGGTCGCCATCAGGTCGGTCAGACTCGCGAGCTGCACGCTGGTCGAGCCGGGCTGAACTCGGCCGGGCCAGCGGACGAGGAACGGCACCCGATGGCCGCCTTCCCACTGGTCACGCTTCATGCCGCGCCACGGCCGCGCGCCGTCGTGACCGTGGTCGGCGCGCATGTGAATGACACTGGCGGTTTCGGGACCGTTGTCGCTGGAGAACATGACCACCGTCCGGTCCGCGATTCCGAGCCGCTCGAGGGTCTTCATCAGTTCGCCGACGATGTGGTCGAGTTCATGGATGAAATCCCCGTGCGGCCCCGCCCTCGTTTTTCCCTGAAACTGCTTCGCAGCGAACGATGGCAGATGCACCGCATTCATGGAATGCAGGAGGAAGAATGGTTTCCCGGCATTGGTCTTCGCGTGGTGTTCGAGAAACTCGCGGCTCTTTTGGAGGAAGACCATGTCGACTTCTTCGAGGTCGTAGTCCGGCGCGATCAGGCCGGCGCGGTTGTCAAAAGCGTAAGGGTGTTTGGGCAGCTTAGACTTATCGAGCACCCTCGTAGGCGGCACCGCCACGCGATCCCCCTCGATGAAGGCGTAAAGGTAGTCCGTGGCCGGGCAGCACGCCGTGCCAAAGAAACGGTCGAAGCCGTGGTCCAACGGACCGCCTTCGATGCGACGCGAGAAGTCCACGCGCCGGACTGCTTCCACACCGTTGCCATGGACGGGCTGGCTGTGCTGATCGAAGAAGGTCATTCCGACATGCCACTTGCCGACGCAAGCCGTGGCGTAGCCCTTGGCGCGAAGCATCGCCGGCAGGGTCAGCCGCCCCGGCGCAATGAGCGATGGGCCGCCGACGCCCTCGAAAACCGTGCCGCCGCGCGGAACGCGGAAAGCCATTTGTCCCGTCATCAGGCTGTAGCGCGAGGGTGTGCAAACCGTGGCCGGACTGTGGGCGTCGGTAAAGCGCATGCCCTCGCGCGCGAGCCGGTCGAGATTCGGCGTGGGCACCTTTGACTGCGGGTTGTAGCAGGCGACATCGCCATAGCCGAGATCGTCCGCGAGGATGAGAACGATGTTGGGGTTGCCTTCGAGTTCGGTTGAACCGTTGCGTTTAATCGCTGGCAGTTCAGCAGCCAGCGCGATCAGCGGATCGAACGATAGGCAGGCGAAGAGGCACAGGGCTGTTCTCATGGTTGGTTGCGGTGCGAAGATGCGATGAGCGACCAAGTCGCGCGAATCAGTTTGGGACAGCGTCGTTGTCTCTGGCCGATTGCGCCACCAAGTGGGCCCGAAGCTTCCGAACCAATTCCGGGTGCTTCGCGGCGAGATCGTTCTTTTCACCGCTGTCGTCGGCTAGATTGTAGAGTTCCGCCGACGTGCCAGTGACGATCAGCTTCCATTCTCCGTCGCTCACGGCGGATGCTTGCCTCGGTCCTTTGTTGTAGAGGACGCGGGAACCGGGCGACGTCGAACTGCCCCTCAGGATGGGGAGGATATCGCGCCCGTCCCATTTCAAATCAAGTTGCGGTGTCGCACCGGCCAGCCCGCACAATGTCGGCATCCAGTCGGTGACGCTCAGGGGCGCTGCGCAAACACTCGGCGGCAGCTTGCCGGGCCAAGATACCACGCCAGGAGTGCGAATGCCGCCTTCGTAAACGGCGCCCTTGCCGCCGCGGAACGGCAGATTGTCACCCGGCAGCATGAGGTTGGGGTAAGAATCCAAATCCTGTTTGACCTGCATTCGGTTGGGTTGGCCGGGCGCGCCGTTGTCGCTCAGAAAAATGAACACCGTGTTGTTGCGCTGCCCGAGGCGATCCACTTCCGCCACCACTCGGCCCACTGCCGAGTCGAGATGCGAAATCGCCGCCCAGTAGAGTTGGCGCGACAAATCCACGTTGGGATTCCGGTAGAGGCTCACCCACTCCTCGGGTTCGCTCAACGGGACATGGGGCGAGGTGAACGCCAGATAAAGAAAGAACGGTCGCCGCGGCTCTCTTCCCAGCCAGTCCACCGCTTCGCGGGCGAGAAGATCGGTGATGTGGCCGGATTCCTCGACCACAATGCCGTTGCGCCATAGTGCCGACTGGCCCTCCCCCAGCCATTTGTGGCTCAGCGGAGTCATGCCGCCGACCCGCAGACCGTAGAAGTAGTCGAACCCGAATTTCTCCGGGCCGGAATCCAGTCCGGCGCCCAGATGCCACTTCCCGATCAACGCGGTCCGGTAGCCGGCGGACTGGAGCGCCGCGCCGAGCGTGGGCGTGCGCGGCGGCATAGCCACCGCCATTGAGTCCAGTTCGCTCGGCAGCGCATTGTTGCAACCGAACCGGCTCCAGTATCGCCCCGTCAACAACGCGACGCGCGTGGGTGAACAGACCGGCGCCACATAGTGACGACTGAGCTGAACTCCCTCCTTCGCCAGGCGATCCAGATGAGGAGTCTTAACCTGCGGATTCTGCCATCCGACGTGGCCGGTGCCCAAATCATCAGCCAAGATCAGGACAATATTGGGCGGTGGCGGTGTTGCGGCCACGAGGGCAGCGAGCAGCCCGCTCAACGCCGCGAGAACGAGAAGACAAAACGACTTCGGGCGCATGTTCAGAGTTTGTTTGACCTAGTGGCTGGCCGCGCGCGGACGCCAAGCGGTGGAGCGTGCGGCGATCGCCGGGCGTCGCCGGGTTCACTCGCGGGGCGCCCCATCCGGCTTCAGAACGTCGCCTTCACGCCCAGCGTCCAGAGCGACGCGAAGTCGAGCCGCTGGCGAAAACGGGCGTGCAGCGGCGTGCTGGGCCCGGAGATTTCGATATCCGGCGTGGCATTGTTGACGTTGGTCAGGTTGGCGAACACGGCGAAGCGCTTGAGAAAATAGTATTCCGCGCTGACATCGAGCGAATGCCACGCCGGCGTCCAGTTGTAGGTGCCGGGTTCGATGCTGGCGCCGGCCGCGACGAGGTTGTTGCGCCGGCGGCTGCGATGATTCCATTTGGCCCGCAAGTTGTAGCGCTCGCGGGTGAGACTGGCGCCCCAATTGAACGTGCGCGGGGTGAAACCGGCGAAATTCGCCGATTGGTCTCCGAGCGTCCGCTGGACACTGGCCGTGGCGAACACCTGCACGCCGCGCGCCCAGTCCGGCAGGAACGTGAGCGCCTGCTTGTAATTGAAGTCACCCCCTGTCAGCCGCACCTTGCCCTGCAGGTTGTGCTGCGTCGCCACGTTGTAGGGGTCGTAGAGCGCGGGATCCAGACCGTAGAGCGCGAGGAACTCCGGCGTGGCTTCGAATTCCGTGCTCCCGAAGAAATTTTCGATCTCCCGCCGGAATCCGCCGATCGAGATCTGGCCGACACCGGCAAAATAATACTCCAACCGGGCGTTTACCGTGGTAGCACTCCAGGCCTTGATGGCGGCGTTGTTGACCGTAATCCGGTTGCTTGCCGAGGGCGGGCTTTCCGTATCGGGCAGCGTGATGCCGCCCGCGTATTGGTTGAAATTGGGCCGGCCCACCGACGTGTAGACGGCGGCGCGCGCGACCAAGTTCTCGCGCACGTTGTAGCTCGCGTTGAGGCTCGGGAAGAGGCGCAGATACTCCTTCTCCGCCTTGGCGCCGCGCATGATGTAAGTCAGCCGGGAAACCTCCAGCGCGGTGCTGGCGATGGGCAAAGGGCGGCCGTTGGCGCCGAGGATGGGCGAGCCATCCGGGCGGCGCTGAAAATTCCGCGTCGGATCATCGAGCGGGCCCTCGGCGGAAACGTTGGTCTGCTCGGCCCGAACGCCGCCGATCAGCTTCAGCCGTTGCTGAAACAATGACACGTCTCCCCGGAGATAGGCCGACGACACGAGTTCACGCGCATTCTTGGACAGGGTGATCGCCGAGCGATAGTCGTTGTTGGCATTCGCCGTGAAAGCGGCGGGGTTGGCCACGTAACTGGCAAAGAGCTTTTCGCTCGAGACGGCCTGAATCCGGGGAAAGCCGAAGCTCGCTTCGGCCGTCGAGAAACTCGTGTCCAGAAATGGCAGCGCCTGGTTGCCGGGGCCGGCCAGCGTCAGTGCACTCGAGCGTCCGCCGGCATCGCGCACGGCCTGCCGGAAGTCCAACCCAGCTTTCACCGTGAAGGGAATTCGCCCGAAGAAGTCGCGACTCACCTTGGCGTAGGCGGTGCGCCTCGTGTCATCGGTCCAGTCGCTGCCCGTGTTCGCGCCGGTGACCGCATAGCCGTTGAGCGAAAACGGATCGACCGGCGCACCAGTCGTGCCGTCCGTGACCGTGATGGCGCCCGGACGGAGATAGAAAATATCGTCGAACGAAACCGTCAGCCCGGTGCGTTGCGTGGTGGTCGATCCAAACAGTCCTTCGCGGGGCTCGTTCCGCCAGTGATGCGCCCGGGCCAGCGCCGCACCGGCCTCACCCTTCCAAACCGCGCCATCATGCCGCCACACCAGCGACGGCATGTAGGTCCAGTCTGACCGCGTGTTGTTGGAGGTGGACAACACGGTGCTCCCGGCCGCCACCGCCCCGCGCGTCATTCTGGTCGTGAACTGGCCGGGCAGCACCCGATTGACGTTAAAGGCGAGCGCGTTGTGATGAATCACCACATCGAGGTCGGAGTATTGAAACGCGAACGCGATGCGGTCGCGCGGGCTCAGCCTCAGGTCGACGGTGGCGCCGAGTGCGCTGCGCGAGTGCTGGTTGGCGCCGGTGCGCACGGAGTAGGAGGAAAGGTAGGGTTGGTCGAACGGCGTATTCGGGAAGGCCCCACCGTTGGTGGCCGCGCTCGTGCCGCGCCACGTCGTCAGGCTCTGGGGCGCGCTGGTGGACTGCCGGGTGCGGCTGCCCGAGAGCGTGAACCCGAAGCGCTTGTTCACGGGCGCCACGTAGGAAAAATCGAAGCCCGGGTGGACCTTGCGGGTCGGCTCGCGCGGCCCGGGGCTCTTGCCCAGGAACATGGCGTTGTCGCGCAGCAGGAGGAACGCGCTGCTCTTGAACAGCGGCCGGGACCGCTCGAAGGAGCTGCGCGGCACCAGGTTGATCGAGCCGGCCAACGCGCTGCCTTCTGATTCGGGCGTCGGCGAGAACGAAACCTCGATGCGAGACATGTTATTGATGGCCACCATGTCCATCGCCACGAGGCGCCCAGTGCCGCCGCCACCGCCGGCACCGACCGCGCTCGCGACGCTGAAGCCGTCGATCGTGACCGGCACGTAGTCCGCCGGGACGCCGTTGATCGAAACTCCCCGCGCATGCCCGCCCGTCACGTCGACGGAGACGCCCGGCATGAACTTCAGGAACTCAGCGACGTTTCCCTCCGGCACATCGCCGAACTCGTCGGCGGAAACCACATTCTTCATGTTCGGCGCGAAACGCTGCTCGTTGATCGCCAGCGCGGCGCCACTCATCGCGCGGGACGCCGCGATTACGTAGCTGTCCAGCTTGATCGCCTCACCCTCGACGCCGGCGGCGCGCTTTCCCCCCGAGGGAGATAGCTGAAAATCACGCTGACTCGTGCGCCCCGCGACGACGTCGACGGTCTCCGTCTGCAATCCGCTTCCGGTGAAAAACGCCGACACCTTGACGGAACCCGCTGGCACCTGTTGCAAGCGGTAGTTGCCGTCCGCGTCGGTGGATGCCTCGATCGAAGTCCCTTCGACGCGGAGCCGAACTCCGGGGAGAATGGCGCCAGTGGCGGGATTGGTGACCCGACCCTCGATGGTTCCAGAAGTCAGACCTTGTCCGCGGACCGGGTCCGACCAACAAACCAACACGAGGAGACAGAAGCGTGCGATGGAGCGGCCGAGAGGCAGCGAAGCAGAGCGAGGTTGGGGATTCATGGTGGGGAGGGGATTGACGGTGGGCGGGAAAAAATTTGGTCGATTGGGTCAGGGAAAGTTCGCCGGCGGGTGACGATGTTACCGCCCCTCACCCAGCACGTGGATGGTGTTCTGGAGCGTGCCGTTCACGACCGTCCCGTCCGCCCCTTTCAGCTGATATCGGATCTCCATCTGGTGCACGGGTTCGATTTCCGGCAGCAGCAGGCGAAGTTGCATGCGATCTTCGCCGAGGCTCGCTCCGGCGATCTTCAGCTCCTTCACGTTCAACCGCGCCGAGCCGTATTTCTCGCTGCGGAGCAACGACCATGTCGTGACCTTGAAGTTCGCCACATCGGCAGCGGTCTTGGCGTCGAGCGGATCGGAAAACACGAGGTCGACGCCGACCTTTTTCGCGTGCATGTCGGTCACCACGTGGGTGGGTTTGCCGGTGGCACGAATCCGATAGAATCCGCCGGGCTGATCCATCTGGTTCGTGGCCCAGGCCGACATTCCCGCTAGATAGAGATGACCATTCCCCGGATGAAAACGGCCGCGCATCACGCCCGTCGGAAAATCCGGGATGGGCAACGCGACCATCCCACCTTGGATCGTCCCGCCGACCGATTCGTGCGGCACGATTTCGATGCGTCCGGTGCCATAAGACAGGTTGAGCAGTTTACCGTTCAGGGCGCCCCACCCCGCGCTATTGACCCAAAGGAGCTCTGCCGGCGATCGATCGAATTGTTTGTCGACCCACGCGAGGGGTTGTTCCATCGCGGCATCGGAGCGATCGAGGGGAGCACCATGGCTCCACATGTTGCCGTAGAAGCGAACCCGCCCGGGCTTCACCCAATTGATCCGGTTCATGGGCGTCCAAAATCCCTCCTGGTCGGTCACGATGATGCTCCCGTCGGAATTGAGACAGACCCCGTTGGCCGCCCGGAAGCCGTTGGCGAGAATCTCCGTCGTCGCGCCGTCGGCGCTCACCTTGAGCAACGTGCCGTGCTGGGGCACGAGGGCGGTGCGGGCATGACGCGCGCTCTTGGCGTAATAAAGATTCCCGGCCGCATCCGCCTGCAGCCCCATCGCAAATTCGTGGAAGTGATCGGTCACCTGATGGTCGCTGTTGAAGCTCTCGTAGAAATCCGCCTCGCCGTCGCCGTTCAGGTCCTGCAATCGCACGATCTGATCACGACAGCACACCAAGACGGCGCCGTTGACGATCTTGACGCCCGCGGGCTGAAAGAGCCCCGACGCGATCCGCGTCCATTTGACCGCGGTCGCGTCGCCGCGAATTCCGTCGACGCGCCACACCTCGCCGTCCCAGGTGCAAACCACCGCCGCATCGGCGCCGGGCACAAAGTCGAGTCCGCTCGTGCGCATCCAGCTTTTCCACGGATTCACGGCGCGCTGCGGCAATGCAAAGCTGTCGACCGCAAACGCGCCGTCCTGCGTGCCGCGAATCACGGGCGTCTCGAGCACCGCGGGCCATTGTGCCGGCCCGCCGCGAGTGAACGCCCGGAGATCGAGGGGTTTATCCACGGTGGTATTTCCGGCCGCAGCGGCCACGCCATAGACGACCGCCACATTCAGCGGTGTCGCCGTCGCCGGAATCCGCACCACTTCGAATCCTGCTTCCGTCGAATGTTTCACGCCCTCGGCCCCGACGAGGGCGAACACCGCACCCGCGTTCGCGACCCGCATGGCCAGGTCGCGGGTCGACTTCCCGATGTTCAACGTGCGCACAAACGCCGCCGGTTTCTGCGGCGCGGGATCGTAGCTCTCCAAGACCACGGCATCCCCTACGCGATACGAAATCACGGTGCGGGCGCCGTGCCGATAGAGCCCGCGATATTGGCCCCAGGAACGCGGCAACGGTCCGTAGGGCCGTCCGTCGAGCCCGCGAATCCGGCGGTCGACAAAGTCGCCCGTCTGCGGATTAGCCCAGCCCGGCACGTCCGCGGTCTCCGCGGTTAGGTCGCCGATCGTCCGCGGCCGCACAGCGTGCAGGCCATCGAAGTTGATCCCGCGCCAGTCAATGAATCCCTCGCCGGTCCAAGCGCCGGCCAGGCGCAGCGTGTCGTGCTCGAAGGCGGCCCATGCATGCCCGCCGGCTACGCCGCCCTCGCCGCGGTCGAGCCGCAATGCGATCGCCTTGTAAGCGAGGTTGGCGCCGGGGGCGATATAGTCCGGCGGGCTGCCCGCCGGCGCCCTCACCTGCCGGCGCTCGGGTGACACGATTTCGAACGTGCCGATCAGGAGATCGCCGTAATTCATTTCCTTCCACGGCTCGCGTTTCACCGGCGCCGGTCCGTGGCTCGATCCTTTGGGCAGGCCGTCCAAATAGGCGTTGTCGATCTCGGTCCACTGCGCGCGGTTGTGCCCCCGCAGAAACGTTTCCCGGATATAGTGGATGACGTCGTATTTTTCGCGCGGGACCAACTGCACCTGCGGCGCCATCATCCGCCAGCCGCGCGTCAGCGTTTGATACATCGCATACGGATCGTTGCCGTGTTGG
>Ga0209358_10004004_pt1 | contig 10689 bp, 8 predicted proteins | sample LauGreFa1BDMLBSN_2_FD_187574 | JGI IMG/M metagenome (GOLD analysis project Ga0209358, IMG submission 187574) | Freshwater lake microbial communities from Lake Michigan, USA - Fa13.BD.MLB.SN (SPAdes) (version 2) | ecosystem: Environmental > Aquatic > Freshwater > Lake | place: Lake Michigan, USA...
GAACGACATGATCGACAAAGCCATACTCTTTCGCCTGGTCGGCTGTGAACCAGCGGTCACGATCTGAATCTTCTTGAATGGTGTCGATTGTTTGGCCGGTGTGGAATGCAATGAGTTCGGCCATCGATTTCTTTGTCGCCGCCATCTGCTCTGCTTGAATTTTGATATCGCTCGCTGTTCCGCCGATACCACCTGATGGTTGATGCATCATGATTCGTGCATGTGGGAGCGCGTATCGCTTGCCAGGTGCACCAGCACAGAGCAAGAACTGACCCATTGATGCGGCAAGACCCATTGCAACAGTGGCAACATCATTCTTGATGTATTGCATCGTGTCGTAGATCGCCATACCTGCGCTGATCGAACCGCCGGGTGAGTTGATGTACAAATAAATATCTTTCTCAGAATCTTCTGCGGCAAGAAGTAGCAGCTGCGCTGCGATTGCATTTGCCATGGAATCTTCGACCACCGACCCGAGGAAAATAATTCGCTCTTGAAGTAGTCGGTGGTACACCTCATCATCGAGTTGACCACCCGCTCGCGCACCTCGCGCTACTGGGCTATCTGGGGTAATTAGTCCCACGGTTCGCCTGCTTTCTCGTTAGTTATGTATTTACCCTAACAACGAGAGAGTGGTTTTACTTCCGGAAAGTGGCCCTTGTTCGCTCAGGGCATATTCGGGGTGGATTTACTGCTTGAGTTGAGGACGGAGCGCTTCGATATCGACGCTCTTGCCCTTCTTGTCGACAATTTTGGCTCGGCCAAGGACTACAGCTAGAGCCTTGCTCCGCGCGACGTCAGCGACTAGTGAGGAAAGTTGTCCAGCCTTTGCCACTTCGTTGGCAAATTGATCAGGAGGCATGCCATATCGCATCGAGGTGCGAACGATGAACTCGCTGAGTTCTTCTTCGCTCACTTCTACCTTCTCCTGATCGACGATTGCATCAAGGAGAAAATTATTCTTGAGGGATTTGCGAAGATCAGAATCGACCTCTGCTCGGTGCGCGTCATCAGCCTCGCGTCCCTCACCTTTTAAGTGCTCTTCTGTTTCCGCAAGGACGTAGCTCTCTGGGATGGGAATCTCAATCTGCTCGAGGAGTTGTTCCACAAGGAGATCGCGAGCCTGCGCTCCTTGTTCGAGAGACTTCACGCGCTCAAGGCGAGTTTTAAAATCTGCTCGAAGTTCAGCAAGCGTTTCGAATTCACTTGCCAGCGCTGCGAAAGAATCATCAAGTGGTGGCAGTTCGCGCTTCTTCACTGCGTTGAGAGTGACGCTGACATCACCAATCTCGCCGCCTGAGCCCGGCTCGCCACCGAACAACTCAGTTTGGAAAACCTTGGTCTCATTTGCTGACATTCCCTGGAGCGCTTCATCAAGCCCAGGAAGCATCTTGTCGCTTCCGACCTCATACGAAATGTTATTTGCTGTGCCGCCATCAACAACTTCGCCGTTGACGCGTGCTTCGAGGTTTAGTGAGACGAAATCGCCATTCTCGGCTTTCTTCTCGACGGTGGTTAGCGTGCCAAAACGGATGCGAAGTGACTCGACCTGCTCGTCTATTTCAGCATCATTTATTTCTACGGCATCGACTGTTAACGCAACACCATCAAGATTTGGGAGATCTAACTTTGGACGAACATCAACTTCTACAGTGAAAGAGAGTTTCTCGTTATCAACGAGTTCTTTGATATCTACCTCGGGACGACCAAGTACGCGCACATCGTGTTCTTGTGCCGCAGATACATAAAGTTGTGGCAATGCGATATTGATTGCTTCGTCGAGGACAGCTGCACGACCAACACGCTGATCTATTAATGCCGCTGGAATTTTGCCTTTGCGAAATCCTGGAATAGAAACTTTGCTAGCAATCTCTTTGTACGCCTTAGCGAAGTGCGGCTCAAGGTCAGAGAATGGTGCATCGATGGTGAGACGAACTCGAGTGGGACTTAGGTTCTCGACAGCGCTCTTCACTCAAGGGCTCCTAACGGTTTTGATACTTCAGACTGCTGGTCGGGGCGAGAGGATTCGAACCTCCGGTCTCCTGGTCCCAAACCAGGCGCGCTAGCCACTACGCTACGCCCCGTCGACGCACGCGGTAGTCTAGGGCCTGAAGTCGCAAAGCAATAACGCGCCAAAAACGCGGGTGTAGCTCAATGGTAGAGTTCTAGCCTTCCAAGCTAGCTGTGCCGGTTCGATCCCGGTCACCCGCTCCAACTATTTGAAGTTAATCAAAGGGAAATAGCGGCCTAGGTCGCTTCTTAAATTCCAAAGTGAAGAGATCGGCGCTGGTCGGGCCTTCGGTATTGGCCAATCGATATTTCGTGGTCACTCGTGCAAAACCCACTTTAAAACCATTTGGCGATTTGGCCTGGGCGGCAGAGAACTCCCGAACATCTAAATCGAAGAGCTCATAAATCACCGGGTCAATGACGCGGACCGGGTTGGAGTGGAGAACGAGATAGGTGGTCAGGGGGCTGGTGGTGATTTTGATGAGTGCCGATTCCCCTGGGTCATCGAAAGAACCTCCGGCGGCTGGATGAGTGTATTGAATCTTCTTATTTGCTATTTTTTCAATTACTCCCGTGATTGTTGTGCGCTCGTTGTACTCCCCCACATTTCCATCACAAAGTGAGAGTGTAATTTCTTGACCAACTCCTGTGCGGTAGGCGAGTGCGGCTGCTTGCGAATCTGCGATTGATAAAAGAAAATTGCCGGCATCGGGCGAGCGCAACGCTTCGCGCAACAAGGCAGTGCTATCGCCTGGACTACCGCCATTTGTTGCATCACCTAAATCAGAGAGCGCACAGAGTCCACTCTCATTAACTGCTTGATGGAGCGCTTCTGCAGGTGTAAGCGCAACAGTCTCCATAAATTGTTCACGTCGCGCCCACGCCTGATTGGCGATGGAGTCGACGATAGGTTGGCCATCAACTTCTTTGCCTGTCGTAGTAACAATTACTTTCCAACCCAATTCCGCAACATCTAGCCAGGGTTGTGTTGCCAAGAGAGAAACTGTAAGTACTCCTGGGCTCTTTTCTGCTTCGCGACAGAGATCGATGAGATCCTTGAAGGGACCTTTGGTGTTGTCATGGCGCTCGGCTGAGGTGATCATAGGAATTTCAGCGCGATAGACCTTGGGATGTATCCCCTTTTGAAGGGCATCAACGAGAAGTTGAGCGGCGCGTGCACCTGTTTCATAAAGATCAATATGTGGCGCTGTTCGATAGGCCGTAGATATATCGGCGTAAGCAAGCATCTTCTTTGTGTAGTACGCGTGGAGATCCAAACTGATGGCGATGAGTTTCTCAGGTCCTATTTTCTTACGTACAGTCTCGAGCAGCGTTCCTTCGGGATCATCGTCTCCCTCGCAGTATGCAGCTCCATGAAGTGAGAGGTAGACGCCATCAATATCAGCAGGGATTGCATCGACTATTCCCTTGCTGATTATTTGGAACGCATCATCTGTAACTGGTGGCCGGGGTGACGAGGTTGCGACAAGCGTCGGGATAATCTCTACGTCGGATTGTGTGAATACATCCCATGCGCCCGCTAGTTCAGTGGTTGGTCCGGCGCAATCGCGGGTGATTTCATGTCCTTGAAAGAAAATCTGCTTCTTGAAATCATCAAGTGTTGTTCGACCGCGCGCAAAACTATTGCTCTCAATCGAAAAAGCACCTACAGCGATTTTCACGCTTCTTACTTTACTTACCTGTCACCACTTCGATAAGAGCCTGGATGTAACCAATTGCGTGCGCACGGCCGCGATGGCCATAGGCGCTATCCCCTGTGAGGCTCGGCGTGTGATCGTCGAGGATTGAACCGGTAAATCCATGTTTATGGAGCGCTTTGATAACTTCGTAAGGCGAGTAGTTTCCTTCTCCTAAGAAGCATTCTTGAAATTTAGGGAAAGTTCCCCGCACATCGCGTAGGTGGATATAGGCAATTTTGTTCCGTGGTGCGAATCGATTGACCGCATCCATAACAGAGTTGGCGCCATCCATCTCGGAGACTGTTCCCAAACATAATTCAAGTTTGAGATTTGGACTATCAACAATATTCATTGCACGTTCGAGGTTATCGACGCTAGTGAGAATACGAGCAATGCCGTGGAGATCATTTGCAGGTGGATCATCTGGGTGGAAGGAGATGATGACATTCGATTCTTCGCAGGTTTTGATGATGCCTTTGATAAACCATTCAAAGTTTGACCACATCTGTTCGTGTGTGAGAGTGCTGATAGGGAGCGGTACAAATGAACCGCGAGTGAAAGTATCTTTTAAATCAGGGCTCTGCTCATCACGTCGCGCAACCCAGATCTCACTATCGCGAGAACGATCTTCGACTATCGAGTGGTCATAGACAGAAACGTATGAGTCTCCTCGGCCGTAGTGGCCCATGTCGGTACGCCAGACAATTTGTGGCATCCAGTGCATGCCAAGAATGGGCACTTGTGCCTCTCCCAGAGCCCGGATGGTGTATTTCATGTTTTCGAGTTGCTCTTCACGTCCTTCAACGCCAACCATAATTTTGTCGAAGAAATGATTGGGAACATTCTCGATGGATTCGACATAGAGCCCGAGGTCTCGTGCTGGCTTAAGAAAATCAATGATGTCCTGTGCTTCCCATCGCTTGGCACCTTTTATTTTTGGTGTTTGAAATGAGACGCCTGGACATCCGAGCTGACGTGCGAAATCAAGATACTCACGATCATTATCAGGGTGCTGTCCTGCTGCCACTCGCATCTTTTTAGTTGCTGCTGTCATCGCTCTCCCCTTGCTCGATTTGTACAACCCAAAACTATTTTTTAACAAAGACCGCCAGGTACGCAGGATGTAAAGGATAGATTTTCGTTGCCCATGCTGGATAGTGGGGCAGGTAGCTATCTCGCAGCGTTTTAAACCCATTTGCCTCGAAAATCTTTCGCACTGTCTTTCCGCTAGGGCGATATATGTGGGTCGGATCGGAGTCGTAGAGCTTGGAGTACTCCCATTTAGTTAGAGCGTTGGCAATCGTTGGCATGTGAACGAGAACAATCGAGCCGGAGTGACATGCACCCGCAATCGACTTAACGCCTGCTTCCGGCTTTTCCAGGTGTTCAATAATGTTAATCGCAAGAACCAAATCAAATGTCTCATTAAATGGAATTGGTTGTTCGAGATTTCCTTGCTTGAAATGGCGAGCGGGTTTCCGCTTAGCAGCAACCTCAACAGCATGATGTGCAATATCAACGCCAGCCAACTTTTCTGCACCTTCAAAATAATCAAGGAGCCAGCCGTACCCACACCCAACATCTAAAACTTTTGAATTCTTCAGTGAAACTTTGCCGTACTTCTTATAGAGCTTTACAAGTAAACCATCACGCAATTTATCTATCCTGGTTTGCTGAGGTTCACCAGATTCATCTTGGGCGCTATAAAGCTTGGCAAAGTACTCGAGATCAGCCTGAGCTTTCTCTTCATTCGAAGGGCGATGAGGACTGTCAGCCAAAACCAAAACCCCTTCCGGTGAGTACCTTCGGGAATTCTAGGCAGAAAACTTATGAAAATAGCTAACAGCTCTCATGCGCCGAGGAATGTTTAATTGTCTGGGTGGCAAAATCCTACGAAATCGCCGTCACAGGATTGGTCTGATCTACTTGAGTCAAGTCTCCAACTTCGCTCAGTTGATAAACCCCAGTGAGCGACATTTGGTTGACACCTGTGATACCCGCCCCGTCCGTAATTGAAAACGACAAAACTCCAGAGCTACTACCAGTAGAAAAGGAGCCTATCGCCTCAAAAATGTACTCGTGTATAACGACTCCAGATCTAAACGAATACGCTTCGACAGCAATTACGGAATACTTCAAATTGGTAACGTTTGTGGCAAATACATCCATCCCAAAATATTTTGTTTTTTGAGTACTTGCGATTCCACCATACTGCCGAATCACAAATGAATATTTTTTGTTTGCTTGGTAAGTGACTATCGGCTCACTTATGACACCTGAACCGGGAGTGCTTGTGCTTAGAGTCAAAGCAAGAGTGTTCCCATGAATTAAACGCGAAGGTCCGGCGGGACCTGTTTCACCCTGAATTCCTTGGAGCCCTTGCAAACCGCGTGGTCCTGTTTCACCTTGAACACCTGCAGCTCCTGCTGCACCCGATGGGCCTGCAACACCTGCACTTCCTTGCGCGCCTGCAGGACCCGTTGGCCCGGCTGGTCCTACAGGTCCAACCGGACCTGCTGGTCCAACTTCTCCCGCACCAACTGATGAAGTTCCTGCAGGTCCGCGATCGCCATCTTTTCCATTAGTTCCATCTTTTCCGTTAGAACCATCGCGCCCATCTTTTCCATTCGAGCCAGGCTTTCCATTCGAGCCAGGTAAACCTGGTGGACCAATTAAACTTTTTGGAATCGGCCATGCATTTTTCTTTTTTGGTCCGTAAATGTTCATGCCAACTGTGTCAATATAAAAATCACCATTACTTCCGAGCGAAGAACTCGGTGCACCAATTCCATTAAGAAGCGTATTAACAACGACAGAAGTTGTTGTTCTGCCGGCGCGCTTGATAGGTGAAGTTTGAATTGATTTCTTTTTCACTTCACCGGCGAAAGCGCCGTTCACTGGTTGAACAGAAAGGCCAACCACCAGCGGGGTTAAGACCAGAGTAAGGACAGGTCGACGAATAGTTGAGATGCTCACGATTGCCTCCATGGCTGAGGCGAGGGGGAAATTCTCAGCCGTGAAACTGAGAGGCACCTGAGCGCTACCTCAAAGTGAAGAACGATTACTACCCGTTGGCAACCGTCAGAAACCGCATGAAATCTGGACTTTAGCCATTATCAGCTCAAAATAATTGAGAAAAATTGCCCTCCGGACCCCCAATTTATTCACAAACGCCTCTAAGAGTTCCCAACTACTCTCCACAGAGAGATAGAGCAACCTTTGGGGTATCCGCAGGGTGCGAGGCCCTGCGATCGATGAATAGAAGGAGTACTAGATGAAGAAGAGCATCAAGCTCACTGCCGTTACAGCAGTAGCAGCTCTCACCCTTGGCATCGGTGCAACAGCATTCGCCAAGGATGTTAAAGGCGGGCCAATGGGCGGACCTAAGGGTGGAATGCATAAAGGCGGACCAAGTCACGATGATGACTTCGGAAAGGGTCCACGAGGAGCAAGTGACGGCCTAATTGCAGTTCTCGCAGAACTCGTCAAAGCCGGAACCATCACTCAGGCACAATCCGATGCAATTTCCAAAGCGATGGTAAACGCACCAGCAGCAGCAAAAGCTGCAGCCGAGGCACAGAAAGCTGCACATGAAAAACTAATCGCTGACACTGTTGGTCTTGCATGGGCCGACATCGTCACTCGCCTCAATGCTGGCGAAACGCTCGCAGCAATCGCAGGTGCGAAGAAAGATGCACTCGTCGCAGCTCTCGTAAAAGAAGCAACTGATCGCATCACCGCAGATGTCGCAGCAGGTCGTCTCACCGAAGCGCAAGCAACTGTGCGCAAGACCGGTTTAACTGAGCGCATCATCGCCGAGATCTCAAGTGTACGTAAGGCTCCAAAAGCAAAGGGCAGCAACGGCACTCTCACCAAGCCAGCTCCTGCTCCGTCAGCATCTGCCAGCACCGGTGCAACAAATGCAAAGAGCAAAGGCAAAGTCGTTGTGAAGCAGGTCAAGACCACCACGACAAAGAAATCCGCGTAAAACCCCAAATCCCCCTAAAAGTCGAGGCGCGCGTGCAGATGAAAATGCACCGCGCCTCTTCTCTTTTCTGAGAGTATCCCCCCATGAAAATCCATATCGCTAGCGACCATGCAGGGTTTGCCTATAAGACATTGATCATCAGCCACCTCCACCTCAATGGCCATGAGGTCGTCGACCACGGACCATTCGAATATGAAGCGCTCGATGATTACCCAGTCTTCTGTCTCCGTGCAGCTGAGGCAGTATCTGCAGAACCTGGCACGGTCGGCATCGTCTTGGGCGGATCAGGAAACGGCGAACAAATCTCCGCAAATAAAGTTGCAGGCATTCGCGCAGCCTTAGCGTGGAAACCAGAGATTGCTCAACTTGCTCGACAACATAACAACGCCAACGTTCTCTCCATCGGCGAGCGCATGCACAGTGAAAAAGAGGCGCTAGCAATTGTGGATGCTTTTATCGCCACCGATTACTCGGGTGAAGATCGCCATACTCGTCGGATCGACATGATTAGCGAGTACGAAGAGAGCAAAAAACTTCCACCGCTCTAAAATTTAATTCTTGTAATAGAAAAAGTCTGTCACTTCATGTTCTTTTGTTAATCCTTGCTCTTCAAATCGAGTCAATGGGCGATGCGCAGGTCTAGCAACCTTGCCTCCTGAAAATTCTTTTGCCTTTTCGAACTCCAATTCAATCCACTGCGCATATGGCGCCCAATCGGTAGCGATATGTAATAAGCCATGCGGAATCAATTTGGTTGCTAACAATGGGATGAAGTCCCCTTGAAGTAAACGCCTTTTGTGATGGCGAAGTTTCTGCCAAGGATCTGGGAAATAAATTCGAATCTCATCGAAGCTGCCGTCCATAAAATTTTCTGCAAGCACTTCTTTCACATCAGCATGGACAATTCGTAGATTCTCGAGAGCCATTTTCTCGATACGCCATAACAATGACCCAACGCCTGGCTTATGCACTTCAATTACGATGATCGAAGTATCTGGATCGGCCGCTGCCATCTGCGCTGTCGCTTCGCCCATCCCACTGCCAATCTCCAAGACGCGACGTTTAGCTGCTGGAAACTCGGTGCGGGGATCAATTGGAGTACCTGAAATAGGCAGAATAAATCGCGCGCCCAACCTTTCAATCGCCCCCTCTTGGGCAGGGGTAATTCGGGCGCCACGTAACTTGTAAGTCCGAATGGAATTGGGGTGCTCTTGGTGTTCCACAAGGCAAGGGTGCCATCAATGGGACATATCTAGCGCACGAGTGGTTGGATAGTGGCCTCTTCCTTTCGGATAAGCCTCAGAATCACAAGGAGTCAGCCAGTGCCCGGAATTAATCTCACTCGCGAAGAAGCCCTCTCTCGCTCCGCACACCTAACAGTCGAGAGCTATCACGTTGATCTCGACCTCACCACCGGGGCCGAGACCTTTCGTGCCAAGACCACCGTCAAGTTCCGAAGTAGCGCACCAGGTTCCAGCACTTTTATCGATGCCGTGGGCAAGACAATGCACAGCGCAACGCTCAACGGTGTGACACTCGAAGCTTCGGCATTCGATGGCGAGAGTATTCATCTCTCTAACTTGGCAGAAGAGAACATCTTGGTAGTCGATCTCGAAGCTATCTATTCCGTAACAGGTGAAGGTCTGCACCGTTTTGTTGATCCCTCAGACTCAGAGGTTTATCTCTATACACAATTCGAAGTCGCAGATGCGCGCCGGATGTATGCCTGCTTTGATCAACCTGACCTCAAGGCAACATTCACCCTCAGCGCCATCACTCCGAAACACTGGGAAGTGATCTCCAACAACCCGGTTGCCGAGAGTAAAGAGCTCTCAGATGATAAGAAATTTGTTTCCTTTACGACCACTCCGGTGATGTCTACCTATATCACCGCGTTGGTCGCTGGTCCGTATCACAAAGAGTTCGATGTCTATAAAGGTGAAAAAGAAGTTCCCCTTGGTATCTACTGCCGCAAATCGCTCGCGAAGCATTTAGATGCAAGCGAAATTTTCTTGATAACGAAACAAGGATTTGAATACTTTGAACGGGAATTTGGCCTTGCTTATCCATTTGAAAAATACGACCAACTTGCGGTAGCAGAATTTAATGCAGGTGCGATGGAGAATGCAGGATGCGTAACCTTCGCTGAAGATTACTTCGTATTCCGAAGTAAAGTTACCGATAAGAATTACAACTGGCGAGCAAATGTCATCCTCCACGAAATGGCACACATGTGGTTCGGTGACCTTGTCACGATGACATGGTGGGACGATCTGTGGCTCAACGAATCCTTTGCAGAGTGGGCCTCCTACACAGCGCTCGCCGACGCAACGAAATTCAAAAACTCGTGGACCACCTTCAATGCAGAGCGCAAGAACTGGGCGTACCGCCAAGATCAACTCTCTTCCACCCACCCAATTGTTGTAGATATGCACGACCTCGAAGCAGTACGGACCAACTTTGATGGCATCACCTATGCAAAAGGCGCATCAGTTCTGCAACAACTGGTCGCCCACGTTGGTAAAGCAAATTTCGTTGCGGCGCTTAAGAAATATTTCGCAAAGCACGCCTGGAAGAACACCACATTAAATGATCTACTCGTCGAACTCGAAGCTACAAGTGGGCGCGATCTCAAACCGTGGGTTGCAACGTGGCTCTGCACCGCTGGTGTAAATACTTTACGTCCAGAAATTTCAGTAACTGATGGCAAATATTCCTCGGTAGTGGTCAAACAAGAACCACCAAAGATGCCGGTTGGTTCTCAAGAGCTCCGACCACATCGCATGTCCGTGGGAATTTATGATCTCGTAGGAGAGAAGCTCGTGCGACGAATCAGCCACGAACTAGATGTCGTTGGTGCATCGACTGCTATTGATGCATTTACTGGAGAGAAAGAGGGAGACCTCATCCTGATAAATGATGGCGATCTCTCATACGGAAAACTTAGATTCGACGCAAAATCAGTGAAGACGCTTACCGAAAAACTCTCTG
>Ga0209358_10004005_pt1 | contig 10689 bp, 7 predicted proteins | sample LauGreFa1BDMLBSN_2_FD_187574 | JGI IMG/M metagenome (GOLD analysis project Ga0209358, IMG submission 187574) | Freshwater lake microbial communities from Lake Michigan, USA - Fa13.BD.MLB.SN (SPAdes) (version 2) | ecosystem: Environmental > Aquatic > Freshwater > Lake | place: Lake Michigan, USA...
TTTACATGTAATAAACTATTGGGGTATAAAGCTAAACATCCATTTCACTGGATTTTGCCAGTCTTTTGCTTTAAAACTTGCAACAGGACTTTTTATGAGTACATAATTCCAGCCTGCTTTTAAAAGTATTTTTGTTGGTGGTCTTATTTCGTAATTCTCATCTATTAAAGGAATTTCTGAGTCGCCCTTTTGTCCGGCCCTAGCCCAAATTGGAGGGGCAATGATCTTATTATTTACCCAGACTTTACTATTTCTTTCATCCCATTCGTTTAATGGCGGGCTATCCGTTGCGGTTGAACGAGATAAATTATCAAACCCAATCCAAAAGTTTTTCGTTTCGGCTTTTTCACTCCAAATTTTAGTTACTGCATAATAAGTTACACTATCATTTTGTTTTGATAAGTGTGATTTAATCATTGGGTCCCAAAAATGTCTTAGCCAAATTGTTCCGCCATAAACTTTTAAAGTATTTATTTTTTGAATAGAATCTAGATGTTCAATATTTTCAATGAAAAATGGTTTGCTTGTATTTCCATTATTATCAAAAGGACCTATTAAACTCCATTCAATATCGCTTTGTTTAAAATAGGGAAAGGATAGTTTATTAAAATATTTTTCTTTATGCGTTAATAATCGAGCTTCAAAATTTTTAAAAGCTGTATACTTTTCTAATCCTGGAGCACCAATGGCTGTTGCGTAATTTTCCCAACCACCGCCTGCCCAGCATCTTTCAGAAAAAGTAAGTAAAATTGGAAAAACAGCATTCATGTCAATTAAATCAGTTTCATTAGTAACATTTCGATCAGGCCAATTACAAAGGGTTGCGCCTAATTTAAAATCATCGCCACTAACTGTATCACAAATTTTATGGTTGAATGTGGCCACCACTCCATCAATTGGATCAAAATGATTTAGATATAGATGTCTAGAATCTACTGAGGGATATTTTGATTTTGGTTTTGTTCCTCCATTCCACATTTGCAAAGTAGTTCCTTCTGGTAAAACGCCACCAGGATTCCAAGCAATGACTTGTTTATTTTTAGATAATAGTAATTTTGTCATTTGGGGTAAAAAATCATGATTTGTAATTTTAACCTCATCTCCGCCAATATGAATAATTGGTACATTTAACTCATCGCAAATCTCAGTTAGTATATTCTTACAGATTATAGTGCCTTTTTCGCTTTGCATATCAACGCCCATTGCTCTTTTAAATGCAGCACTATGTCCAGGCATATCAATTTCGGGAACTAGTGTGATATATCTTTCATTACAATAATTAATTAAATCTTTCATTTCCTCAATAGAATAATATTTTCCTGGATTACGAAGCATGTATTTAGCATCTGTGAGCTGTGGATATTTTTTTGATTCTAGGCGCCAGGCAATATCTTCAGTTAAATGAAAATGAAATATGTTCAATTTGTATGCAGCCATCACATCAATTTGTTGTTTTATTTGGCTGATAGATTGATAATTCCTGCCAACATCTATCATAAACCCACGCCATGAAAAAGCCGGCGAATCATATATTTCACAGCCACTAATCACATTACCTTCCGAAAGTTGTTTAAAGGTTTGAATCGCATTATATAAGCCATGCGATGTTGCTGATTCAACCTTTATTGCATTTGCTGATACTGTTAAACTGTAAGATTCCTCCTTATTGGCATTGGGCAAATTATCTTTCATCCACAATTCAATAGCTTTTTCTCCAGGATGTAGTTTTGCTTTTATTTGAACCAAAATGTTTTTTGATGCTAAAAATTTTTGGAGGTTTCGTGCTTCATTTTGAAATAAAGAATTACTAATATAAATTGCTGTGTAATTTTTCAGCGAATATCTTTCCTTATTCCAATTTATTTTTTTAGGATATGGGATAAGCGCAGGCAAATCATATTCCTTATCATAAATAGTTTCTTTCCATTCTACAACATCAGTTATACTATTTCCAAGAAAAATTTTATCCTTTTTTATTTGAGTGTCTGCGCGAAGATGTGAAACACTTTGATGATAGGAGGTGGGAAATAATGAATCAGTATAAAAAGGTTGACGATGCAGAGACGACGCCCCCTTTGCTACAAAAAGCAGGAGACAACAAAAAATAATATTCAAGGTTTTTTTCATGCTTAGGTTATTTTTTAATTATAAGTCCGGTAAAGAAAATGCTACATAGCTATCGCCTCTAACACCTCCCTTCCATTTAGAACCACCACAAGCAATCACAATATATTGTTTGTCTTTTACCGAATAAATGGCTGGTGTAGCCAAACCGGGAGCTGGAAGATTAGTTTCAAATAATAATTTTCCTGTTGTTTTATTATAAGCCCTGAATTTACCATCCGCTGTAGCGCCTATGAACAATAAGCCCCCTGCTGTTACAACAGAGCCCCCATAATTTTCCCTACCCGTAGTTGGGATTCCTTTCTTTTTGAGTTCTTCAAATTCTCCAAATGGTATTTTCCAAATATATTCTCCCGTGTTTAAATTAATAGCATTAAGTGTCCCCCAAGGTGGTTTTATAGCAGGATACCCATCTTTTGTTAAGAATTTATTATACCCAGTAAAATCATACAATGATCTTGGAGGGCCGTCTTCATTTTGTTTACGACCTTTGTACTCTTTTTTTTGTTCGTCTTTAAGATTTAATATAAAAGATGCTAAAGCATCTTTTTCTGCTTTGCTCAAGTTATTAAATCCGGGCATCATCCTTTTTCCCGTGGAAAGCAGTTCGTTGAATTGAGTTGCATTATATTTTCTTTCCATACCAACAATTGCAGGATAGTTTCCACTACCTTGTCGTTCAGATCCATGGCATGACATACAAAAACGTGTATATAAAGTGCTTCCTGCTTCTAAATTAGTCCTCATTTTTTCCTTGGTTTGTTTACTTGCAACCATTGTAAGTACCCAAGCCATTTCATTTGCATTCACATATAGAATATTGGTTTTGGGATCCACTGTTGGTCCGCCCCATTCCCCGCCACCATCATAGCCTGGGAAAACAATCGTTCCTTGGGTTGAAGGAGGAGTGAATATGGAGCCAACGCGAGAAGCTTTAAAAATTCTTTTAATTTCTGCGTAAGAGGAATCGTTTGTAGTTACCTTGTTCAAATCTTTTTCAGTTAAAGTATGCCGTGCAAATGGTTTAGGCAATACTGGGAATGGTTGTGTTGGCCACAATTTCTCTTTCTCCAAGCTGGTATTAGTCAAAACAGTTCGTTCTTCAATGGGAAAAAGCGGTGCGCCCGTTTCTCTTTCAAAAACAAAAACAAGTCCCGTTTTAGTTGTTTGTGCAACTGCATCTATTTTTTTTCCATTACGATTAATCGTTACCAAAGCGGGCGCTGTTGGTATATCCATATCCCATACATCATGATGAACCGTTTGAAAATGCCAAATTAATTTACCTGTTTCTGTATTTAATGCAAGCAAGCAATTTCCATATAATCCTTTTCCCAATCTTTGACCACCATAAAAATCATTTGTAGGGTTTCCTGTAGGTGCAAATAAAATACCTCTTTTCTCATCCAAGCTAAACCCGGCCCAGCTATTTGTTGAACCAAAGTATTTATAGGCTGCAGTATCTTCCCAGGTTTCATATCCGGGCTCTCCGGGAAATGGAATCGTGTGAAAAACCCATTTTTGTTGCCCGGTTTTTACATCAAACGCCCTAATATCTCCTGGGGTGTTATCTCCAACCAAGCCGCTTACAATGAAGAGGTTTTTATAAATCATTACTGGAGAAGTTGGTGCGATAAACATTTTTTTGTTTTCTCTTCCTAGTCCCTCTTTAAGGTCAATGCCTCCATCTTTGCCAAAAGATGGAATAAGTTTTCCTGTAGTTGCATTAACTGCAAAAGCTATAGAACCTTTTGTAAAAATAATTCGTTTATCTTCTCCCTCTTCCCAATAAGCAACCCCCCTGTTCATATTTACACTCTTGAGATGCCATGTTTTATTTTTTATTGAATCGGCTGCATCGAATTGCCAGATCTCTTTTCCTGTAATTGCATCTACAGCAAAAAGTTTTAACTTAGGCGATACGCCATACAAAACTTTATTTACTATAATAGGGTTGCACTGCATGGGGCCAAAATTTAAACTATCCCCTCCCTCCGAATTATATATCCAGGCAATTTTTAGTTGATGCACATTAGCCGTATCAATTTGTGATAGTGCTGAATAACGTATATTTTCTTTTGAACCACCTGTTACTTCCCAGTTCGCATATTTCTCATTATTAGAACATGCACAATAAACAAGTATTATCACAAGAAGTTTAAAAAAATATATGTATGCTTTTTTCCACATCATGGTTTTTTGATTAAGCTATTAATAACCTTATCGTTTCCAATTGATCACTATAAATACAATTTTTGCATATCCTTCTTTTTCATACAATACGCCAATTTCTTTATTACTCATTTTTACAAGATCTGAATACGCAGTAAAATCTTTTGCACCTTCGACTGGGGACTTGTCTATTGGTATACGCTTTGCCCAGGTTTTTCCTTCATCAAAACTTATTCGCAGGGTCAGGTTATCACGATGTAAGGTATCAGCAGCATTTGAAAAAGCAAGAATATTTTTTTTATTTTTAATCCCAATATTTAAAATACTTCCTTCACACACTGGATCTGGAAGTTGCGTATCATGATAACTAGTATCCCATTTTGCCCCGCCATTGCTTCCAATTACAGCTAGTCTTGCCTTAATACGTCCACTTTGATTTCTAGCATTTAGCATAACGCTGTTATTAGAAATTTCAGCAGCTGTTGATTCATTACTTCCAGGTACATTTACGGTTTCACTAAGTTTAAAAGATTTTCCGTGATCATCTGAATAATAAGCATGCGCATTATAATCCATGAAATTAGGCAATGGTGCACCCGAAGAGTGGTTTGCTGCAATATATATTCTTCCGCTATATAAGCCATTTGAAATTTGTAAACCATGGCCTGGTGTATTTGCGTAACTTCTCCAGTCCTCTTTGAAATTATAAGTTGCATTAACTTGCGGATAATTTGGACGATGTGTTTGTGTGGTAATATTAACAGCATCACTCCAGGTTAACCCGTTATCTATTGAAGTTTTATACCAAACCTCTCTAACACCCTTACCTTTTCTAATTTCACCTTCGTGATTGTTACCAGTATTGTAAAATAAAAATATTCTGCCCTGTGGATAGGCTGGATCTGTATTATCAATAACTGGTGCTGGATTGCCAGCTTGTAATAAATCATAGTTTACCACCTTACTTATACTAGTCCAGGTTTTACCATGATCAGTGCTGCGTTTCATAACGATATCAATATCTCCAAAGTCGCCGGATGAATTTACCCTGCCTTCACAAAAGGCCAATAAATCATTATTGAAAGTTTTAATAATAGCAGGAATGCGAAAACTTTTATAGCCCTCCGTACCTGAAATAAAAACAGATACATTTTTATTTTGGGAAATACAAAAATTAATTTGTGTTAAAATTGCTAATAGCAATAGCGTTATTTTTTTCATTTTACTGATATTTTAAATGTTGAAGCTGGTAATAGAGATTGATTTATTAAGTTTCCAATTGAATATGGCTGCCAACCATAATATATAAATTCAGGTTTTATGTTTGTATTTATGACAATATTATATTTATTTATAGTTGCGGGAATTGGGTTACGACCATCCAGAGAAAAGCCACGTAAAGTAGTCGAATCAGAGGTTCTGAGTATACCGCCAGTATGTTTAAATGTAATAATAATTTTATTGTTTTTAAAATTTGCCGAAAAGGGTTCTGGACCAGAATACTCTATATTTTGAAAATAGGTTTTAGAAAGCGCTAATAATGCCAGCCTTTCTCCAACTACTTTTTTATTTGTTGGATGCACATCATTTCTAAAACCAAAATCACTTGTTACAGCCATGCCCGTATGTGGAATTAATTGAATAATTTTTCTTTGTTCATTTCTAAATTGTGGCCAAAAATGTCCTTTATATTTTAACGTATCAATGGAAGATAATTGCGTAAAGTAAAATGGTAGGGTGGGTTGACGCCATATTTTTCTATAATCATTAATCAATAATTTAGTTAATTCACCATATTCAAAAACACGATCTAGTTCTTGTGCATTGCTTTCACCCTGATAACACAAAATTCCAGTTATGGATAAATTAGTAAGGGGGCGAATGCCAGATTCAAAAGCGAAGCCAGGCTTAAAAGCATGATTTGAATTAAAAGTATCACTCGACTCGTTGCTATCAGTTTTCCCAAGATTTTGTAACCCTCTTTCTCTAATCCATACAGGCAAGGCATTATTGTTAATCCAATTGCCAAATATTTTATTAGAAAACTTTTTACTTGCTTGAAAAGCGGCTATACTAATAAATGATTCGATCGCTGCTCCGCCAATGGATAAATTTATCAATCCTATTGGAATATTTATTTTATTACTAATGCTTTTCCCAAAATAATATGCTACCGCACTCATTAAGCCAGAAGTAGTGGTATCAGATTGCTGCCAGGCACCCTTATAAAAATTTTCTGAATTTAAATTAGCCTTTATGGAGTCAGTAAATAATTGATTATAGGTGTTTTTTCCGGCATAAGTAGAATTGTACCATCTTAACAAAGGATTATTACTATTACTTTTTTCTTGCCTAAAGTGTTCTTCTTTAAACATTGGCCATTCCATATTAGACTGTCCAATACATAACCACACATCTCCAATTAATATATTATTAATTGAGATAGAATCGGCATTGGTTTTAGCTTTAATAGCTTGGGGTGATGTATTTGCTTTTTCAGCATTAAAAATTACAAACCATGTTGCATCCGATTTTGTTTTGGAGATTTTTTTTTGATCGCCTTTTGATACTTGAATAATAGAACCTGGTTTAGCAATGCCCCATATTTTTATAGGTTTATCGCGTTGAAGTACCATATTATCGGAAAAAATTTTATCAAATTTAAGCTGCCCATTTACAATGATTATTGAATAAAATAATACAAGATATATAGTAAAAATAATTTTCATTATTTCTTTTTTAAATATTGATCTAGTATAGTGTAACAATACCACTCTTGTCTGGGTAGGTGAAATGGGCCTTTAAACAAATTACCTTTTGCAGTTTGAGCAATGGATCCATCTCTGTGTAAATAACCAAACCATTCTCCATTAATTTTATCATGAAAATGTTGATATGCATAATCGTGAACGAGCTTATGCATATTTGCATATTTCTCATCACCGGTTACCAAATAGGCAAGCAATGTTGCTATAATAACTTCATTATGTGGCCACCAAAATTTCATATCCTGCCAATACTCCTGTACTGGTTTATTATACACATCACGGAAATACAAAATACCGCCATATTCTTTATCCCAACCCCATTCCCACATATAATCCAGCATTCGACAACCCAAATCAATTAAATGCTTATCATTATTGCGATGCTTTGCTTCATGCAGAATAAACCAAGCGCCTTCCATAGCATGACCCGGATTTAAAGTACGACCGTCAATATGATCAATGATACTTCCATCAGGTGCCACCTGCTCCATCACACACTTAATATCATCTTTTACAAAATCATTGTGAATCTCTTCGATCCATTTATTAATCAGTTCATCACATCTTGGATCTCCAATATTTTCTCGTAGTTGTTGCGCCGTATTAATCATAATCATGGGGACTCCTATTCCTTTTGACGGTCTAGTATTCGTATACTTTGGCTGCAATAGGCCTGGTATTGTAGCATACTCAATACACTTTCCAAATATACGTCTAGCACTCATTGCAGCTTCTTCACTTCCACTTGCCTTTGCATAGGCGGCGGCTGCGATAACATAAAATGTTTCTGAAAAAAAATATCTTCTTTTGCGTATGGGTCTTCCATCTTTTGTTACATGAAAAAACATTTGTCCATCCGTATCAAAACAATATTTATTTACAAAATCGAATCCTTTTTTCGCGCCATCTAACCATTCTGGTTTTTTTTCAACGGTATTATAGAGTGTTGATAACATCCAAATTGCCCTACATTGAATCCAAACCGCCTTATCGTCATCTATTAACGTTCCATCACCATCGCGCATAAATAAAAAACCACCATGCTCTTCATCGAAAGATTTTGGAAACCAAAATGGAATAGTGTCATTTAATAGCTGATTTGAGTAAAAATATTTTAAGTCATTCAAATCCTTTTCGGTATACATAATTATTTGTTTGAAATACTTTAATCAATAAAGTCATTTGTTTTGGGTCGCAAAAATGATAATTGAATTATTAATGCAACAACCACGATTAATGCGAGATATATAAAAACCTGATTCATACTACCTTTATCACTAGATTTTCCTAAAATATTGGTAATAAAAGCGCCCGAAAAAACACCCACTAAATTCATTAAACCATAGGCCGTAGCGCGATATTTTGACGAAACAAATTGACATAAAATAGGCATATTATTAGTATCAAAAATTCCAAAACCAAAGCCAAAACAAAATGAAGCTCCAATTACAGAAAATAATGAATCCCCGCTGCTTATTAAAAATAATGCAGGCACAGTCAACGATAATCCTATTGCACTTGTATAAACCCTAGCTCTAATATTTTTTTGAGACCATCTATCTGATAAAATGCCGCCAAATATTACACCTAAAAGAGAGGAAAAGGCAAGTGTAACTGTAGAAATTGGACCTGCAATACTCATTTCAATATGCAAGTTTTGAGCATATAAAGTTGGAAGCCAATTTTTCACGCCCCAACCTGGCAAACTTGGTACAGCAAAATAAATTAGAATAACCCAAAATGATATGTTGGTTAATAACAAACCTACTCCTCTGAATAGGGATGGGAGTGTGTTTTTATTAATGGAAATTTTAGCGCCCTTTTCTCTTGAATCATCTTTTAAAAACAATATTAAAATAAAAGAATAAGCAATGCCAATAAACCCAAATGTATGAAAAGCTTGTTGCCACGAAAACATGGTTGCAAATGTTGCACCAAAGCCCCCTAATGCTTGACCCATATAAATGCCAGACATATGTAAACCAATTGCTAAGGATCTAGTCTTATTGGTGTGATAATCAGAAATCAATGACAAGCCTGCTGGTATATATAATGCTTCACTAAATCCCATGAATGCCCTTAGCCAATATATTTGATTAAAAGTGGTTGCATATCCCATTGAAAAAGTAACAGCGCTCCAAATAAATAAACTAAAAATAATTAACCACTTTCTGTTTACCCTATCGGCAATTATTCCTGAAATTGGACTCATTATTCCATAAATCCATAAAAAAATGGCCATTAGGTAACCAAAATTAGCAGCGGATTGTAATTCATGAATATCCAATTGCATTGTGGGTTTCATGGTGGACAACATTTGCCTGTCCATATAATTTAATAAGGCCACTACCCATAAAAGTGCTACTAAAATCCAAGGATACCTTTTTGAATTATTCATGTAAAATAATTTTAGCGGAAATAATTCTAGGTGTTCTCACGCCTGCTTTGATTTCTCCACTGGGAATTATAATTTCATCCCCCCATTGTACAACATTAGTTGTTACACTTGTATTAAATGGAATAAATCCATTTGATACCCATATATTTTTTTGTGTATTATATAATAATATTTCATTACTAAAACCGGGATGTGATTCCAGTAATTTATTTTTAATAGTAATTAAATTTTCTTTTCTTAATTCGTCTTTTTCTAAATTTATAGTTGAAATTGTTCGTTCTACTTTATTAAATTGCTCCCCCCTGTCACCGCCAAATAATAAAATATATTTTTCACTAACTACTGCGCCGGTTCCGGCAGATATAGGATAAGGAAGTGATTTTTTTTTATCCCATCTTTTTAAATATATGTCAAAAGAATATACATCGGATGAAAAATCACTAATTCCATTTTTTTGCTTTGCCCTGCCACCCATTAGATAAATTTGCTTTTGACCATTCAAGTATTGTGCTACGACAACCATATTGGACAACGGCTTGGGAATTACAGGCAATGTCGTCCAGCCCTCATTAATTTTAATAAGATTTAAGCTAAAAAACTGATTGGTAGTATTTGCCAATGTCTCGCCCCCTAAGAAGTAAATTATCTTATCTATGCAAACCAACGACCCATTGGTGGTTTTAATTGGAAGATCGGGTAATTTAGTTTGTAGCATTGTACTTGACGCTTCATCCCATTGTAATAAATAAACTTTATCGCTTAGGCCTAATTCATTTTCTCCGCCTGCATAAACTACTCCAAAAGGTGTTAGACAATTTGCTGCATAGGCAATATTGCCCGCAAGTGAAGCTTGTATTGCTTCTTGAAAAACTTGCTCTTTTTCTTTATTAAAAATTGAAATATTATTATAGTATATTTTTTTGCCGCCTTGCCATGGCATTTTATCTGGAAAATTTGCACCGCCTGCTACAATTAATTTATTATTTATTATACCCACGACGGGTCCAGCTACGCCAATTGATTTGGATTGATTATTAAATGAAGGCAACTCGGCAATTGTTTTCCATTCAATTGAAATTACTTTTTTTGACTGTGCAAAAGCTGGCATATTATTTAACATTAATAAAATATAAATTGCCAACGGTTTCATTTTAAATTGGGATTAATCTAAAGATGAACAAAAGCTACTAAATTTTAACCGTTCTACATCATTTATAAAAGATACTA
>Ga0209358_10004007_pt1 | contig 10687 bp, 9 predicted proteins | sample LauGreFa1BDMLBSN_2_FD_187574 | JGI IMG/M metagenome (GOLD analysis project Ga0209358, IMG submission 187574) | Freshwater lake microbial communities from Lake Michigan, USA - Fa13.BD.MLB.SN (SPAdes) (version 2) | ecosystem: Environmental > Aquatic > Freshwater > Lake | place: Lake Michigan, USA...
GGAACTGAGCGGCGTCCAGGCGAATGGCAGGCCCGTCCACGCGAAACGGATCTCCCAACCCGCGACCAGACCCAACGGGAGTGGCTTGGTCAGCAACGCCGGGTACCGCGTCACGAAGTCCGGCGTGCGCAAGGTCGCGATCCGCAAGCGCACCGCGGTGGGTTGCGCGAACAGGAATTCGCGGACGGAGGTGAGACGTCCGTCGCGCCACGCGGCGTAAAAGGCGAGCGGATCCACCCCGATGAGATTCATGCCGTTCCACATGCCGTGCTCGTTGCGCGATCCGAACCGCCGTCGGTCATACCAGGTCTGAAAATCAGCGGCGATCGCGAGGCCGACCTCAAAATGCAAGTGCGCACGGGACGGCGGGATCATGTACCCCCCGGAACTGTGCCCCATCAGCCCGAGCGTCTTCCCGGCGATCACTTGGACGCCAGATCGGATGCCCGGCTCGACGCGCGCAAGATGCGCGTAAAGAGTATAGATGGCAGGTGCGAGGTCGGTGTGCTCGATGACCACGTGTCGGCCATAGCCGCTCTGTCCCGGGGATGTGACCACGTGCCTCACCGTGCCCGCCATCGCCGCAAAAACCGGATCGGTGGCCTCCCCGTTGCGCCCCCGGCCGACCGGCCGGATGTCGATTCCCTCGTGGAAACGTGTTCCCCCGCTCCTCACCCCACCGAAGCCGCCGCTCGCGGGATCGCCCGATCCCGCGTGCTGCAGCCATTGCGAAGGCGGCTTACCCTCCGCCCAGCCGGAATGCGGTGTGGGCCAGACCAGGCGGAACCCGCCCTCAGCTCCCGACGCACACGAACCCGTCAAGCAGAGCAGGATCGCGATCAGGCCGCTCCGCCATCCGCGATCCCTCCTCATTTCGAATCCTTCCTCCGCGCCGCGGCCGAACCGACCTTGATATCCTCCACCAGCAGCGGCAGCGAGTCGTCGGGAATTTCCACAAACGTGAATACGCGTCCGTCGGCAATGGCGCCGTCGATCCGCCTGGCACCGAGAAAAACACCGTCCACCTGCAGCACGAGTCGCCTTCCCTGATGCACGACGGAAAGCCGGTAGAGATCCCGGGCCGCCGCCGGCGCGAGTTGGAACCGCACGCACCGCCCGAGATCCACCTCGGCGACATCGGCGCCGACCACGTCAGATTCCGTGATGACAGGTTTCGGATTCAGGCGCAACGCGACGCCGCTGCGCGGCAGTATCGCCGGCACGCCCTCGCCATCGCCGCTTTCCAGAAAAAACCGCGCGACCCTTCCGGCACTTTCTCCCTGCTTCCCCGGGGTTGCGCAGCCGGCGAACAGCAGCGGCAGCGCGAGCAGTGCGCGGGCAAAACGGAAAGATCTCATGCCACCACCACCTCGGGGCAAAACGCGGAGATGATCTCGGCCCCGATCGCGTCGGCAACCAACCGGCCGGCCGGCGTGAGGCGAACCACCCCGTCCGTCGACAACAGCCGTCCGGCCTCCTCCAATGCCCCCAAGGTCTCCATCACCGAGGTCCACGGCAGATCGGGAGTACGTGTCCGCCAAGGGCCGAGGGCGACTCCATCATTCATGCGCAAGCCGAATACGAGCGCGTCCTCGGCCAGCAAAGCGGGCGTCACGGCGCGCCGATCCTCGGTCATACGCTCGCCCTGCTCCAGACCCTCCAGCCAGCGGGAAAGATCCGCGACGTTGGCCCCACGCCAGCCGCGATGTTGGGAGGCGGCGGAAGGACCGATGCCGATCCATTCACCCATCCGCCAGGTGTTCACGTTGTGCCGGCAGGCATGGCCGGGGCGCGCGAAGTTCGAAACCTCATATTGGGGATACCCCGCCGACTCCAATCTGCGCCATGTCGCCTCATAGAGCCTGGCTTCGGCTTCAGCGTCACGCCGCACCTGCCCCCGCGAGAGCTTCACCCACAGACGGGTGTCCTCCTCGAAGGTGAGACAGTAGGTCGAAACGTGATCGGGCCCCAGGGCCAACGCCTCCGCAAGATCCGCCTCCCAGGCCTCATCCGCTTGCCCCGGCAACGCGAACATCAGGTCGAGGTTGAAGCTGGCGAATCCCGCGGCGCGCACAAGCTGCTGCGCCCGCAAAACCTGTTCCCTCGAATGCCGCCGCCCCAGCGCTTCGAGCAGTTCAGGCTGAAAGCTCTGCACCCCGAGCGAAACCCGGGTCACGCCCACCTCCCGCAACGCCTCCAGCCGTTCCTCCGTCACCGAGCCCGGTGCCAACTCGATCGTCCACTCCTCGGGATTTCCCCCGCAGGCGCCGTGAACGATTCGTCCCAACTCGCGGAGATCCCGGGCCGAAAGCAGTCCCGGAGTACCTCCGCCCCAGAAAACGGTGTCAACCGGCCGCTCCGGCGATACTTGCGAAAGCTCCCGGCGAACCCCGTCGAGATACCGCGCGACGTCGTTCCGCGTGGGAGCCTCTTGATAGAAAGCGCAGAAATCGCAGGTTGAGGCGCAAAACGGGACGTGGACGTAAAGTCCGAGTGGAGGCGGCAGCGCCGATTGCTCCGCTAGCCCAGCTTTGGCTTGCCCTGCCTCAGGCCCGGTCATTACTCAAATTCCTCCGTCGGTTCGCCCGATCATCTTCCGTCCAATGCACACCACCCGAATTTCCGCCGCGAGGAAAATCATCCAGCGGGCGCTCGCCGCCTTTTCTCTCCTGCTGCTCGTCGGCTGCGACAGCGTCACGCTCACCGACCTGACCCCGCGCTCGGTCGCCGAGAATCCATCCCAGATCTACACGTTCACCCTGCGGGTGGCCAAACGATCCAACACCATCACCGGGGTTTCTCCGACGATCGTGATCGACGGGCGCAGTTTCCAAATGCGTTCCGGCACGCTGGGCGAGGGCCTTTACGAGTTCGAGTACCAGCTGCCCGCCGGCCGCGACCGCGTGGCCTACTACTTCCTCGTCAACTACTTCGTCGAGGGAAACAACGTCCAGACCCCGGGTGAAGCCTACACGCAGGTCGAAACGGTGCAGATCGTGCGCCGCTACGTTCTTTCCCTCGAGGTTAACCGTGGGCCGGTCGGAGCGCGCATCAGCGTCCTCGGACGGGGCTTCACCACGCAGGACAGGATCATGTTCAACGGCACCCCCGCCCGCACCAACTTCGAGTCCGCTAATTCCCTGAGCTTCTACGTCCCCGCACTGGCCGCGAACGCCAACTACCAAGTGTCCCTCAGCAGCGCCGCCGGCACTTCCCCCGTGGGAACCTTCCGCATCGACGCCAGCACAATCAGTGTGGCGCCGACCGCGCTTTCCCTGCGCACCGGCGATCGCACCACGCTGACGTTCTCCTTGCCCAATCCCGCCCCTCCGGGCGGCACCTTGCTCGACGTAGCCACCGATGTCCCCGAGAGCATCATCATGCCGGAGGTCATCGTCCCCCAGGGCCAGACCAACGTTTCGGTCACGGTCGAGGGCGGGAAACCCGGCAACGGCACGCTTTATCTTAAGGGTTTCGGAGCGGGGGAAGTCACTGTGCCGGTGACGATTTCCCCGCGCTGAAAACGAGCTTGGGTGCGGGGCGCTCAGCGCTGCCGCAAATCAACAGAGACCGGCCGGTGGTCGCTGGCGGATCTCACCGCGGGGCCATCATGAATCCGGGCGGAACCTCCGGCCACCCATGGCGCCAGCCCGCCGGAAACGAGGATCAGGTCCACCCTGCTGTAGGATTCCTCCCTGCGCCACGCGTGGGTCCACGACTCGCCGCGTGAGTCCGCGGCCGGCAGCAGGGTCATGATCTCGACCCGGCCGCGTTTTTGCAGGGCAGCCGCCGGGCGACTGGTCCGGCCGTCGTTACAGTCGCCCAAAACCACAAAGCGCGCCACCCCCGGATCGGGGAAAAGTGACAGCACCCGATCCCGAATCGCCACCGCCTCGGCCGCGCGACGAACCGCAGACCCCGGGTCGTCCTCACGTTCGGTCAACCGACTCTTCAGGTGTACCGCGAAAACCGTGATCGAACCGCCGACGGTTTCCACGCGAGCCTCGAGCAGCCCACGCTTCACGCTCTCACGCCCGCCCAGATAGGCGAAGGACAGGTCCTCGTGCATCCGGACCCCCTGTAACGGCAGGAGCGAGAGGATTGCCAGATGCCGCTCGGCGTCGGCGCCCTTGCCCCACGCGAGATGCGGGTAGTCCAAGCCCTCCGCCCGCAGGTCGCGCCTCAGTTCCTCCAAGTAGACCCGCGGGCCCATCTCCTGCAACACGAGCACATCAGCCGCCATGTCGCGGATGACCGCGCGCAAGGCGGATTTTTCGCGTTCGGGCTTCGGGTAGCCCGGCCGGAAACCCGACGCCGTCATGCGGTCGGCGGGCAGGTAATTCTCGACGTTGTAGGTCGCGATCCGCAGGGCCGCCGGCGCGGCGGCCGAGGACCCCGAGACCGCGACCAGCGCCACCCCAAACCCCAGCAGCCGCCACCTCAACCCCCACCGCACAGGAGAGCCCTCAGGCGCGCTGGAGCGCCGCTTCGCGCTCGACGAGGGTCGGGTGCGAGTAATGAAAGCCGCTGAACCACGGATGCGGCGTGAGATTGGTGAGGTTTTTCTGCGCGAGCTTGCGCAGCGCCGAAACCAGGGAGGCCGGTCCGCCCATCGCCTCGCGCGCGAAGGCATCCGCCTCGTATTCATGCCGCCGCGACAGTAGATTGCCCAGCGGCGAGAACCAGAAGGTCACGCTGCCGCTAAGCAGGCCGAACAGCAGGAAGGAAGGGGCCAGCTGCGCCGGTGGAAACCCGAAGGCCGGGTTGAACCAGGAACTGCCGGCGAGCCAGGCGATCGCGGCGAAGCCAGCAAACATCATCCCGGCGGAAAGCGCGAGCAGGCGGGGGATATGACCGCAGCGGTAGTGGCCGATCTCGTGAGCCAGCACCGCCTCGAGCTCCTGCGGCGTCAGCTGCGTGACCAACGTGTCGAACAGCACGATCCGGCGGAAACGCCCAAACCCGGTGAAGTAGGCGTTGGAATGCCCGGAACGCTTGGAGCCGTCGATCACCTCGATCGTGCTCGCCCGGAAACCAGTGCGCTCACCCAGCGCCATGAGCCGGTCCCGCAAGTCACCCGCGGGCAAGGGCGTAAGTTTGTTGAACAGCGGCACGATCAACTTGGGGTACAGGATCATCATCAGCAGCTGGAAGCTGAATAGCAGCGCGAAGCCCCACACCCACCAAAGCGGTCCCGCCAGAAGCACCAGCGAGAGCAGCGCCCACAGCAGCGGGAAACCAAGCGCGATTCCCAGCAGGGCACCCTTGATCTTGTCGAGGACCCACAGCCGCGGAGTGCTGCGGTTGAAGCCGAAGCGCTGCTCCAGGCCGAACTGCTCCCACCAGTCGAACGGCAGCGAAGGCACCGACAGCAACAGACCGGCCAGGATGATGAAGGCCGCCTGGTTCCAGACCGACTCCGCTCCGCCCCAGACCGCCGTCTCGTCGAATAGCGCCGGGAGCACGCCGCCCACGAGCACCAGCACGAGTACCAGTGTGTCGAAGACCTCGCCCACATCCCCGAACCGCGACTTGGCGAGCGTGTAGCGACCGGCCTTGGCGTAGGTCTCGGCGTCCATGATGGCCGCCACCGACTCGGGGGCGCGCCCCTCATGCCGCCGCACGGAAGCGCGGTTGAGCGCCGATAAGACGAGCGAGGCCGCCAGGCGCAGCAACAAGAGACCGATCGCGATCCAGAGCACGGGAGACATGCGGCCAATGGACCCGATTCAAACGCCGCCGCCAGTCCAAAGATACCCGCGGCATACCCGAATTCGGGCACGACGCATGATTCCGCACGCGACATGGAAACTGGGTTGAAATGCCCGGAACGGACGGCAACCGTGGTCCTTTCCGTGGAATCTAAGAAAGAACAACCGTCGTTCGAGGAGGCCCTCGCGAAGCTGGAGACGATCGTGGAGTCGATGGAGTCGGGTGAGGTTCCCCTCGCCGACCTCATCGCCCGCTTCGAGCAGGGCACCAAGCTGCTGCAGGTGTGCGAGTCGCGCCTGAAGGAGGCCGAATTGCGGATCGAGCAACTGAAGAAGACGAAGGACGGTGCGGTGGCGTTCGAGAAATTCGACACGGAGCGCGAGGTGTGACGCCCCTGGACCCGCCAAGCCCGACGAAAGCCACGATGAACGCCGACCGCCCCTCCTCCTCACCCCGCCTGCTCGATTCCATCCGCGGCCCGGCCGACGTGAAGGCGCTCCCACCTGGCGACCTGCCCCGGCTAGCGCAGGATATCCGCGAGGAACTCATCGCGGTCACCGCGCGCAACGGCGGCCACATCGGGCCCAATCTCGGCGTGGTGGAGCTGACGATCGCCCTGCACCGGGTGTTCGAGACACCCTCCGACCAGTTCGTATTCGACGTGGCCCACCAAGGCTACGTCCACAAGCTGCTCACCGGGCGCGGCGGGGACTTTTTCCGGCGCCTGCGCCAGACGGACGGCGCCAGCGGATTCCTGTGCCGCGGCGAGAGTCCGCACGACGCCTTCGGCGCCGGCCACGCCGGCACCGCGCTTTCCGCGGCGCTCGGCATGGCGACCGCGCGGGACTTGCGCGGCACCGGGGAGCATGTCGTGGCGGTGTGCGGCGACGCCGCCTTCACTTGCGGCGTAACCCTCGAGGCGCTCAACAACGTCGTCAGCGCCACCAAGCGGCTGATCGTCATCCTCAACGACAACGAGTGGTCGATCGCGAAGAACGTCGGCGCGATCTCGCGGTACCTGAACCGCATCAGCACGAGCCCTACCTACAATCGCATCCACCACGACCTCGAGGCGTTCTTCCGCAGCTTCCCGACGGGCGTCGAGATGAACCGGGTGTACCACCGGTGGAAGCGGGAGACGAAGGACTTCTTCATGGAGTCCTCGCTCTTCGAGAAGTTTGGCCTGCGCTACCTGGGGCCGGTCGACGGGCACGATTACGAGGCGCTCCTCAAGAATCTGGAGTTCGCGAAGAACTGCGATGTTCCCGTGGTCATCCACGTACTCACCAAGAAGGGGCGCGGCCTGGAGGCGGCGATCGCGCATCCGGAACGGTTCCACGGCTCGGGTCCTTACGACCCCGTCACCGGCGAGGGCCGCAAGCCTGCGCCCGGCGCGGCGCCGAATTACCAGGACGTGATGGGTGAGGCGCTCGTGCGTTTCGCCAAGGCGGACCCGCAGATCGTGGGGATCACCGGGGCCATGCCCAGCGGCACCGGGCTCTCCCATCTGGCCGCAGCGGTGCCGCGCCAGTTCTTCGACGTGGGCATCGCTGAGGAACACGCCGTGTTGTTTGCCGCCGGCATGGCGACCAGAGGGTTCCGCCCCGTGTGTGCCATCTACTCGACTTTCCTCCAGCGTGCCTACGACCAGGTCATCCACGACGTCGCGCTTCAGGACCTGCCGGTGACCTTCTGCATGGACCGCGCCGGTCTGTCCCCGAACGACGGTCCCACCCACCACGGTCTTTTCGACCTCTCGTACCTGCGCTGCGTGCCGAAGGCCGTGGTCATGCAGCCGCGCAACGAGGACGAACTCGTCGACATGCTGCACACGAGCCTCCAACTCGAGGGACCGGGTTTCATCCGCTACCCCCGCGGCGCTGGCACCGGGGTGCGCATCAAGGACCATCCCGCCGCACTGCCGATCGGCCGTGCAGAGGCGATCCGCGACGGGTCCGACATCATGATCTGGGCCCTTGGCCCGATGGTACAGGACGCCCTCGCCCTCGCTGATGATCTGACGGCGACCGAAGGCATCTCAGTCGGCGTCGTGAACGCGCGCTTCGTGAAACCGCTCGACGAATCCCTCTTGCTCGAGCACTCCGCGGGCGCCCCGCTCATCGTCACGATGGAGGACCATGTGCTCGCCGGCGGCTTCGGCAGCGCCGTGGTCGAGACACTGCAGGCGGCCGGTCGCGCCACCGCGGTCGAGCGGATCGGCTGGCCCGACGCTTTCATCGAACACGGTTCCAACGTGGAAATTCTGCGCGCCCGGCACGGGCTTGCCCCCGCCGATATCCGGTCGCGGGTACTCGCCCGCTGGCGCGACGTGCGGCGGGCGGCGGAGGCCGCCGACATCGGGACGTAAAAAAAGCCGCGACGGCGAACCGGCGCGGCTCTGAAGGTCGGGAAATCCGACTGATCTTACTTGGCGGGCTTGGCGATCTTGCCGGCGCCACCGCACTTCGTGCAGTTGTCGCCCTTGGCGGCGGCCTCGACGCAGCACTTGTGCTCGCACTTCTTGCCGTCTTTGGCGGCGGCGGCGCAGCACTTGCCGGGCTTGCTCTCGGCGGCGGCGAACGCGACGCCAGCGGCGAACAGTGAGGCGGCGATGAACGTGGTGATGGACTTCATGGGTGTGTTTTGGGTGTTGTTGGTTGGAACTGACAGCTTTGGTGCGGGCGGCGGGAATCGAACCCGCCTCTCATGCTTGGGAAGCACACGTTCTACCGATGAACTACGCCCGCGGGAGCTCGAACGTGGAGAGCGTTGCTGACGTTTCCACGCTCCCGCAAGCGCAAATCCGGAACCGTTTCCTGCGGGGTGCACTGTTCCAGAACGCCGGGCCATCAGCTCAACATTCCCTTCAAGGCCGACCGAATCTGATCACCGGTCTCCGGGGCGAGGAAGGCATGGTCCACCTCATAGCCACCGGCGGGAAATTCGGCCCGCGTGGGGATGTACCACGGCCCGGCGTCGCCGTAGGCGGCCACGGCCACAGGTTCCGCCCCCCGGATCGCCTGGGCCTCCAGCTGAAACTCGATGAAGGGTTCCGCGGGCAAGTGCAGCGCCGTCATGGAGTTGAGTCGCAACGCGGAGAGGATGAACGGATCCCCGCGTTCCACCCGGCGAAGGCACGCTAGCTTGAACGCCGGACGCAGGCGGGTGACGAGGGAGTCCTTCGGCTTCTCCATCAGTTCGCGCAACGCCGCCGGCCCGATCGCAGGGTTGGCCCCGGGTCGCAGTTCGTTCGTGAGCCAGGCTGCCCGCACCAGGGGTTCCGGCCGGAGCGAGGCCTCCGCTGATGTGATACCTTCGATCATACGCGACGTGAGCGCCTCGCGGGCCGCCGGGCTGCCGTCATTGTACTTCCCCGCGGCGATGTTTCCCGCGCATCCGGTGAAATACAGGTGGGTGCATTGCGGATCCTCCTTCTGCCGCGCCTTGCGGGCCAGCCCGCAGAAATCGCTGCTCACCCGGCCGTCACCATAGTAACTCATCGGGTGCGTGGCGTAGTAGTGGCACGCGACCACACGGCGGCTGCCTTCGTAGAACGCGATCGTCCGCAGCCACGGGTCGATCAACCCCTCCTGCAGCGCGATCTGTTCCGGATTGCGGCAGGAGCTTCCGCGCATGCGGAGGATCCGGCCGTCCGGTCCGCGCTCGATCCGGCGATTGGAGGCGACTTGTCGCACTTTGCCCGCGCCGTGCGCGACGTGCGTCACGGCACGCGGGGCGCGCAGCGCGGCGCCGACTGCGGAACGCGCCGCGTCGAGGCAGCGGCGGTGGAAATCGCGATCGATCACCCGCGGCAGATCCGGGTGCGCCGCAGCCAGACGGTCGGCGTCAAGACAGACCAGCGGGGCGTTATGTTGGTGCACACAATGGACGGCTACGCGGTCCGGCGTCGTCCCGGCCGCCTCGGCCAAGGCAACTCGCCAGGCAGTGTGGGCTTCGTTGAGAATCCCGGTCCAATCCACCGCGCAAACCACCACCGGCGCACCCGCCCCGAGCAGCACGTAACCGATCGCTTCGAGGGGATCGTCGACGGCCGAAACCGGTTTGATCCAACCGCCGCAGCACGCGTGGCCAAGCGGAGGCGTGACGTCGAAACGAAAGGGCGCGATGTGCACGCTCCCGCCCGAAGCCGCCGCCCGGCCGCGCGTGGCGGCGAGCACTGCGGCCGCGGACGAGCCGGCCAGTATTTCCCTGCGGGTGAATGCGTTCATGGTTTTTCCGGATAGCCCGGACTGGAATAGATTTCGCGCAACAGACGCACCGCGGCCTCGACCAGCAACCGCCCGCATTCATCGGTGCCCGCACCGGCCACGCCGGCCTCATACCCCCCGCGGGCCTTCTCGCCCGGGAGACCGACGTAGTGCACGCCCATGCCGTTGCTGTAGCCGAGCACCAGGGTCTGCGGAAACGGCGATTGCTCGCGGATCACCGTGCCCAGATCCGTCAGCGGCTCGCCCGGCAGCGCGACGAACGCGAGCGGGCCGCAGACGATAACCTGCACCTCTGCAGCCACGGTTTCCGTCCCGGTCCGTTCCCGCGCCGCCGGCGTGAGCGGGAGGTCGATCGTCGCGCGGCCCGTCCGCAGCGGCCTCGGTGCGAGGCGCACCGAAAACTTCGCCGCTTCTCGCGCCTTTTGCGCGAAAGCAGCCGCCATTTCCGCAACGGCCTGCGGGCCACGCCGCCAGGGCGTGATATCACCGCATGTTCCTTGGAGGAAGAGCGCGTCGCCGCCAAACACACCGGCGATCGCCGCGGATGCCGGACCCGGCCAGTCGGCGGAGATTCCGGGGTTCGACGGGTAGATCGAGACTGAATGCAACGAGGTATGGTAAAGGGTCGCGAGGTTACGGCCGTCCTCCGCCCGCAACCAAAGGAGGGAAAGCGTGCGGTCCATCGGACCAAAGGTCGCTCCACCCGTCAGCACCGCGGCGTTCCAATCAGGACTACTCGCAGCCAT
>Ga0209358_10004009_pt1 | contig 10684 bp, 9 predicted proteins | sample LauGreFa1BDMLBSN_2_FD_187574 | JGI IMG/M metagenome (GOLD analysis project Ga0209358, IMG submission 187574) | Freshwater lake microbial communities from Lake Michigan, USA - Fa13.BD.MLB.SN (SPAdes) (version 2) | ecosystem: Environmental > Aquatic > Freshwater > Lake | place: Lake Michigan, USA...
AATGAAAACAATGGATATGCCCGCTGCCTCAAAGCTTTTCTCGATTGGCGCCATGTCGCGCGAAACCGGTATTCATGTCTCCACTATCCGCATGTGGGAGGCGCGCTATGGCGCGTTACAGCCAGTGCGTACCGAAGGCGGTGCGCGCCGCTACACCACCACCGACTTGGAGCGACTTCGACTCATCAAGTTGCTAGTTGATCGCGGCCACAAGCCCAGTGCACTGGCATCGCAGGATCTGGACCAACTTCATGCTGAGGTATTCGGGCCGAGTATTCACAACGGAAGTCCGCCCTCCAACGAGTTACGTATCGCTTCGATGGGTAGTACCACTTGGCGTTCGCTGCTGTTTACTGATCCGGCGATGCAGGCCTGGACGCCCGCCGCGCATTTCGATGCCTTGTCCGAAGTGGAAAGCCGGCTTGAGTCATTTGATCTTGGCATCGTACTGACGCCTGCGCTGCAAATGAATCTCGCCAAATATCTGGCGGCTGCGTTTTCAGTCTACAAATCCAAGACCCTGGTTGTGATCTATGAATTCAGCAGCAGCAGCGTGATTCGCTTTCTGAGTGCCTTGGGTATTGAATGCATCAAATACCCCGCTGCACCAATGGATATGGCACGCAGCCTGGCCAATGTTATCGAAGCGCGGCAAGCGGATCATCAATCGCCGGCCCAGCCGCGCTTTGGGATAGAGACACTACAAACCATTGCGGTGACAGATACCAACTTGCTGTGTGAATGCCCCAAGCACTTGGCCAGTCTGATCATCAGCCTTCACAGCTTTATTCAATACAGCAATGAGTGCGTGAATGACTCGCCGAAAGACGCCCTCATCCACGAAAAGCTGCGCGACATTGCTAGCCTCGGCATCGTGCAGCTGGAATCCGGCCTTGACCTTGTGCTCGAGGCAGAGAAAATCAATCGACAGCACGCCGCATGAAGCCAATCGCCATCTTCCGCCATTCGACCGCTGACGGTCCCGCCTATTTCGCGACCTTTCTTGCGCAGCAAAACCTGCCCTATCAAGAGATTCGTATTGACCTTGGTGAAACCGTGCCCGAGCGCGCCGACGACTTTGCAGGTATTGCCTTGATGGGCGGCCCGATGAGCGTTAACGATCCTTTGCCTTGGATACCTGCCTCGCTGGCGCTGATACGCGACGCGGTCGAGCGTGATATCCCGCTGATCGGGCATTGCTTGGGTGGGCAACTGATCAGCAAGGCCTTGGGCGGTACCGTAACCCGTAATCCCAACGGTAAGGAAATCGGCTGGCATCGTCTGCACGTTACCGATGCCGCATTGGGGCAGCACTGGCTGGGAACCGACAATGACTTGGTTGGTTTCCACTGGCACGGCGAAACCTTCACCCTGCCACCGGGTGCAGTATGGTTAGCACGCAGCGAGGCGTGTGCGCATCAAGCCTATGTACTCGGGCCGCACATCGGCATGCAGTTTCATATTGAAATGGATGAGCCCACCATCGCAAGCTGGTGTAGCGAAGGCGAGCCGGAGATCAACGCAGCGAGAAGTAAACTCGAGGTGCATCCCCATGTGATGACGACGCAGCAAATCACCGAAGGCATACCCAGCCATCTAGCGATCATGCGAGCGGCAGCAGATCATCTCTACCACCGCTGGATCAGCAACTTAAAAGGCTGAAGTCGCTCACTCGCTTGCTGTGGCCTCTTGCTCCCGCCGATACCGCAGCGAAGAAACTACCGATGCCACGATAAAGGCAATGCCGATCAGACCTGTAACGATTTCCGGCACATGGAATTTCATGGTGATGAACATGATCAACGCCAGAATACCGATCGCATAGTGCGCGCCATGTTCAAGGTAGACATACTCGTCCAGCGTGCCCTGCCTGACCAGAAACACCGTAATTGATCGTACAAACACCGCACCGATGGCGAGGCCAAGCATGATAATCACGACATCATTGGTAATCGCGAATGCGCCGATCACGCCGTCAAATGAGAACGATGCATCAAGCACCTCAAGGTAGAGGAAACCACCAATGCTGCCGGTTTTAACGGCTTTGGCAACATCGCTCTCGCCGGACTCTTCTTTCTCGAGCATGTTGCCCAGAATATCCACGCCGACGTAAACAATAATGCCCCACACGCCGGCGGTCAGTACGGCAAGATGGTTGTTCGGCTCAGCGAGCGTCAGACTTGCCAGCACGACCGAGAGTGCGATGAAGATGGGTACCGCCTGAATCTTGCCGTAACTCGACATCTTCTCCTCGAAGTGTCCGGCCCAATGTAATTCCTTGTCTTCGTCGAACAAGAAATTCAAGAACACCAGCAGCAGAAACACACCACCGAAGGCAGCGACTTCATCGTGATGCTTGGTGAGGTAGTACGAAAACTGTCGCGGATCGTGCAGCGCCAGATTCCAGACTTCAGCGGCACCAAGGTCAGCGGTTTGCGCAACGATGACCAGCGGGAACAGCAAGCGCATACCAAACACGGCCACCAGAATACCGAGCGTCAAAAACAGCTTTTGCCAGAATTCATCCCAGTGCTTCAACACCGAGGCATTGACCACGGCATTGTCGAACGAGAGCGATACCTCGAGGACACCGAGTATTAGCGCAATACCGAAACCGGTAATTGCAGCCTCCGTGCCGCCGTGTTCATAACCCCACCAAGTCGCCAGCCCAAGACAGACCAACGCAAAAAGAATTGAACCACTAAAGTGCCGCAAATCAGACCTCCGACATCATATTTTTGTAGGGTGAATCCTTACAGGACCCTCTATTGAGCTACTTGTTTTTATAGAGGCTCAGGGCTCTGAACCAATGACTCAAGCTGGCTTAGCTCAGACTTAGCTTGGATATATCTTGGATTCATCGACAAGCGGCTGATTCAGTTGGTCAGAACGCTGGCTTTATATCACAAGGTGCTACTACTGCGCTGATCCGTCACACTCTGTGACAGGCCATATCAATAGTCCTTGGCGTAGCGGAAACTTGGCGCACTCATTGGGCAAATGATTGAGGCAATATCTCGCGGAATTCAAGCGCTTTTAGTGATCATGCGGCCTTGAGTCTGGCGGCTTGGGGCTTGAGCTGGGTTGCTCGCAGACTTAAGCCCGCAGCGAGCGTTTAAGCAGCTTGCCGTTAGCGTTTCTCGGCAAAGGCGTGTCGCTGAAAAAAATTTCCTCAGGTACTTTGTAGTCAGCCAAACGTGCTGCGCAGTGCGCACGCACCGAATCGGCGTCGTGCTGTTGATTCGGCATGTAGAGATAAGCGTGCACACGCTCACCTAGTACCGGGCAAGGATGTCCCACCACCGCCGCTTCAACCACGCCTGCCAAGGCCATCAGCGTATTCTCTACCTCGACCGAATAAATTTTGAAGCCCCCTCGGTTGATCATGTCCTTGATCCGATCAAAGACGCGTACCAGCCCCTGCGCATCAATCGAGCCGACGTCGCCTGAACGCCAGCAGCCTTCGGCAAACCCTTTCGCGGTCGCTTCCGAGTTATCCCAGTAGCCGGGCACGACCATAGGGCCACCGATCCACAGCTCACCCGATTCACCCACGGCGACTGGCTCACCGTTTTCATTCATCACCCGGATATCTGCACAAGGTGCTGGAATGCCGACGCTATCGTGATAAATCGCCGACAGGCCCAGCGGCATGATGGTACTTGGCGAGCTAGTCTCGGTCGAGCCATAGCAATTCACCAAAGTTAAACCGGGCAATGCCTTGCCGAGTGCTTGTACAGTCGGTACCGGCATGGGCGAACCACCATAACCACCCACACGCCAAGCACTCAGATCGGTCGTAAAAAAATTGGGCTGCAATAAGCACAGCTGATACATGGCTGGCACCATCACGCCGTAGCTGATTTTTTCATGGGCAAGTAAGTCTACAAACGTCGCTGCCTTGAACTCCGGCACGATCACTAATGCGCCACCCACATGCACCATCAAGGCGATCAAAGCCACCAAACCGGTGACATGGCTGGCGGGTACCGCCAATGCCGCACGATCTTCATGACTTAACTTCAGCGTTACTGCGAAATGAATCACCGAATGTGCGATATTGAAATGCGTGAGCATCGCACCCTTGGGATTCCCGGTGGTCCCAGAGGTGTAAAGAATGCAGGCGCAATCTTCTTCATTGACTCTGGCAGGTGCAACAGGCATACCGGAAAGGGTATCAAGCGCAATAAATTGCAACTCATTTATCGTAGGGCGATTGAATGCCGGGTCGTATCGAGTACCGCGCTCTGCATGCGCAATATTCGCAGCTGCGTCATCGGCACTAGGGACATCAGCATCAGAAATACAAATCCGCAGTCGCAGGCTTGGCACAGCGTCTTTATCCGGCAGGCGCGGCAGCAAGTCCTCATCAAACACAATCGCAGCCGCACCACACTGCTGCAAGATATAGGCAAGCCCCGGGCCTTGTTCACGCGTGCCCACCGGCACAGCGATCGCACCGATTTTTTGCAGTGCGAACAGTACCGAAATAAATTCCAAGCGATTGCCGATGAACATTACTACTCGCTCGCCAGCGCGCAATCCGTGCTCGGTAAATCCTGCAGCGATTCGATCAACCTCGGCATTCAACTGACGGTAGCTCCAACGCAGATCACCGCAGGCCAGCGCCTCTCGGTCAGGATAGCGAGCGACGGCATGCTCAAGCATGGCGTACATCGAAGGTGGGCGATCTACAAAACAGCGCAGCACACGATCACCGAAGTGGGTTTCGGTACGCATCGCGGGTGAGCGAATGTGCTGCTGCCAATCGATCATGCGATAGGTGGGAATGAGCGCTGCAGGCGTATCACGGAAAATCAGGTCACAGCAAGATGTACGCCGCGCTCTATCCTGATTTCGGCATCCAGCAAGCTGCGCGAGTGATTGAGGTCTGATTGGGCAATCAGCACCGATAGCTCGCTCCCGCGTAATGAGGCAATCACTTCCGACAACCGTGCCGACAAAGCGGGTGCTACGCCTTCGAATGGCTCATCCAGCAATAGCAAGCGTGTTCCGATAGTCAGCGCACGCGCGAGTGCGACCAACTTCTGCTGCCCACCAGATAGCAAGAGTGCGCGTCGATCTCGCATCTCGTGTAACTCAGGTAGTACCTTGTAGATAAATGCAAGCCGCTCGGCAGTATCCGCCACGCCTGTCGCCCATAGCGGAACCAAGATATTTTGTTCGACGCTCAACTCAGGTACCAAGCCGCGATCTTCCGGCATGTAGCCAATACCTAAGCCGGCGCGGGCGTGAGGTGGCAAGCGCGATAAGTCTTGTCCATCGAATTGAATAGTGCCGCTACTCAAAGGCAGATGACCCATGATGGCACGCAGCGTGGTGGTCTTACCCGCACCATTGCGACCGATTAATCCGATCATTTGTCCTTTGCCCAGCGACAGCGACAAGCCGCGCAGTACTTGGGCTGACTGAATCGAGACATGGAGACGATCAATATCAAGCATGATCATCCACCGCGATCATCTCGCCAGTCACATAACGCTTCACGTCAGGCATGGCCAGCGCCACCTCAGGTAGGCCATCCGCAATGATGCGTCCACTATAAAAGGCAATCACGCGCTCACTGTAGCGCGCAACGATATCCATATCATGCTCGACAAACAGTACCGTGGTGCGGCTGCCTTCTAGCGCCCGCATCACGGTATCCATCATGGGAAATTTTTCATCGGCAGAGACACCCGACGTTGGTTCATCCAGCAGTAGCACGGTCGGCTGACGGGTGAGCGCCATCGCAATATCGAGCAACTTACGTACGCCACCCGGGAGCTCGCTCACGAGCCGATCTGCATGCACCAACAAATCAAAACGCTGCAGGATTTCATGGGCATGCGCCACACTCTCAGGGTGATGCGCCGGACGCCAGAACGAGAGTGCGCTCTGCTGCGCAGCAATCGCTGCCAGTAGGTTGTCTTGTACGGATAGCGCTTTATAGAGCTGGGGAATCTGAAATGATCGTGCCACACCTAAGCGCGCGATTTGCCGCGGTGCCAGCCCGACGATACTGCGGCCCTCCAGCAAAATGTCACCCGCATCCGGCTTGATATAGCCCGTGAGCATATTGACGAAGGTTGTTTTTCCGGCGCCGTTACTACCAATCAGACTCACTCGCGCGCCGTGCGCAATCTCAATCTGCAGATCGGCCGCTGCAGTAACCGCCCCAAATTTCTTTTGCAGGCCACGCGCGACGATAGCGCTAGAGCTATTCATGCCGCACCCCGTTTGGTACTCGTTGAGCGCGTACGTACCGCCCATAGCGAACCGATACCTGTTGGCAGGAAACGGATCACCGCGAGCAAGAACAAGCCCATCGCCAATTGCCAACTATGCGGAAAATACGCGCTCGAGAAAGACCGTACCAATTCAAGCGCAACCGAAGCGATAAACGCAGCCAGCACACTATGATGACCCGCCAGAATTGCTACGAATACGAAATCGCCCGAACGCGTCCAGTAGCTGTAATCCGGCTCAACATGTCCTAATGCGATCACGGCCAGTGCACCACCCACACCACCGCAGAAAGCAGCGATGATGAAATTAGTCGCGATCAGTGACTGCACCGAACTACCCAAATACTCCACCCGAATCTCGTTATCACGTGCCGATAGCGCAACTAGTCCACGTACTGAATCAAAATAAACACGCATCAGTATGCTGACGATACCGACCACCACCACGGTCACCGCATAGTTAGCGTACCCAACCCAAGCATCTGCCGGGCGCATGCCTAGATAACTGACACGACCAATATTCAAACCATCAGAACCGCCAAACGCCGTCGATTTAACGAGCAATCCATACATCACCATCGATAGCGCCAAGGTCAACATTGCAAAGAAAATACCGCGATAGCGCGCGATCAGCCATGCAAAGGGTGCTGCGAGCAAGGCAGCTACTAATCCACCGCCCAAGGTGAGTAGCAAACCGTCGCTAATACCGAGCACGCCGAAACCGAGCGCTGCGGTATAGCCACCGGTAGCAAATACCAAGCCCTGACCAAATGACACCACGCCGCTACGCATCAGTAGCATGATGCCAAGCGCGACGATGCCATTGGCGAATGACATCGTGAGCAAGAAAGTGAGCCAACGCGGCAAAGCAGTACCAGCAAGCAGCAGCGCGGCGATGCAAATCAGGCCGATCAGACAGGTGCGCAAAGGCGCTGAACCTCGCTGTGTCATCTCAGATCTTCCTTGCCTGCACGCGCTGAAACAGCCCCTCTGGGCGGAACATCAGCACAATCGCCATTACCAGATAAATCGAGAACAGCTCAGCTACCGGCCATAAATGCACCGCTGCCGAGCGCGCCATACCGACAATCAGCGCACCCACTGCGGCACCGGGAATACTCCCGAGACCACCAATAATCACGACAGCAAAAGAGATGATGATCACGCCGACTGAAACACCCGGCTGTACCGAGATCATCGGCGCGGTGAAGGCACCGCCTAGTGCCGCAAGAAAAATCCCCACCGAAAACGCCACGGTATAAATGCGCGAGACATTCACGCCCATACTCGCTGCGATTTCTTCGTTGTGAATAACGACCAATACCAGTTTGCCGAAGCGGGTGCGGTTGAGGCCCCACCACACACTCACGCCAACGATCAGCGCCACCAGCACCAGCATGAAGTCGTAACCGACATACGACAGCTCACCAATCTCCACCATACCGAACAGCATGTACGGATCGGCGACATACAACGGGTTAACGCCCCAGATCTGCTTGGTGAGATCTTCCATGATGAGAAACAGGGCAAAGGTGACCAGTACCAGTAACACCTCATCACGGCCATAGAACATTCGAAGCAGGCCACGCTCGCAGAGGGGCGCGACTACTGCCGCCACTACGACGGCTGCCAGCAACATCGCCACAATCGAGAATGCTGGCGCGAGTTGCATGCTGGCGAACCAGGCAACCATGCTGGCGGCAGCATAAGCGCCGAGCGCGTAAAAGCTGCCATGTGCGACATTCAAAATTTTAAGAATGCCGAATACCAGTGTCAGCCCAAGCGCCACGATGAACAGCCATGACGCATAGGTCAAGCCATCCACCAAGATGGTGAGAAGCAGTGCCATCTAACGAAACCAAAGAGTAGCGCGTGCAATCATTTGCACTTTGCCCCCGGGAAGCCCGCCTTGATCCAGTCTTCGGACTTCATCGTCGGTGGCGGGTTAACACACTCGGCATCAAAGCGCTGTATATCTTTCATCACCATCATGCGCTTGTCAGCGTCCCATTTGGTGATACCGATCGCGGTAGGTTGTATCGCTTGATGTCCGCCGCCCAGGGCCATCTTGATCCGACCGCCGGGAGATTCCCATTCCAAGCCAGTCAGCGCTGCAGCGATCTGCTCAGTGGTCGGCTTTTTACCGCGATTGGCTGCCATCGCCTTTTCAACCGCGAGTTTCAGACCCATCAAACCTTGGGCCATACGATACGGTGCCTGCACCGGATAGACATTCCAGCGGTTTTGGTAAAGATTCCACCACCAATCATTTAGCGTAGATTTCGGTGCCAACATGCCATAGGCACCGCGTGCGCCAAGCACAACACCTTCGGGCATTCTGTCACCCAAAGGAATCAGCACATGATCAGCAGCCGTCAGTACTACCTGTGATTTTCTGAACATGCCACGCGGTGATGCCTGCAAGATCATCGCCTGCAAATCACCACCCCACAAGCTGGAGTGCGTGATGTCTGCGGGCTGAGTCATCAACTGAGAGATCTCAGTACCGTACTGCCCTGCACCAAACTTGGGTCGTTGGTCAGCCTGCACTTTGGCATTCGGGTATAGCACCGCCATGGAGAGCGTAAAGTCCTTGATCGAATCATGACCCCAGGCGTAGTCCTGATTGATCAGATTGATCGTCTCGACTTTGGTATCGCGTGCCTTCAGGTAGCGCGCGGCGGCAACATTATCCATAGCGCCATGCGAGGCTGTACGAAACACATACTGATAGCTGGCTTCTTCAAAAATGCGCGGCGTACCGCAGTCATACAGTATCAGCAGTTTTTTCATTTCCTCCGCGACTGGCGCCACTGCCAAACAATCGCCTGAGCTGACATAGCCGACGACTGCATCAACATTTTCTCGGTCGTATAAATTACGTAGTTCTTGTACCTGCTTGGTTGCGCCACCGTTTTCATCGACAAACACCGGTACGATGGTCATTCCACCAAAGCCCGGCTTGTTATAAGGCGCGGGGGCTTTACCTTGGTTGAATGCTTCGATTAATACCTTCGCGCCATTCACCGCAGGCACGCCGAAGCTATCCGCGGCCTGTCCAGACAAGAAGCTGACAATGCCAATTCTGAATTCCTGTGCAACTGCTGGGCTGGTCTGAGCAAGACTTAGGCAGCTGGCGACTGCCAGCAGGCGAGTGTTTCTTAGGGCAGATTGAATAATGCGGGTTGATTTCATTGGCTTGCCTTAGTAAGTGTTGGCGGGCGGCGCAAATCACCGCACTATCTAACGATAGTCAGATCATCCATTTGGTGAAATTGCCGCGTCAACCGATATCGATGCTGCGTTGCCATAATTTTAGAGAGCAGCGTCGACGCTGTAGCCCAACATCCGCGCTAGCGAACGATTGTTAATGAATCGGCATGAATGGCTAAGGTCCGATTTCCTCGCGTAACGCAGCGAGACTGCGCTGCTCGGCTAATTGCGCTGATTCCGTATGATAGTGATCGCCGGCCGGGCGCGCGAACGCATGGTCTGCATTCGGATACACGTGAACCTCGATGTCCTCGTGCTTCGCGAGACCCTTGATAATTTTTTGCTGCGCCTCGGGCGGGCAGTATTGATCGAGTCCGGCGATGTGCACGACTAAGCGGCATTCGATATCGTCAGCCTCGTCCAGCGCATCTTCGATACCGACACCGTAATAGGCGATCGCTACATCGGTATCGGTCCGGCACGCAGATAAGTAAGCCAACTTGCCGCCCAGGCAGAAACCCATGACACCGACTTCGCCAGTACAACCCGGCCGCTCACGCAGCGCGTCAATGGTCGCTTGCAGATCATCGACGCCCAGGTCTTGGTCGAAGCCTTGGAAGAACTGAAACGCGCGCTGCCAATCTTCTGGCGTATAGCCCAATTGCACACCGGGTTGCTGGCGCCAGAATAGATCAGGCACGAGAACAAGATAGCCCGCCTCGGCATAGTGATCGGCGATTTGCCTTAGATTAGCGTTGACCCCGAAAATCTCCTGTGCGATGACCAGACCGGGGCCAGCACCCGACGCCGGTTGCGCTAAATACGCAGAAAACTCGCCGCTACCGTCGCTCGCCTTAATCTTGATCATCTGCGCCTCGGACGAAGCAGCACCCTGTTTTGTCATGTTCTCTCCTATCCCGGAATGCTTAGCTTTGTCGGTGCAAATTCAACAAGATTATCTAGCTGCGATGATAGCCTGAATGAGGGACTGTAAGGTCGATTTAGCTTCTGCGGTTAAACTCAGGGCATGAAGAACAAAGGCTCAACCTGGCTGGAAGTTGCGCTGAACGGCCCCTGGTCTCGGGAGCGCCAACCATCCATTCCCATCCACGCTGACGAGATCGTCGAACAGGCAATTGCGTGCGCCCACGAAGGCGCTGCGATCATTCACCTACATCCCTACGATCCTGCCACGGGTCGGCAGCGTGATGATGCCGAGATTT
>Ga0209358_10004010_pt1 | contig 10683 bp, 9 predicted proteins | sample LauGreFa1BDMLBSN_2_FD_187574 | JGI IMG/M metagenome (GOLD analysis project Ga0209358, IMG submission 187574) | Freshwater lake microbial communities from Lake Michigan, USA - Fa13.BD.MLB.SN (SPAdes) (version 2) | ecosystem: Environmental > Aquatic > Freshwater > Lake | place: Lake Michigan, USA...
CACCACGCCCCACCCCAAGCCGCACCCTGCGCCCTTGCTGGAGGCAGCCCAGCGCATGGGCGTCGATCCGGCGCATTGTGTGTATGTGGGCGATGATGAGCGCGACATTGTGGCTGGCCATGCGGCCGGTATGTGGACGGTCGCGGCTCACTATGGCTATCTGGGGCAGGGCGTGCCTGCCAGCGACTGGGGTGCCCATGCCCACATTCATTCGCCCATCGAGCTCTTGAAAATCCTGGAACTGGACTAAACTACTCAGCTCAGGGGCTGCACTGGTTTCGACATGGGTTCGGACGCGCGGCAGGGCATGTCGAGGTTCTGTTACCTCGTTAATCCGCAGAAAAAAAACTAACTGCAAACGACGAACGTTTCGCACTCGCTGCTTAATCCAGCGGGCCTTGCAACAGTTGGCCGATAGGCTGGGCAAGGGGGTCTGGGGTGGCAACACCTCAGGCGTCCAGGCTGCAAGGTAATCCATATTGGCTGGTCTCACACCGGGTACCTTGGTGCGTGACGAGACTCAAGGGTACTGGCCAAGTGCACAGCGTGTCGCTGCGCGGTGCACTGGGTAAGACTCAAATCAGACGACTACACATGTAGAACTGCTCGAAGAAGGCTTGTGGACGGGGGTTCAAATCCCCCCAGCTCCACCATATGCAACGACAAAGGCCGCTAAGTTTCATCACTTAGCGGCTTTTTTCATTGGTAAATCAAAGGTTTTGGCGATAAAGACCTCCAGGGGCATCTATTGACAGCCAAGTACAAGTGGGGGTACAAACGGGGGGAGAACTGGTGAAAAAGGGGGGGAATTGATCTTGTACCCCCAATTGCTGTACCCCCACTAGGAGCCTATCCCCATGCTGACAGAAGCTGAATGTAAGAGCGCGACTTGCCCACCCGACAAAAAACAAGCCCGTTTTGCTGATTCCGGCGGTATGTACTTGCAAGTCAGCCCGGCAGGATCAAAACGATGGTTTCTGAAATACCGGGTTGGTGGCAAAGAAAAACAACTGGCACTGGGCAGCTACCCAGAGGTTTCGCTGAAATCGGCACGTTTGGCCCGTGACGCGGCCAAACTCCAAAAGTCCGAAGGCACAGATCCCGTCCAAGCCCGCAAGCTTAATAAGCTGAAGGCATCCAGAAATTCAGGCGACACCTTCAAGGCCATTGCCCTAGAGTGGTTCGGTAAACAAGCCCCTCAATGGAGTGAAAGCCATGCCGGGCGGATGCTGCGCCAATTGGAGCGAGACTTGTTTCCTTGGATTGGTGAACGACCCATTGAACAAATTCATGCTATGGAATTACTGGCGGCGCTGCACAAGGTGGAGGAGCGCGGCGCACTGGAAACGGCAGATCGCGCCTTGATGCTGGCGCGGCAGGTTTGGGAATATTGGCTTCCCACGGCAGGCGTGGAGCAGCGCAACATCACTGAGGGCTTGAAAGCTCGACTCACCCCATACCGAAGCAAGAGCTTTGCTGCCATCGTTGAACCGAAACGGTTTGGTGATTTGATGCGGGCCATTCAAAGTTACAAGGGTGGACCAATCGTTCGCACGGCCTTGCAGTTAGCCCCATTGCTTTACCAAAGGCCTGCCAATCTGCGCATGATGGAATGGGCAGAGCTGGACCTAGAAGCGGCGCTGTGGACTATTCCCAGCATGAAAATGAAGCGCACCAAAGAGGAAAAAGAAAATGGCGAAGACCATGCCGTGCCGCTTCCAGTTCAGGCAGTTGCCTTGTTGCGAAACCTTCAGCCGCTGACTGGTCATGGCGTTTATGTGTTCCCCGGTGAACGCAGTCACGACAGGCCCATCTCCGATAACAGTGTCCGCAGTGCTTTGTATGCGCTGGGTTTTGGCAAAGAGCAAACTTGGCACGGCTTTAGAGCCAGTGCACGCACTATGTTGGTGGATGAACTGAACCTTGATCCTTTGGCCATCGAAGCCAACCTTGCACATGCCGTGAAGGATTCAAACGGAAGAAGTTACAACCGGACTCAGTATTTGAAACAACGCGCGGAGATGGTGCAGCAATGGGCTGATTATCTGGATAAGCTGGCTCGTGGTGCTGATGTGATTCAGTTCAAAACTGCGTAACAGCTTTAAAAATGCCAAGCTATTGACTGACACCAATGGTGAAAAAATCTTCACCTTTAACAGTAGTAAAAGATTTAGGTAAATAAGGAGGCCTAGATGGTAGATTTATCACATTGGGTCTTTGCCAAAGACTTTACTGCCTATGAAGCAGCATATTTGATATTGGGCGTTGATCCTTCAACTGACACAGATGGCCGGAACTCCAATCACATAATAGAACGGATGCGGGAGGCTTATGCAGGAGCAATTCATAACCTTACTTTTCATGTTTTCAGTGAGCCATGCTTACCGGAAATTTTGGTCGAAGATGAAGCTGACAGAATAGATTTCAAACTGACCTTGAGCAGTGTTGAAATGGAAAGACTAACGGAGGCGTATTTTCAAGGCGATGAAGTTTCAATTTCCACGTGGTTAGATCGTGGACAAAATGAATTTTCTCATCAGCGCTTTTCTAGAGCCAAACTTGCAAAATGGCTTAATGACAATAAGCTTGTAAGTGCCTACCAGTTTGAGTCGATTGCAAATCCAATGCCGAGTGAAAAAAGTGGAATATTCACATCAGAGAAGCCACTGGGAACCCGCGAACGTGACACTCTTTTAACAATCATTGCGGCGCTATGCAAAGATGCCAATATCGATATAAATACCCCCAGCAAAGCTGGTGATTTAATTTCTTCAATGACAGACTCAATTGGTGCTCATGTAGGTAAGCGGACGATAGAAGAGCATATGAAAAAAATACCTGATGCGCTACGAACCCGCATGAAATAAGGGTTCTATAGGCAATTGCCTATTTACTTTGGCAATTGCCCCTATTTTTTAGTCAACTCTGGAAAAGTACCCCCAATCGCTGGCACCCGCCAGCGAGATGCAAAGGGGTATAGCAATGCTTATTTTGAGATTGCCCGAGGTAAAACGGGTATTGGGGCACCGAGCGGATGCCAGCGTGTACAACGCCATTCGTGCCGGGTTATTTACAAGTGGGGTCGCAATAGGCCAGCGTGCCAAAGGCTGGCCGGACTATGAAACACGCTCTATTGCCGCAGCACGTGTGGCAGGCAAATCGGATGAAGAAATCCGTGAGCTGGTTAAGTTGCTTCATGCCAAGCGCAGCGAATTACCGATCCTGATAGGGGTGTCAGCATGAAGGCCGCACAAATTTCGTGGCCACAGTGCCCAAAAAATGAACCGGCCTCATTTGATTTGAGGAGGGTCACCAAATGACAAGCCTCAAAAAAGGAAAAGCCCTTGGCGCTTGCAACACCAAAGGGCTTGAGACTGACACTCACAAGTCAAATTATGCCGCTCAAAAATCGAACAGTAAAGTGATTTCCACGCAAATTGCTGAACTGGCATTGCGGGGCCATGCTGTCTATCAATTGATTGATGGCGGATTTTTGGTTTGTAAATACGGCTACACACACCACGCACCAGACTTTGAGTCCTTGCAAATTTTTGCACAGCGTTTGGGAGTGAACCAATGAGCGCAAAACCAAATCAATCGAGGCTGACGGGTAACGCTGAAGAGGCATTTCTTCTTGCAATTTCCAGCTCCGGTTTAACTCCACCGGAAAAAATCATTGCAAATGGAAAGATCCAGCGTTTCAGTAGCAACGGTAAGCCCCACGATACGGCGGGCTGGTATTGCCTGAACCTTGATGGCATACCGGCAGGTGTATTTGGTTGTTGGCGTGCTGGATTTACCCAAAATTGGTGCGCCAAAGCGGACAGCGCTATGACCCTTCCCGAGCGGCATGCTCACCGCAGTCGTATGGACGCTATGAGGCGTCAACGCGACGAAGAGGAAGCTCAAAGTCAGCAAAAAGCGCGTGAAGAAGCTGCGGTACTTTTGGAAACTTCACCCCCCGCAGAAAACCATGAGTATCTGTCCAAAAAAGGCATCCAGCCGCATGGCGTGAGGTGCAGTGGTTTGCAATTGGTGATTCCAATCAGGGACTCGTCAGGTGCTTTGCAGAGTTACCAAACGATAACCCCTGATGGGACAAAAAAATTCAAGGCTGGTGGAAAGGTTAAGGGATGCTACTTCGCCATAGGAGAACCCGAAAAAACGCTGGTCGTTTGTGAGGGCTTTGCAACGGGTGCAAGCATTCACGAGTCCACTGATTGGGGCGTAGCGGTGGCATTCAACGCTGGCAATCTTGAGCCTGTGGCAATGGAACTTCGCGAGAAACATCCAGATCTAAAAATCATCATTGCGGCAGATGACGATCAGCACGTGGCGGGGAATCCCGGCATCACCAAAGCAACAGCGGCGGCACAGGCAGTATCGGGGCTATTGGCAATACCCATTTTTAGTGGCGATCGACCAGATAAAGCCACTGATTTCAATGATCTTTTTCTGCTTGAGGGAATAACCTCAGTGAGGCGGTCTATGGAGGGGGCCAAGGCTTGCGATCCAAAAGATAGTGAGGTCATATGGTCATCGCCAACCCCTTTGCCTGACGCATTGCCACCTGTAGATGCGTTTGATGAAGCGCTATTGCCTGATGCGCTTCGCTCATGGGTAATGGACATTGCACACAGGATGCAGTGTCCGCCAGATTTCCCCGCTGTGGCTGCTTTGGTCGCGCTATCCAGCTTGGTCGGTGCACGTGCTGTCATCCAGCCTAAATCACGCGACGATTGGCAGGTCGTGCCCAACCTTTGGGGAGCGGTGATTGGCCGCCCCGGCGTTAAAAAATCACCGGCACTAAACGAAGCACTAAAACCTCTGAATAGATTACAAGTTGCTGAACTTAAGCGCTGGGAAGAGGCGCATGCGGAATGGGAGTTGGACTGCAAAGTGACCAAGATGCAGGATGAAGCCAACGAAAAAAAGGCCAAAAAACTTGCCACTAAAGGCGATACCAATGCCGCCCGAGCTGTGCTGGAGCCGACGGAAACACCTGTTGAGCCGTTAGCGAGGCGTTATATCGTCAACGATGCCACGGTGGAAAAGTTGGGCGAGTTGTTACAGCAAAACCCTTGGGGCACGCTGTCATATCGCGACGAGCTTTATGGCTTGCTCACTAAGCTAGATACCGCTGGCCAGGAAGGGTCGAGGACTTTTTACCTGACAAGCTACGACGGTAATCAGGGTTACACCTTTGATCGGATCATGCGGGGCACAGTTCATATCCCGAGGGTCTGCTTGGCAATGATTGGGGGCATTCAGCCTGGGCGAATCCAAGAGTATGTGCGGGGTGCGGTTGCAGGCGGCAGCGCAGATGATGGACTTTTACAGAGGTTCGGTTTAACTGTCTGGCCCGACATCGATAAAGAATTTGTTCATGTTGATCAATGGCCTGACACGCCAGCAAAACAAGCCGCATGGGCTGTTTTTGAGCGTTTGGCAGCGCTAATGCCTGCGAGTGAAGATGACTCTATTGTCTGGCGCTTTACCCCAGAGGCCCAGGCACACTTTGTTGAATGGCTGGTCCCCTTTGAAAGTGAGTTGCGCGGCGATTCCATGCATCCAGCCATGGTTTCACACCTTGCCAAGTACCGAAAGTTGATTCCAGCTCTGGCGCTTTTGTTTGCCTTGATCGACACGCCTGAAAGCGGTGAGATGGTGGGCGAGGCTGAATTGGTGCGTGCACTTGCTTGGGGGGATTACCTGCGCACTCACGCCACCCGACTTTATGCGGCTGCGGTGATGCCTCAGACCACAGACGCTTCAAACCTGCTGTCAAAAATTCGAGGTGGTAAGTTAATGGATCCAGATGGCGTGCTTTTGGAGTCTTTTACCCCTCGACAAATCGCCGTGAAAAGCTGGACGGGGTTAGGTTTGGTGGATGCCGTGCGTAAGGCTGCTGACTTGCTTGTGGATTACGGATATTTGAGTAAGGCAACGATTCAATCACCTGATTCAAATGGCAGGGGTAGGCCCAGCGATCGTTACACCATCAATCCATTGATTTTTAAAGGTGACCCCCTATGAGTTGGTTAAATCGCCTGAAACAAATACAAGCGCCTGATACCCAACCTACCAAAACTACAAAAAGTGTTTCTGTAGTTTTGGTAGCCACCCAAATGGGCCTTGTGGGAAAAAATGATGGAGGAATTCTTGCTGCTAACGACCCAAATCCAGGCCCAGATCTGTATTGCTGGCCGCACTCGGATGCAATGAATGGTCCCGAAATCAAAAAGTTCATGGCACGACTGGATCGTTTTGTGAACTTGGGCCTTGATCATGAATCGGCGGAAAAGTTGGCTGATTGTTTGGTTGCTCGAGACCGTGGCGGTGAAAATCGATCAGTGTGTCTTGAATGTAAGCACATGCGCTTGGGTTTGCGTTGCTTGAACTCGAAGATTGCCGGTCTCACTGCCATTCATTCAAATTCAGGGTTGCCCAGTGATTTTGTAATCCAGTTGCAGAGCTGCCCAGGTTTTAAAGCAGAAAGATGGGAAGCAAATGGCGCAAGATAAAAATTCAAAATCAGCGGAGTCCAACTCACAAAAGTCTTCTACGAAGGCGAATGCTTCATCATTCGAGTTCACGCCCATCCAAAAGGGCCAATTGGCAATTTCGTCTGAACTTCACGGAGCCGCCGTGATGCAAGGCTATCAAAAAAATATCTTTGGAGGGGATGTCGATCTACAAGAGCTTGTCAAAGGTATCAAGGAATCATGTGACCAAGTACAAGGAGGCGATCTTCATAGGATGGAAGCGATGTTAATTGGGCAAGCCACTGCACTCCAATCGATCTTCACTGATTTGGCACGCAAAGCACAAGCTCAAACCTATCAAAAGCAATTTGAAGGATATCTTGGGCTGGCATTGAAAGCGCAGGCACAAAGCAGAGCAACGATCACGGCCCTGGTAGATTTGAAATACCCCCGGCAAGCAACTTTTGTCAAACAAGCCAACATCGCCCACGGACCCCAACAGGTGAATAACGGGGTCATGCCCTCAGATGAAGTTGCCTCGCGCGGGAAAGAAAAGAAAACTGAGCAAATCAAACTATTGGAGGATGGCGATGGGAAATTCAGCATCGGGGTGGACTCCGGAAAGGCGGCAACGCCAGAGTCAGGCCATCAAGGAATGGAAGCCTTGGAGCCAATCCACGGGCCCAAAAAGCGCAGCCGGTAAGGCACAGGTCTCTCAGAATGCTTACAAGGGCGGGCATCGCATCATATTGCAGGAGTTCAAGCGCGCCATCAATGAGGAAATCCGGCAGGCGCGAGATCGCCTCAACTTCAAGGTATTTAAATAAATTTGTGTTTTTTGTGGTTTTAAGTGGTACGGTGGACTTACTTGCGGATACCCATTTGCTAGCGAAAGATTCATTGTCAAGATGTTGAATTTAAGGCTGAAGATTTGATCAAGTTGCTAGAGTAAGAATCGAAGCACTGATGCCTTTCAAGCCCGCTCGACCCGGTCAAATTCAGATCAAGCTGGAGTCAGTTGGAGACTAACTTTTTTGCCCAACGCAACAGCGGCGCTGGAAAGCGTCGTCAAGTTCAGGCTGGCATCTTTTTCGTCTAGCAATTTATTCAACGCAGCTCGGCTGGTGTGTATGCGTTTGGCCAGTTCAGTTTCCTGCCGCTCTGCTGCTAAGCTGTAATCCCCAGTAATGAAGAATTTGCGAGGTTTGTTAATCTCGCCCCCTTTGCTTCGCACAAACCGAATTCCGACCCCCATGCCCTTGCAGATTTGTTTTGCCCGCTTCCCAACCGCCCTGTGGGTGGTTTGGCTGCTGTGCGTGTCGGCACCGGCTTGGGCGCTGGACCACATTGCGCAGCGCAGTTACTGGCAAGACGCGTCGGGGCAAATGGCCTGGCCCGAGGTGCAGGGGCAACACTTCACACCTTTTGCCGGCGTACTCAGTCTGGGATACACGCCTGCAGCGGTGTGGGTCAAGCTGCGCATCACGCCGCCCCAGCCACGCCCAGCCAACGACAAGCTGATATTGCGCATCCGGCCGGTGTATTTGGATGAAATCAGCTTGTTCGACCCGCTCGACACCAGAGCCAAGTCGCGGGTGGTGGGCGACCGCACCAACTTCAGCGACGAAGAATACAAGTCGCTGACCTACACCTTTGTCGTCCCCGCTGGTGACGCGCCGCGCGATGTGTGGCTGCGCCTGAAAACCACCAGCACCAGCTTGCTCGACATCGAGGCCTTGAGCCCCGACGACATGATGGACGCCGAGTACCGCATGCTCATGGCCTATGGCCTGGTGCTGGCCTTGATCGGTTTTTTTACCTTGTTTGTGTTCATCCATTGGCTCAACCAACCCGACCGCTTGTATGGCGTGTTTGTGCTGAGACATGGGCTGTATTTGATATATGCCGCATCGTTTTTTGGCTTTCACCGCTTCTTTTTCGATGGGGTGATCGACGCCCAACACCTGGACTGGGGCTACAACTGGTTGGTGCTGGGCACAACGGGGTTTTCCATTTGGTATGAAAAACAGTTTTTGCTGGAATACACGCCGCCCCCCGCCGCGCGCTGGGTCATCAACGCTTTGTTGGCCTGTTGGCTCGCCGCTGCTGTGCTGCTGGCCAGCGGCCACATCCTGTGGGCACTCAAGGCCAATATGCTGCTCAATGCAGCGTCTCCTTTGGTGCTGCTGGGCGTGGCCGCTGTGTTCATTGACAAAGCCCGCCACGACCCGCGCCGCCAAGCGTCCTTGCTGGACAAAAAAATTGTCCTGACCTATTACGTGGCCATTGCCGCCTTGCTGGTGTTCAGCGTCTTGCCGTATTTGGGGGTGATTTCGGCCAACGAGTTGATGATCAATGGCCTGCCTTTTTATGCCGTGGTGTCGGGTCTGATGGTCACGGTGCTCATGCAGTTGCGCGCCCGCCAGCTGCGAACGGCCCATGCGCAATACGCCCAAGACCTGTTGCTGTCTCAGCAACAAACACAACTCGAAAAACTGCGCCGCGAAGAGCAAAGCCAAATGCTCACCATGCTCATGCACGAGCTGAAAAACCCCTTGGCCGTGATCGACCTGGCCCAACAAGGCAGCACCGACTTGGCCACCAAAGGCTATGTCGCACGCAATGTGGGCATCATCAAAAACATTTTGGACCGCTGCCTGAGCGCCGACCAAATTGCTTTGGGGCAGCTCAATGTCCATCGGCAGGCGGTGCGACTCGACGCCTTGCTCAGCGACTTGGTCGATCAGCAAGGCGCGGCGGCCGCTCGCATCCAGGTGCACAACCACTTTGGCAAGGCCACGCTGCAAACCGACTACCAGTGCGTTCAAATCATCGTCAACAACTTGCTCGACAACGCCTTGCGCTATGGCGACCCGGTGCAGCCCGTGGCGGTGGTGGCGCAAGCCCAAACCAACCCCGAAGGTATGCCCGGTGTGGCCCTGAGCGTGGCCAACAAGACCGGCTTGGCGTCATGGCCCGACCCGGATCGGGTGTTCCAAAAATACTACCGCAGCAGCGGTGCGCAATCCATCTCGGGCACCGGCTTGGGTTTGTTTTTGGTGGTCAGCTTGGCCCAAATGCTCGGTGGTACCTGCCGCTACGTGCCCGACAACAACCATGTGAGGTTTGAGCTGTGGCTACCCACTTGAACATCGTGGTCGTGGAAGACAACGACGACCTGCGCAGCCTGTTGTGCGCGGGTTTGCAAAATGCAGGGCACCGCGTCACCGGCTTGTCGTGCGCCGAGGCGCTGGAAGACCAGTCGGGCGTGGACCATGTGGACGCATTTCTGATCGACATCAACCTGCCCGGCGAAGACGGCTTGAGTTTGGCGCGGCGCGTGCGCCGTGCCCACCCCTTGGTGGGCATCATCATTTTGTCGGCGCGCTCGGCGCTGGGCGACAAGCTCCAAGGGTATGACGACGGGGCCGATATTTACCTGACCAAGCCCGTGGCCCTGCCCGAGTTGTTTGCCGCCCTGCGCAGTTTTGCGCGTCGGCGCAGTGCCACCTTGTCGCACATGGCCAGCGACGCCTTGACCCTGAACAAGCTCGACTTGCACGGGCCGTTGGCGGCGGTCAAGCTCACCACCCAAGAGGCTTTGGTGCTCACCGCCATGGCCCGCGCCCCAGCCGGGCGTTTGGAGTCTTGGCAGCTCGCCGAGTTGCTGGGATCTGACACCGATGAGGCCTTCAAAGCCAGCTTGGCGGTGCGCATGGTGCGGTTGCGCAAAAAGCTCACCGACGCGGGGGCGCAAGATGCCTGCATCGAGTCTTTGCGCAACATCGGTTATCAATTAACAACACCTGTGGCAGTTCTATAGTTATAAAGTGATATTTTGTAGTTTGCGGTAATAAAAGATTTGTCGAATTTTTAACAATTCTGGCTGGAACACCCGTTTTCCAGCCCCATGCCTGCCCACACCCTTCGTTTTTTTCGCATCACCGCCGCCCTGGTTGGGTGCGCCTTGGGCATGGCCGTACACGCCCAGGTAAATATCGACGCGGGCTCTTTGTTGCGCCAAACCGAGCGCGATTTGGCCACCCCCATGCCCGCCCCTGGCTTGCAGGCACCTGCCAGCGGCCCAAGCCGGGAGGCCAAGCCCAGCGACGCCACGGTGCAAGTGCGCGGCTTCACGCTGGTGGGCAACACCTTGCTCAGCACCGAGGAATTGCGCAAGGCCTTGGCCCCCTTCACC